>Ga0210057_1008139_pt1 | contig 12503 bp, 15 predicted proteins | sample CryGeyCG2114_010_2_FD_183968 | JGI IMG/M metagenome (GOLD analysis project Ga0210057, IMG submission 183968) | Groundwater microbial communities from aquifer - Crystal Geyser CG10_big_fil_rev_8/21/14_0.10 (SPAdes) (version 2) | ecosystem: Environmental > Aquatic > Deep subsurface > Groundwater ... | reverse complement strand
TATCCTCATCCAACAATTTCGGAGAAATTGCCTCCTTCGTCAAAAAAGTTGGAACGAACCCCTTGGTTCGTGACAAATCCGCGCGCTTCGGCGCGCCCGTCCCGTCCCAATTCGTCGCGAAGCGACGAGCTCTTTCTTCCTTTCCCGCGCCTTCGGCGCGGGCTGGTTCTGTCCTCACTGCGGAGGAAGTTTCTGAATGTGACCCTACCGGGATTTGAACCCGGGTTTTCGCCTTGAGAAGGCGACGTCCTAACCAGGCTAGACGATAGGGCCGTCTAAATATTTAAATATTCTAGCGAAAGTAATATATCAGTTTTTTAATGACCTTTCCACATTTATTTTGCTATAATCAAATTATTAGAAACTAACCAGATATCTATGAAAGGCATAATTAGTTTGGTTCTCGTTCTTATTTTAATAATTGTTGGCTTTATTCTCTTAAACCAGCCTGAGAACGAACCAGTGGTAGATGAAGAAGACACCGCAGAAAATACAGAAGTAGCACAAGAAAATTACACAAATTCAGAATTTGGGATTTCTTTCTCTTACCCAGGTGATTGGGAAGTGGTAGAGGCTGTAAAACCAACTGAAATCAGAGCTCTGCATGAAATTGTCGTCTGGGAATCAGAACCGGACCCAATTTACCGACCATCTCTAAGTATTTTTGTTTTCTTTAATGAAGACGGACTTTCTCTAGAAGATTGGTGGCAAACTTGGCTAGATGATGAAAACAAAGAAAAAGAGGCTTGTGTTGAAGAATACGCCGATACCGCTCCCTGTCTATTCTTGCCAGACAGAATTGAAGATCAAAAAGAGACAACCCTCGCCGGTAAGGGTGCGATCAAAGTTAAAATTTTTGAATTTGATAGAGAAAAGCAATGCACACATACAGAGCTAGACGAGGAATATATTGTAAGTGTTTGTAGAGATTCACAAAATCCTAATGATCCTAACGAGAAGACTAATCTAGAGATCTACTCAGAAATCGAAAACTCTCTGAGTTTCTAAAAATTACCAAAAGTAGATGAAAGGCCGTCCCCGCAGGGACGGCCTTTGTGTATTCGGCAATGTTAGATGACTCCAAGTTCCTGAAAAGCAGCCATCTCCTGTTCGTTTGGGTAGACGATGACACAGGGCTCTGGGCCCTTCCAGATGACATTGTCTTCATGATAGTCGTGCGCACGCCGGCGCAACTCATGAGGACAACAACCCCTGACTTCTGCCACCACAGAAACGGGCACAAAAACACGAACACGACCTCGACTTGGATGAGAACTACCGCTCACAGGGGAGCCTCCTAGCCCTTGGTTTACAAGTCCAAGTTTAAATTACCACTCTCAATTAAATTTTCAAGGGATTAATCTAAGTTTTTCTTAACCAGAGTTCTAAGCTCTTCCACATGAGCCTCTTTGTCTTTTTCCATCTTTCTCCAAAATTCTAGAAGACCCTCATCTCCATCAGCGTTTTTAATGTAATCATTTTTAATTCTCCAAAGACTTTTGTTTTCCTGAACTAATTGGATCATTAAGTCGTATAGTTTATTGTCTAACATATCTTTATTTATTAAGCCTGCTTACGCAGGCAGAGGCTAGGGGATAGCCAGTAAATTATTAATGTACTAATAATAACACATCTGAATCACCTATTATTGTCTTAAGGCTTCGGATCTATAGCGAGAGTAGGGTATAAATTAGGGTCTTGTTTTTTTAGACAAATACAGTAATATATACTCCTGTATGAACACATTCGCAGTAATAAAAACAGGCGGTAAGCAATATAAGGTCTCCGAGGGAGAACTTCTTAAGATTGAAAAAATACCAGCAAAAGATGGCAAAAAAGAGCTTGTTGGGGGCGACAAAATTGCTTTTGATGAGGTTTTAATGATAGCCAACGACAAAGACGCCAAAGTAGGTAATCCTACTATTAAGGGGGCTAAAGTAGAGGGTGAGTTAATAGATGTTGGAAGAAGTGCAAAAATAAGAGTCGTAAAATTTAAATCTAAATCACGGTATTTTAAAAGACACGGGCATAGACAAAATTTCTTCAAAGTTAAAATAAATAAAATAGCTTAAATCTCTCAATTACTGAGAGATTTTTGTTTTCCACATTAGACAAGTTTTTTAAATTAGATATCCTATTCAAGGACCAGGACCTTTCGCCAAGCTTCGAATATTAAAGAAGGCTCCGATATCAGAGTCTAAAAACTTAGCTAAGTAATATTCGACCAAAAGGACCCCGGTGTGGGTCTTTCGGCGTTATGGAGATATTTTAATGTCTGTTCTCTAAAGCACTCCGCAGAGTATCAGAATCAGAGTACTCGAGCTCTGTACCAGTCGAGAGACCTCTACCCAAAACAGAGATTTTAAAAGCATATTTATCTTTCAGAGAATCTAATTCTTTTTTTATAAAAACAGCCGTATTGTCACCATCTGGATTAGCTCCTGTTGCGAGAATTACTTCTTTAATAAAACCTCCAGAACCTCTTTCGGAAATAATATCCAAGAGCTCTCTAATACGAATTTTATTATAAGGATCTCTATCTAAAACTGGGATACTACCTCCAAGAACAAAATATAATCCTTTATAAACATTATTACGTTCAATGTTTTCTAGGTCGGCGTCTCGTTCAATTATCATTAAGAGGGAAGAGTCTCTATCAGAAGAGATGCAAATATTACAAAGATTATTTAAATTTTTGTCACCATTCACAGCATAAAACCTGAAACAAGACTGACACATTTTGACACTACCCTTAAGACGCAGAATTGCCTCAGAGAGTTCTCGTAAAGTATTGTCGTTTCTTGTAAGAAGAAAATAAACAAAACGCTTTGCTTGTCTCGGCCCAATGCCTGGAAATTTTTTAAATATTTCTGTTAACTTATCTATTGTGTTCACACTAAATATCTTATATTTAAAATTTAATATCTAAAATAGAATATTTTAAAAATCAACATCTACTGGTTCGTCTCCCGAATCTTCTGAAGTAGGTTTGTAATCATCAAAATTACTATCAATTTCCAAGAAAGAAGCTCTGCTCTCATCGAAATACAATTCAACTGTTCCGACTGGTCCATTTCTATGTTTAGCAATCATAATCTCAGCGATATTTGGCTTATCAGAGTCATCTTTGTATTTATCTTCTCTATGAATAAACATTACAACATCAGCATCTTGCTCAATAGAACCAGAGTCTCGAAGGTCTGAAAGCCTTGGTTTACCCCCACGCTGTTCAACTGCTCGTGACAATTGTGATAAAGCAAGTACTGGTACATCAAGCTCCCTCGCTAAGTTTTTTAATGATCTTGATACCTCGGTAATTTGTTGAACCATATTATCTGATTTTCTAGATTCAACAGGAAGCATTAGTTGTAAGTAATCTACAATAATAAGACCAAGGCCTTTTTCGCTTTTTAATCGACGCGCTGTAGATCTCATTTTAATAATATTATTTCCCGGTTGATCATCGATGTAGATAGGGGCAGTAGAAAGTCTATCTAAAGAATCTCTAATTCTTTGGAACTCTTCATCAGCCGAAAGCCTTCCGGTTCTAAGTTTCCATCCATCTACACGAGAATCTGCAGCAACCATTCTATCTACTAATTGTTGTGAACTCATTTCAAGAGAAAAAACACCAACCGGAACCTGGTGATTAGCTGCAGCTTGTCTAGCGATATCTAGAGCAAGAGAAGTTTTACCCATAGAAGGACGGGCGGCAAGAATAATCAAGTCTGATTTCTGAAAACCAGACAATTTATCATCGAGACGTCTAAAACCAGATGGTACTCCTCTCATACCTTCTTTTGATTTATGTAATTTATCTAAACGCTCCCAAGCTTCTCCTAAAATATCCTTTAGTTCGATAAATTTATGAACCATAGGCTTATTGGTAACCTCAAAGATCTTCTTCTCAGCTCTATCTAAAACATTTTCAAGTTCTTCATCTTCTTCATAGCCTAATTTTGAAACATGGTCTGCTGCTTCAATAAGTTCTCGCATCATAAACTTTTTCTGAACTAACAAAGCATAATGTCTAGCGTTGGTAGAAGATGGTACGAAAGAAGTAAGTTCAGCTAAGTAAGATGACCCACCCGCATTTTCCAATTGTTTTTTTTCTTTTAATTTAGAAGAAAGTGATAATAGATCGATTGGTTCACTTTTAGAAAATAAATCTAAAATTGTTTTGTAGATTATCTGATGTTTATTTAAATAAAAAGCTTGAGGAGAAATAATATCAATAACTTCATTCAAAGCTTCTGGTCGAATCATAATAGAGCCGATTAACGCTTTTTCGGCATCTATATTTTGTGGTGGAACTCGAAGATTAGAGTTTAATTCTTTAGCCATGTAAAAATACTAGCACAAGGGCAGGGGAGTTGGCAGATTCAAAACCTTAAAAATCTGTGTTTAATTTGGGGATAAGATAATTTTAAATTATTAACCAAAATACGGCTTAAAATAAGAACATATGAAGTATTGACTTAATAATATAAATCGGTTAATATTTAGACCGATCATAGTTCCAAGACATTATGCCGGACGGCTTCCTAAGGATCTCTCTGGGAAACTCGAGAGGTCGGTGGGACCCGGTGGCCGTCCGGCACCAATTGTGCCGGGGTCTGAAACAGGAAGGAATGAGGTATCAGCGGGAGGCAAAACCCAGCTGATAGAGTGTGTTCTCCGCGTAAGACGAGATGCGCGTTGAGAACCGCCCACCCCCACTCCTCTACACATCTGGGTCAGACCCCGGCACGCCATCTTCGACCACAATGTCGAAGCAGACTCGAATTCCACACCAGGAGCTCGAGTCTTTTTTAATTTAATAAAAAATAGTTTAATTAGTTTTTCTTGGTAATCTTGGAACCTTCTTCTATATCACGAACTTCAAAACCAAGAGATTCTATTTTTTCTCGGAGTTCATCTGATTTTTCCCAATCTTTGTTTTCTCGAGCGATATCTCTTTCTTTGGACAAAACTAAAACATCTTCTGGAATATTTTTATTTAAAAGAAATTGCTCTTCTTCTAATTTTTGGACTCCCAAACCCAAAACTTTATCAAACTCATATATCGTAGCTTTTTTTGTTGCATCAATAATTGAATCGTCATGAACAAGCTCCCAAAGTAATGCTAAGGTTTTAGGAGTATCGAGATCGTCATTTATAAGCCCTTTGAATATTGCGAGGTACTCATCATCCGCCCTAGCCTCGCTAATTTCTTTTATAGAAGAGAGGAGTGTAATAAGACGATTAAGTGCATTTTTAGAAGCTAAGAGTGACTCCTCACTAAAATCAACAGCAGTACTATATCTTGCTTGTAATAACCAATATCTGAAATGTGCTGGTAAAAATCCTTTTGCCTTCAAATCATCTAGAGTAATAATATTGCCTAAAGATTTAGATATTTTCTCTCCTTTAATATTAAGGAATGCATTATGAAGCCAATAATTCACAAAAGGTTCTCCAGTCAAAGCTTCTGATTGAGCAATCTCGTTGTTGTGGTGAGTAGGAATGTGATCTATCCCACCTGTATGAATATCAAAATGCTCCCCCAGATATTTCATGCTCATAGCACTACATTCTATGTGCCAACCTGGAAAACCTTTACCCCAAGGAGATTCCCACTCTTGCTGTCTTTCTTTTTTCCCACTAAAACGCCATAAAGCAAAGTCTGTTTTGTTTTTTCTCTCACCACCTTCTATACGTGCACCTTCCTCAAGTCCTTCTATATTAATGTTGCCAAGCTTACCATATTCTGGAAATTTAGAAGTATCAAAATAAACCCCTTCTGAAGTAGTGTATGTAAATCCTTTTTCTTCTAATTTTTTTATAAAATTAATTTGCTCGTCTATGTGTTTTGAAGCAGTGGGGAATTCTATTTTGGAAGTATCAATATTTAAATCCTCTAAATTCTTTTTAAATACATCAGAAAAATATTCAGCTATATCAGAAACTTTCTTGCCTTCTTTTTCAGCAACTACCTCTATTTTATCTTCAGCTGTTTCTTCACTTAATTGCCCAACATCTGTCAGATTTATAACTTGCTTTACCATAAATCCATTTAATTCAAGGGCTCGACGCAAAGTGTCAGCAAAAATATAAGAGCGTAAATTGCCAATATGCGGATAATTATAGACGGTTGGTCCACAATTATACATCCGCACCTCGTCAGGATTTATAGGTTTAAATTCTTCAATCTCTCCAGTTAGAGTATTTTTCAGTTTGAGCATTATTTAAAGAATACAGAATTTCAAGTAGAGAATCTAGTCTTTACAACCACCTCTTATGTTTGAAGAAAATGAAAAATATAAGAGTTAAGGTGGCCATAATACCCATAACAATCCAAAAATCATTTTTCTCACCAACAATAGGTAAGTATTCAGTGTTCATACCAAAAATAGAAGCAATCAACGATAAGGGAAACGTTACAAAAGCCATAATCGTCAAAACCTTCATGGCTTCATTTTGATTAGTAGAAAGTAAAGCCATATTAGTTTCTCTCAAATCAAAAATCGTCTCTCTCAAGTGTTCAATACTGTGATAAACTCTCCCTTGATCAAGGGCGATAGTTTTTAAGTGATAGTTAAAATCTACTCCATAGAATTCTATCCCGACAAGAACGAGGGATTCCATGGCTTCGCGATGACCGCCAACTGTTTGCCTGAAATCTAAAAGGACTCGACTAACCTCAGAAATGTCACGGACCATTTCTCTCTCTTCTCCTTGAAATATAGAATTTTCTATCTCAGAAAGTAACGCTTCAATATATTCGAGTTCATGCGAAACGGATTTATAAAGCTTCCTCAATAAAAAGAAAAATAAATGCCCTGCGTGATCACCAAAATTATTTTTTTCTAATATTGTATTAACTTCAAATTCTTTAGAAAATTTATGCAGAGTATCAATAGAATCATAATGAACAGTAATCATAAAATCTTTACCTAAAATAAAATCTACCTCTTGATTAGTGTTGCCGTTGTGTGAGTGTTTAAACGCAGGAAAATGTAATACAAGGAAAAGAGTGTCTTTATAAGCGTCCATTTTTGAGCGATGGGTTGGGTTTCGAAGCTCTTCTCCAATGCGTGGATTTATTTTGTATTCTTCTACTATACTTCTAACCTCCTCATCAGTAGGAGACTCTAAATCTACCCAAGTTAATTCTTTGAATGTGTATTTATTTAACATAATTAAATAATATCAAATTAAATGAGTAAGGGGATAGCGTTCTCCACAAATTTGCTGATAGTCCAACTATCTGCAATAATTAAGCACAATAATGAACTTTTTACGTAATAAGCTAATTTATTTATTAATAATACTAGTCCTTCTGGGAGTATCTTTTTATTTTGGTTTTATACAAGGAAGCAAACAAATACCTGGTATTGAGGCCGTAAAAGATTTGTCTAATAAAGAAGAGGGGATGCCCGAGCAAGTAGATTTTTCTCCTTTTTGGAAAGCTTGGAATATTATTAATAATAAGTTTGTTTCGGTAAAAGAAGAAGAAATAGCTGTTGAAGATAAAGTTTGGGGCGCTATTGTAGGTTTAGCAAATTCTTTAGGAGACCCTTATACTCAATTCTTACCTCCAGCTGAGGCTGAATATTTTCAAGAAAACATAAAAGGTGAGTTTGGAGGTGTTGGAATGGAGGTCGGAATAAGAGATGGTGTTCTAACAGTAGTATCACCGCTTAAAGACTCTCCAGCGGAAAAGGCGGGTGTCCGAACAGGAGACAAAATAATACAAATTGATGGAGAAATTAGCGCAGAAATGACTGTTGATAAGGCTGTCCAACAAATCAGAGGTGAAATTGGAACAGAAGTTAAATTAACTATATTGAGAGAAAATATAAAAGAACCTTTTGATATATCAATAACTAGAGACAATATTAAGATACCTACTATCGATACAGAGCTTAGAGATGATGGAATTTTTGTTATAAGTCTATATAGCTTCAACGCTCCATCAGCAAACTTGTTTAGAGAGTCATTACAAGAGTTTATTAACTCAGGAAGCTCGAGACTGATTATTGATCTACGGGGAAATCCGGGCGGTTTTCTTGAGTCTGCTATTGATATGGCGAGTTGGTTCTTAGAGGCTGGAAAGATTGTTGTTACAGAGGACTTTGGTAAAAGAGGTACACCAAACGAACACAGAAGTAAGGGTTATAATGTTTTTAATGAAAACTTGAAATTAATAATTCTAATGGATGGTGGGAGTGCTTCTGCCTCTGAGATTTTAGCTGGGGCTCTTAAAGATCACGGAAAAGCTACTATTGTTGGTACTCAATCTTTTGGTAAGGGTTCTGTGCAAGAACTTATAGAAATTACTCCGGAAACTTCTTTGAAAGTAACAATAGCAAAATGGCTAACTCCAAATGGTGTTTCTATTTCAGAAAATGGTATTACTCCAGATGTTCTGATAGAAAGAACAGTAGATGATTATGAAGCTGATGTTGATCCTCAACTAGACGAAGCTATCAAAATACTAAACAAATAAGATTTTATAAGATTTATAAAATTAAAAAGACAAAATGAAAATACTTTTACTAAAAGATGTCCCTAAAGTTGGAAGGAAAAATGATATAATCGAAGCCAAAGATGGTTATGCCCAAAATTATTTAATACCAAATGGTTTTGGTATATTCGCCACTCCGAAAATTATTGAAAAAGTAAAAAAAGAAAAAAAGAATATAGAACTACATAAAGAAGCAGAAATTGAAGAAATACGGGCCAAAATATCTGAACTAAATAAGAAGGGGGTTTCTATTGAATCAAAAACTAATGAGAAAGGCCATTTATTTGCTGGTGTTGGAAAAAATGAAATTGCAACTAAATCTGGCCTACCAGAAGAAATAATTGTCTTAGATCACCCAATAAAAGAGGTGGGGGAACATGAAGTTGAAATAAAAGCTGGAGAAAAAAAGATAAAACTAAAGATTACAATTGTTGGGGTAAAATAAAGAAAAATAAATTTTACCAAAAATACGGCTTATATAAGCCGTATTTTTATATAAAACAAAACCCCGTCCTATGTATAAGACGGGGTTTTGGTATGAGACGGGGTTTTGTTTACTTAGATTTTTTTGTTGTCTTAGTTTTTTCTGTTTTTTTTGTCTTGGTTTCCTTATTGGTTTCCTTTTTCACTACTTCTTTCTTAGCCTCTTTTTGGGCAGATTTCTTGGCTTGTTTCTTCTCCTTTTTCTTACTAGTTTTCTTTGGCTTTTCTTCTGAAAGAACATCGACAACTTTCTTTTTTATAACTTGTCCGTTGTATCGAGTTTTTCTTTTTTCTCTAAATTTTACAACTCCAGAAACATCAGCAAACAAGGTGTGATCTTTACCTGTTCTAACATTTAAACCAGCTTCTATTTTTGTACCTCTTTGACGTACGATAATACCCCCAGCCTTAACAGCCCCTCCATCTGGTACCTTAACACCAAGATATTTTGGTTGTGAGTCTCTTAAGTTTTTCGCTGTTCCACCAGCTTTTCGATGTGCCATATAATTATAATTTCTAAGTCCTAATTTCTAATTTCAAATGCTGTAAAATCCTCTATAATTTAAATATTCAATGAATTAAACGCGAAAATGATTATAAAGGATATGTGGCTAAATATCAATACTAAAACAAAAAAATTACTGAAATCCAAAACAGGAAAAGATTTGGCTGTCATTTCAATAATAATATTGACATCAACAGCTTCTTATGGTCTTGGAATTTTATCAGAGCAGGGGAGAGGACATCAAAAAATAAGGCTCCTGAACCAGGGGGCAGCTGTAAACCTTTCAGAAAAAGGGCAGTTAAAAGGTGGTGATGTAATCATACCAGACCGAGACCCTGGGGGTTATGTAGTAGCTTCTAAAAGTGGTAGTAAATATCATTTCCCGTGGTGTGCAGGAGCTAGTCAGATAAAAGAGGAGAATAAAATTTGGTTTAATAGTATAGAAGAAGCTCGTACTGCTGGATATACTCCTGCTGGAAATTGTAAGGGATTAGAATAATTTATGGTTTAAAGTTGATAGTTTAGAGAGTGGAGGTTAAAATGGAAATAAATTAATAAATAAATATATGGAGAAAAAAAGATTACATTTATCGAAAGACGATAAAAAACTCGCTGGAGTAGCAGGAGGTCTTGCTGAATACTTTGAGACTGACTCAAGTCTAATAAGACTTGGTATTATCTTACTAGCTCTAATTACTGCGGTAGCACCAGTGGTTATCACTTACATTATCGCCTGGCTTGTAATACCTAAAAAATCATAGGAATTAATTTTTTTGATGTAAAAAGTGGCCTCGCGGAAATTAATCCGCGAGGCCATTTTTTCTTGGAAGACTAGTAGAAAAACTCCCTAGCTAGTCTTCGAAATCGTCTCTGAGCATCATGAAACCGCGACGAAGCGCTGTGTCCTGAGGGCGGTCCCAAGATTGCTTCCAGGAATTGTCCTCCTCCTGACCGTCTGCCGAACGAATCCTCGGAACGACTCTTCCGACGCTCGATCGAGGTGATTGGAGAGTCGAATGAAGTTGAGTTGAAGCGACGAGATCGAGCAAAAGTGCATCTTGGTCGAAATGACTGGAAGCCATCCTTCACTCCTTATGATTCGAAGCAGGGACGATATACACGTCTATTTTGTATTATATACTTAAAAATCCAAGTTTCAACGATATATACATCAATAGGGAGTAGGTGTAATTGTTTTATGGAAAGATAAAAAGTTAATCATACTTTCACATATCGACATTGCATTAGTCAAAAATTCTATGAACATACCAAGAATGTAGGGAAGAAATGGCTTAACGGTCTAGTTTTTGAATAATATAGTGTCGCACAATATATCTTTTACGACATTACATATTTAAGTTATCTCTCTATGAAGCCTTGAATTAACTCAAATGATCAAATACTTAATGATTTATATTAAACCTCTTAAAACGCCAAATTTTGATGTTTTTTGTACTCTGTACCCCCTATTCCTTTGGGATCCCCATACGGGCCTCGATCTATAAACTTATTAGCTTATAACTTATAAACTAAGTTCCCTACTCTATCATTACAACACAATATTTGTGTCAAATGTCAACTCAATCAAAAATTTTATTCCAGTGAGGTAAGAGTTTTAGATTATTGACGAAAAATATACTATTTGTTAGTATAAACAAACATTCGCTTCGGCGAGTGTACCCAATTAACCGCCTTCGGGCGGTTTTTTGGTACATTATTTAAATAAACCTTCATCTGTCTATTTTTTAAGATTTGATATAATAAAATTAATACAATTAATTAATTTTTATAAAAATGAGTAAAGAAACGCTTTGGATTATATTGGGCATTATTATCGTACTATTCTTGGGTTTTGTATTTTTTGGAGGTGAAGCTCAAGCTCCATCAAGTTTAAATGAGGACATGGAAATTATAGGAGATGCCGCAAAGAAAGATCTAGCGGCATCTGGTTTTATAAAAAGAGATGTAGAAATTAAAATAAAAAGGGTCTCACCAAAAGAATGGCCAGATGCTTGTCTTGGAGTAAACGAACCTAATAAATTTTGTGCCGAAGTAATAACCCCTGGATACGAGATTGTGCTTGAAGCCGAAGAAAAGGAGTTTATATATCGATCAGATGAAAATGGTGATATTTTAATCTTCTATAAATAAAAAGATACTTAAACAAAGGGCTCGAGATATTATTCTAGTTAAATTCTACGCTAGGCGTATTGTTCTGGAAATCCTCTCCTTCCCCATTTTTTAGTCTAGTTATATTGTCCTGAAAAGTATCCCAAAATAAATCTACGAAAATATTTTGCCAAAAATAAATTGCGGGAGTTGCTAAATAGTTATCCCAAACCCACACAACTAAACCCCAAGCATAATTAAGATTATTTTGAACAAGAGGAGCTTCAACAATATCTTTAACATTAAAACCAAAAAAACCTAGGACAATAAGTGCGATCACAATAATCAAAACAATCTTGATAAATCCCTGATTTCTTTGGGCTTTAAACATAATTAAATTTTATGAAAGATACAAATAATTACAAGTAAGAAAGTGGGTTTAAATAAGCTTTGAGATCTGCGATCGGAATTGTAGCATTCTTACAATTAACACTCCTTGTGAATTGCTGAATCTGCACACCCTCAGAAGCATAAACAGTGAAGTGTAAGTGTGGGCCAGTAGAAAAACCAGTATTGCCGGAATAACCTATAATATCTCCAGTACTTACAGACTGACCTGTGTTGACAGCAAACTCACTAAGATGAGCATACAAAGTAGATAGGCCGTTATTGTGTTTAATAAGAACCCACTTACCATAAGAATAGCAACCTTTATATTGATCTGTATTCCCTATTCCAACTACCGTGCCCGATAAAGCGGATTTAACTCGGGTACCAACTGGCGCCCTAAAATCTACTCCATTGTGCCCCTTACCGTTATAGACCTGTGGATTTTGACTAGCAAAAGGAGTATTACCAAAATATTGGGTGACATAAATACTATCAAGAGGCCAAGCT
>Ga0210057_1008138_pt1 | contig 12503 bp, 11 predicted proteins | sample CryGeyCG2114_010_2_FD_183968 | JGI IMG/M metagenome (GOLD analysis project Ga0210057, IMG submission 183968) | Groundwater microbial communities from aquifer - Crystal Geyser CG10_big_fil_rev_8/21/14_0.10 (SPAdes) (version 2) | ecosystem: Environmental > Aquatic > Deep subsurface > Groundwater ... | reverse complement strand
TATCACGGGATAAAGATTGCGCTAATAAAGCATATGAATGTTTTTGGACGAACGTGATGGGGACGTTGAATCTCGTGCGAGCAGCAAGAGCGCGCGGCGTAAAACAATTCATCTTTTCTTCAAGCGAATGGGTATATGAAAAATTTGCTCCCGGTGAGATAAAAGATGAAACGTCCCTTATCGATATCGTAGGTCATACTTCTGAATATGCGCTTTCGAAACTCGTCAGTGAAGCAAACTTGCGCCAGGAACACTTACGGAATCCGTCTATGGGAATCACCATTCTTAGGTTTGCTATCATTTATGGACCACGACCACTCGATGATTCAGGCTCTGTTGAGCGGATTATGGGTGAAGCAAAAACAAGCGAAGTTATAACATTTTCCGGGTCGAGCAAGTCTGGCCGTTGTTACATACATGTCCACGATATTGCGCGTGGTGTCCGTGCGGCACTCGGAAGACAGGATTTCCAGATCATTAACCTTGCTGGCGATCAATTTATTACGCTCGAAGATATAGTTCATATAACCGAGAAGCTGTGTGGAAAAGTGAAAATGGCGGAGATCATTGAAAAGGATCCTGCAGCAATTGTTGCGAGGAATATATCTAACAAAAAAGCCAAAGAAATATTAGGCTGGAAGCCGGAGATCGATATAGAAAGTGGTTTTAAAACGATTTTACCTTTTATTTAAATGCCAACAAGCATCAGCAATAAGAAAAAAATTGCCGAAGAAGTAGTTCGTTTGCGTATCAGTCAAATGTTTGTGAATGAAGAGTATAAAGCAAAGAGGCTTAAAGTATCCGTTCATTTAGCTTTGGGATACGAAGCGATTGCCGTAGCGGTGAACGAGACTATGGAGAGAGGCGATAATTTATTGCCTTCACATCGCAATATTGCTTACAACTTGGCCCGCGCAGGTAAATTGCAGCCCATCCTCGATGAGTACTATTTGAAACCAACGGGTATTAATGCGGCGCACTCCGGATCTATGAATATGCTCAATCCGGAAATGGGCATCGTATATACATCAAGCATTTTGGGGAATGCTTTTCCGGTTGCTACTGGCCTTGCTTTGTCAGCGAAGCGCCGCGGGAAAAAGAACGTAACAATCGTTATAGTAGGAGATGGCTCGATGGAGGAGGGGTCATATTATGAGAGCATGCTTATGGCGCGTAGCATGGAGCTGCCTGTTATTTTCTTAATCGAAAACAATGAATGGTCTATGTCGACTCGAATTGATCAGCGTCGCAGTCCGATAGATGTCTCGCTTCTGTCTAAGTCCATGGATATTCGATACGAACTTCTTCAGGGGAATGACCCCTTCAGTTATATTGAGAAGTTCAAAGACGTGCGGGAATATTCTATTGAAAATAATATGCCGGTATGTGTTGAAGTTAAAGTGGCGACGCTGGGGGAGAGACGTTTGCCCAGTACGCAAGAATTTCCTGAAGGAGAGTTTATAAACTATCACGCAGGTCCAGCTCCGGAAGTTTTTTTGAATGAGTGGCCTATGATCAAAGAAAGCGAGGAAGATCCTGTATTTGTTCTAACTAAGCATATTGAGCAGTCGGTTTTAAAAGAAGATGCTCGGCGACAGTTCGCTATACTGCAAAAAGAGATTTCATAACTATGGAAGATGTAAAACCTCATAAATATTTAGAGCATGTAAATGAAACCTTACGTAAAGCAGTTGGTGCAGAAGAAGGGCTTGTGGTCTTTGGCCAGAATGTCAGCGCGGGTTCCCGCATTAGTGGTTTTACAAAAGGATTTGTCGTTAAAGAAAGTGGTGTCATTATCAATTCAACAAATACCGAGAATTCACTCGTTGGATTTGGCTTCGGGATTATGATCGGAGGCGGCAAATCAGCACTTTTTATGAAACAACTCGATTTTTTGTTTTTGGGCATAGATCAGTTGGTAAATACCTACAACATTATTCGCAATAGCACTCACACAAAAGGATCATTTACGATTCTTCCTGTCATTGTAGATATGGGTTATGAGGGGCCACAATCGAGTTCCAATAATTTTGCTGACTTTTGTTCTATCGCAAGAATCGATGGATATGCTATTACAAACAAGTATGATGTTGTTAAGATCATAGCGACCCATTTTGCCAAGCCTGGATTTCGCATCATAAGTGTAAGTCAGAGGATGTATAAAGATGAGATTATTGATCCTGGAAAACCGATTATTACGGATAAAGATATGAAATTTGTGCAGTACAAAGATGGGGCAGACGTGACCATCGTCAGTTTTAACTTTTCTTTCCCATATGCTTGGCAATTAGCTCTTGAAGCGGAAAAAGTCGGCATGAAGCCCTCTGTGTGGAATGTTAATTACATGACCCCTGTCGATTGGAAGTCGATTTTGGAAAACATAAAAATAACAAAAAAACTTGTTGTTCTGGACGATAGCAAGAGTGAAAACCTATCCTGCTTCTCGCTTCTTGCCGAAGCGCGTGGCTTAAATCTTGAAAAAGATATATTTATTAAGCGTGAGATGAGGGCTGATTGGCTCAATCCAGTTTCTGACGCAATTGACATCAATTACGAAGCGGTCATACGGGAGTTAGCTGCGCAATAATTTAACATGAAGAAATTAGGCTATGTTTGGTTGACTGGGGCAAATGGTTTTATTGGGAAGCATCTCACTCCCTTGCTAGAAGAGTCATGCTCTGAGGTGCGATTTTTTACGAATGACAAAAAGGTAGGAATGACAAGCGATAATGAATTGGCTTCTCGGAACTACTTAGACTTCTCCAATGCTGACGATATTCGTAGAAATGTTGAGCTATTTGGATTGCCGGATACTTTCATCCATCTGGGTTGGGGGGCGATGACGGATCCCTCATCCAAAATACATTTGGATGAGAATGTTGGAGCAAGTAAAACTCTAATAAACACCTTATTTAAAGCAGGCCTCAATAAGTTTATATTTTTGGGTTCAGTTAATGAATATGGGGGGCGAGAAGGATCGCTTTCAGAGGATATGGTGTCGGAAGGTAGGTTGACGGCCTATGCAGAGGGTAAAACAAGAGTAACCTCATTTGGGCTTGAGCAAGCGTCTAGATACGACAAAACGTTTATTTCCATAAGGCTATTTAACACATTTGGCGCAGGGCAGAGATCAAACTCGCTTATCAATAAATTATATGAATGTTATCGCCAGAATATAAAACCTGAGCTTGGTCCTTGCGAACACTTTAGAGATTATATTCATGTTTCAGAAGTAGTTCACGGGCTAATATTAATTTGTAGCTTGGATAAATCAACGATTATCAATTTGGGTAGCGGGAAGGCGATCAAGCTTAAAGATTTTGTAATACTTTTTTGGGAATCCTTTGGAGGCACAGCAGATGATATAAAGTTTGGAGTTTACAGTATGCGTGAGGGCGAACCCGAACAGCCATATGCTTTTGCTAATTTAGATCGTCTAAAAAAGCTTACTGGCTGGGCGCCATCTCTCTCTGTAGAAGAAGGGGTGAGATTGACCATCAAGGGGTTAGAAGCAATATGAATCGGTATTGGAGTCTTTGCATTGGGGAAGTTTTGGAGTAGGCTTTTAGATATGTTATCCAACGCAATCGCTCCATCGTTTTCCATTTTGGCTTAGAGAAGGTTATGTTGAGGAGCTATATGAGAGCAATCAACAATGATAAATAATTCAGAAAACATAGTATGTGAACCGGAAAGACTTATTAATAAATGTCGTGTTTGTGATTCTACTGATTTGAAGTTGGCTATAGATCTTGGATTTCAGCCATGGGGTAACCACTTTCTAAAAAAAGATGAAGTGGGAAAGGAGTCATTTTATCCTTTGCGTGTGGTATTTTGTATGGATTGTCGGACACCACAGTTAGACTACACGGTAGCAAAGGAGACAATGTTTGCTGAGCACACTTATCTGTCTGGAGTTACAAAAACGTTAGACGACCATTTTAAAGCGGTCGCCGAGGAGGTAGATAAACGATTTTTTTCGGTTAAAGTCGGAACGGTATCTGATAGAAGCGATGTAAAAAACAAGTCTGTGTTAGATCTCGGCTCTAATGATGGTACACAGCTTAAGCACTTTAAGGGCCTTGGCTATGATGTGCTTGGTGTGGAATCAGCTACTGTGCCGGCAAAAATAGCAAATGATGCAGGAATCCCAACAGTACATGCCTTTTTCAACTTAGAAACCGCAAAGAGCCTTGGAAGAAAGTTCGATGTGATCAACGCCGCTGGGTTCTTTTTCCATCTGGAAGAGCTTCATTCTGTGTGTGAGGGGATTAAAGAAGTTTTAGCAGAAAACGGCGTGTTTATTATTCAATTTTTGTATATGAAACGGATTGTGGAGAATCTAGCTTTTGATCAAATCTATCATGAGCATTTGCTTTACTATAACTTAAAAAATGTTGAAACCCTGTTATTGCGTCATGGCCTGTCTCTTTTTGATGCATATCTTACACCAGCTCACGGTGGCTCAATGATTGCTTACGCCACACACAAAGGCGAAAAAAAACCATCTCAGGAGCTTTTAGATCTTTTTAAAAAAGAAGAAGCAGATAAAAGTAATGAATTTTCAACATATGTTGAATTTGCGAAAAAACTTGAAAAAATGAAGGAGGAGAACCTTCATTATCTTGAAGAAGCAAGAAAGAAGGGTAAAAAGATTTACGGTATGGGTGCACCTGTTAAGGGCAATACGCTTATGAATTATTTTGGAATAGATTCCAAATACTTAGATTACTTGGTAGAAAAAAATGAATCGCGCCGCGGTTTGTATTCACCGGGATCGCATTTAGAGATTCTTATCGAAAAAGAATTAGAAGAATCGCCCGATATATATTATGTCCTTGCCTGGAATTTCAAAAAGGAGATTTTAGCCAATAATCAAGATCTAATCGAGAAAGGAGTTGAATTTTATTTTCCTGTTAACCCAAAGGATTTGTGAGTTGGCGAAATAATTATCGTAACGTACAATTAGTGTGATTTAATAAGAAATTTATCAAACAATCATGGCAAAAATATTAGTAACAGGAGGAGCTGGGTACATTGGTTCAGTCTTAGCCCCTGAATTATTAAGCTTAGGACATGATGTCTCTGTAGTGGATAATTTCATGTATAAACAGAATTCACTATTAGATGTTTGTAATAATAAAAAACTAAAAATTATTCGTGGAGATGTTCGTGATGAAGCTTTGATTAAAAAAGAGTTGGAAGATGTGGATTTTATTATTCCCCTTGCAGCACTTGTTGGAGCGCCTCTTTGTAGTGTTGACCCGGTAGCAACAGAATCTATTAATTTAGATTCAATCAAACTTCTTTTAAAGCATCGAAAGAAGGGACAGAAGATTGTTTTTCCCAACACAAATAGTGGGTATGGCTTTATGGAGGAGGGGGTGAGTACCTGCGATGAGAATAGCCCACTACATCCAGTCTCTCTATATGGGAAATTAAAAGTTGAGGCAGAGAAATTATTATTAAATGAAGATGATACAATCACTTTTCGTTTGGCTACGGTATTCGGGGTGAGCCCAAGGATGCGCTTGGATTTATTGGTAAATGATTTTGTGTATCGTGCAGTCAATGATAGGGCAGTAATTCTTTTTGAAGCTAACTTTAAGAGAAATTACATTCATATTAGAGATGTCGTTGGAGCATTTGTTCATGCAATCAATAACTTCGAAAAAATGAAGGGAGAACCATATAATGTCGGCCTAAGCGATGCTAATCTAAGCAAAATGGAGCTTTGTGAAGAAATAAGAAAACAACTACCAAATTTTACTTTTCTAGAGTCAAAAATTGGTGAGGATCCTGATAAGAGAAACTATATCGTTAGTAATGAAAAAATTGAGAATGCTGGGTTCTTGCCTAAGTACTCCTTAGAAGATGGAATAGAAGAGCTTATAAAGGGGTATCAGGTTGTTAAGAGGAGTGATTTTGCAAACATTTAGATTGCTGAAATAACCTCCTTGCATGTTTGCTTTTGGTGCCTGTGTGGGCTATTTTTTATTGGTGACAAGTCGCTTATCGAGATTCAAATTAAATGGATAATAAGAACACAAGAAAAAACTTAATTTTGGGGGGAGGGTTCGTAAGCTCAAATTTAAGAGAGTTATTAGAAGAAAAGGGAGAAGAAGTTGTTACTCTGAGTAGGGGCGATGGCAAAGACCTTAGGAAATCAGAAGATTATATATCAGATTTTGAGTGGGCGGATAGAGTCTGGTTTTTGGCTTGGGATATAGGTGTTTGGAAAAAAGACAAGGATAATTCTTATGAAATAGATATTCTAGAATCAAATTTACAGTTATGTAAGTCCGTGTTTAGAGTTTTAGAGAAAGTTAAAAAACCATTCCTTTTTGTAAGCTCTCATGCATCAACTGAGATGATCCCCTTGGGGGTGACAAAAAGAGTCGCAGAAATATGGACTAAGCTATTGGATGGGCATGTTGCAAGGTTATGGAATGTTTATGGTTGGCAGCCCGTAGGGGAGAAAAGCCATGTTATTCCGGATTTAGTTTGGAAGGGGCTAAATGGGAGAGTTGAACTAATGAGTGATGGCGAGGAAAAAAGACAGTTTTTGCATGTGCGTGATTGTGTTGAGGCATTCTATCACCAGTTGGAGATCGGTCAAAAATATGCAGATATAACTAGTTTCGAATGGGTCCTGCTTAAGGAAGTGGCTAGGCTAGCTGGTGATAAGATTGGCGTAGAGGTCTCCCTCGGCTCAAAACCGGGTAACCCTGGGCTTAAGTCTCCAGAAGTTCCTCTAGGGTCTTGGGGGCCTAAAATATCTCTAGACCAAGGTTTGGATGATGTAATAAATAAAGCAAGAAAATGGCAGAAAGAGAACCATTGATTTCAATTATCTGCGCTATTCGCAATGAAGATCGATTTATACGAGAGACCTTAGATACGGTGGTTTCTCAGTCATATCTGAATTGGGAATTGGTTATTATGGATGGTGGATCTACAGATAAGACATTATCTATTCTTCAAGAATATGAAGGAATATATAAAAATATAATTGTTTATTCAGAATCTGATAGCGGTCAATGGCATGCTTTGGATAAGGCTCTCGCATTATCGAAGGGAGAGTACGTAACGATGCTTTGTGGGCAAGATGGTTATCTTGATAAAGAATGGCTTAAGCGGTGCGTAGAGGTTTTTAATAATGATAAGGATATTTCGCTCGTGTGGGGAGTCCCTATTAATATGAGCGAAGATGGAAAGCTCTTAGGGCCGCACTATGCTTATGCCAGGTTTTTAAAAGATGATAAATATGGGTCTCAGACAAAGCCGATCAGTACAATTATGGCTAAAATTGATTGGAGCCGTGATTCTGCAATGAAACGTTTTTGGCAACTATTGCGCAAGTTAACTTGGTCGAGAATGAGAATAGTATTTCTTAGCTTCATTAAAGAAGATATCCCACAGAAAGAGGACTGGTTAGAATATTGGATAAGAACTAATCGCGTCTTTCCTGAAGGGAATATGGTTGTAGACAAGAAAGTGTTTTTGAAACACACAAAAAGATTCCCAGAAGAGAAAATGGCAAATGCAGCTTTGCTAGACTTCTGTTTTAATTTTAATGTTAATGGTCTATTATCTTATGGATTGTCCCTAGCTGCTAGTTTTGGGCGTTCTCATGTTGAGGGTCAAGATCTGCGCGAGCACGATACAGAGCTTACAAGAAACTATTATGAGAAAGTGTCAGAATTCAGAAAAAAAATAATTGGCAAGCCATTTGCATTTTTTGATAGTATGGGTAGGGTTGTTTCAGAGCGTGTAATAAAGATATGATTATTAGCAAAACACCATTTAGAATATCATTTTTTGGCGGAGGTACGGACTATCCAGTTTGGTACAAGAAGTATGGGGGAGCTACTCTTTCCACAACTATCGATAAGTATTCATATATTACATCACTATATTATCCTCCATATTTCCCATCTAAACATAGGGTTGTGTGGTCAAAGATAGAACTAGTTAATGCAAGCGAAGAAATCCTGCACCCGTCGGTAAGAGAAACACTTAAATACCTTAATTTTACTGATGGAGTAGAGATTCATAATAGCTCAGACCTACCGGCTCGATCTGGCATAGGATCTAGCTCCGCATTTACAGTAGGCTTGTTGAATGCTCTTTATGCATTAAGGGGAGAGTTTAAAGAAAAAAAAGATCTAGCGCTCGAGGCTATACATATTGAGCAAAATCTTATCAAAGAGAATGTTGGTTCTCAGGATCAGATTGCAGTAGCGGTAGGGGGATTAAATAAAACGATTTTTTCACCTAATGGCGATATAGAGATTGAACCAGTAGAAATGGCTGAGGAGAGGGAGAAAGTTTTAAATGACCGATTTATGCTCTTTTTTACTGGTTTTCAAAGAACAGCATCTGAGGTTGCGGCTGAGTGGATAAAGAATGTTCCTAAAAAAGAGAAGGAGTTGCTTGTGATGCGAGGGATGGTGGATAGGGCAGTAGATATACTTACTAATGAAAAATCTAACATAGATGATTTCGGCCTCCTTCTTAATGATGCCTGGCAAATTAAGAGAAAATTAAATCATGTTGTCACAACAAACGAAATAGATGAGATTTATAGAAAAGCTCAAGCTGCAGGTGCTCTAGGAGGAAAGTTGTTAGGAGCGGGGCAAGGCGGGTTTATGCTTCTTTACGTTGACCCAGAGCATCAGCCTAAAGTGAAAGATGCATTGAAAGATCTAATTTATGTTCCGTTTAGGTTTGAAAAATTTGGGACACAAATTATTCAGAATGGAGATGGATCAAAAGACTAGGGCAGTTTTTTTTGATCGCGATGGTGTAATCAATGAAGTTTTTATTGATGAGGATGGTTCTCCGTTTTCTCCAAAAAAATTAGATGAATTTAAACTTAAGCCTGGGATTATTGGTGTGATAAAAGGCATCCATGATTTGGGATATAGGACAATTATCATTACGAATCAACCTAATATTGCGAGAGGGTTAACGAAGCCTGAAGAGCTGGAAGAAATTAACGATTTTTTAAGAGAAGAATTAGATATTGATGATTTGGCTTTTTGTCCTCACGATGACGATGATAATTGTTATTGTAGAAAGCCTAAGCCTGGGATGATCGAAGAAATGGCTAAAAAATACAATATAGATTTGGAAAAGTCGTTTATGATCGGAGATACAATAAGGGATGTTGGTGCGGGAGAGGCAGTAGGCTGTCAGACAATAATAGTGGATACTGACTATAACCAGGGTGTTAAGGCCCACCACAGAGTCGAGAGCATACTCGATATAACAGATATTATTAAAAAGTGAAAGCTCTAAGCACAATACTTAAATAAATAATGAGAGTTAGCATAATTCTGCCAACGTTTAATGGCCACAATCCTATTAATAGATCCGTACAGAGTGTTTTTAGTCAGTCATATGGTGGCTGGGAGCTAATCATCGTAGATGACTATTCTAATCCATCAATAGGGCGCGTTATCGAGAAGAAGTATTTAGATGACCCTCGCTTACATATCCATAGAAATAATGAGAACATGGGAATCCAGAGATCCTTAAATAAAGGGATATCTTTGGCTAAAGGAGAGTATATAGCTCGCATTGATGATGATGATTGGTGGCATGATCGAGAAAAGCTTTCTAAGCAGATTAGATTTTTAGATAATAATTCTGAATACGGAATGATTGGCACAGGGACGGTTGTTGTTGATGAGAGAGGGATAGAGATTTTTAGATATTTGAGTAAAGAAAGTGATGAAGAGATCAGAGAGATAATTCTAAGAAAGAATCCATTTACTCACTCTTCAGTTCTTTTTAGAAGAAGTCTAATAAACGAGCTGTCTGGGTATAGTGAAGCTTTGGAAGCGAGATATGTCGAGGATTACGATCTGTGGCTTAGGATGGGGGCAAGGGCAAAGTTGGCTAACCTCCCTAACCATAGTGTCTCTTTTACTCTGAAAGAGAAGGGAAGTTTAAGTTCTGACAATAAAGTTATCCAGCTAAAGAACAGCCTAGGCCTCATTAGACAATATAAGAAAGATTATAGAGGTAGCGCGAAGGCTTTATTCTATGTATATTTGAAATTTTTGGGGTATAGACTATATAGAATTCTTCCTAAGTTTTTGAGAGACAAGATATTCTCGATTTATAAAAGAGCTTAGGATATTATATTTTCCTTATAAAATAAGAAAATTCTAAAGGCTTTTCTAGAGATAAGGAAAAACACCCCTAACTAATAGACAATAGTTTAATGTTATCTATTAGTTATTTGCTTAACTTCTTTTAGTAAAGGTTCTTTAAGAGTGCTCAGCAGTACAAAATATGCTAATGCAGATAGGCCAATATTCATGATGAAATTAATTGAGAGTGTCTTCATAATAATAGTTAGAATTATCATAACCATTGTAGACAAAAAAATTTTATTTACGTGTGGTAATACGGTAAAAAAAATTATCTTTTTTATTTTGATCCAGATCATTGCTACAGCAAAAAATTGTGTTACTACCGTTGCAATAGCAGCACCCACTATTCCATAAAGAGGGATCAGAGCGATATTTAATATTATGTTTCCGATTGCAGCTAATGCGAGGGGGTTGATAAAGCGCCTCTGCTCATTATTGGCGATTATCACGTTAAAGAGCATAGCCATTGGGAAGACAGCGAATATCGTTATCAAAAGTATTTGAAAAGTTAACGTAGAGCTTAGATACCCCGAACCGTAAATAGTTTCGATTATCTCCTTGCTTAGTATAATCCCGCCGATAACAATAGGTAGCCCAGCTAAGAAGAGTAAACTGATTGATTTTTCTAGCAATTCTCGGATTTCTTTTATATTATTTCTCGCAAATTTTGATATTCTTGGAAATGTTGATATGGAAAGGATGCTAGAGATCACATACATTGATTGAACTGGTTTTATCGCTGCCGAGTAAAGGCCAACACTTTCTGCATCTCCTAGCCAACCGAGGATTACGATATCAGTACTAACCATAATAGTCCCGAAAATTCCGATAAGGGCAAATGGCCACGCATCTACCAAAATCTTCTTTGCTAAATGTTTATTAAAATATTTCCAGACTTGTTTGAAATATCTTCGTAGGAGAAATAGGCTAAAAAGAAGCCCTAATCCACTTCCCATAGCGTAAGCTATTGCTAGCGATAAGCTTGTCTTATAAGTGAAAAGTGCAATTAGCCCGAATATCAGTGTTGCTAGGTTTGTAAGAATGTCCACGCTAGCCTCAAGCTCCATCCTTTCTATCGATCTCATTATTGCGATAGTGAAGTCTTTAAAACCATCGAATGCTATAAGCATTGCTATTATTGATATAAGTGGTATCGCCTCGGGAATGTTAGAAAAAAGCGGAGCGACAAATAATACAAGCAATATACTTGCGCTTATTAATACAAACTTTATATATAGAAATGTTGAGAGTTTCTCGGGAGAGATCTTTCCTTCCGCAGAAAAGTCTCTTATTAAAAGGCCACTTATCCCTATGTCCGAAAATATTGTGAAAAATCCAGCAAGACCTATCGCGTATGAGAAAACCCCATACCCATTAACCCCAAGGACTCTTGCGGCATAAATTATAAGGGCAAACTTAATGATTTTTCGGAAGACTTGGCTTAAAGAAAGCCATAAAGTATTTTTAGCTATGATCTGATTAGTAGATCTATTCTGAAAAAGAAAAGATTTTAATTTCTTCATTGTCCGGCCTGGGTTAATATAATTCGTACAGTTCTTGTAATAATTGCTAAGTCCAATAGAAGAGCTTTTCTCTTCGCGTAGTAGATATCATACTGAAGTTTAATTCTCGCATCCTCAACACTGTCTCCATATTCATAATTAATCTGAGCCCAACCAGTTAGGCCGGGTTTTACAAGATGGCGCATCTGATAGTGGGGAATCTCTTTGGAAAGAAGCTCAACAAATTCTGGTCTCTCTGGCCTTGGTCCCACAAAGCTCATTTCTCCCATTAGGATGTTCCAGAATTGAGGGAGTTCGTCTATCCTAGCTTTCCTTAGAAATTTTCCGACCTTAGTTACCCTAGAATCATTCTTCTTTGCCCACTCTGCTTTTCCCTCTTCGGCCGAACCATCGGAAGAGATAGCCTTCATCGTCCTAAACTTGTATATAGAGAACTCTTTTCCATGTTTACCTATCCGACTCTGTCTGTATAAGACGGGTCCCTTAGAATCTAATTTTATAGCAGTAGCCATAAACGTATATAGGAAGGCTGTGATAAATAATCCCAGGATAGAGAAAGAGATATCTAGGATTCTTTTACCAAATTCATGGATATCTTGGGTAGCATTTTCTAGATTTCTGATAAACCAGAGATCATCTAATGTATCTGGTGAAACTTTATGAAGAAGTCTTTCATAGAACTCTTCAATCTGCATAACAGTTACTTTTGTCGATAAGAGCTTATATAGATTCTTAACATTTCCCCTCCTATCTCCTTTAACAAGTACCAGATTAACACCCTCTTCATAGATAGCCTCTTCGAGCTCTTTGAAGC
>Ga0210057_1008137_pt1 | contig 12505 bp, 17 predicted proteins | sample CryGeyCG2114_010_2_FD_183968 | JGI IMG/M metagenome (GOLD analysis project Ga0210057, IMG submission 183968) | Groundwater microbial communities from aquifer - Crystal Geyser CG10_big_fil_rev_8/21/14_0.10 (SPAdes) (version 2) | ecosystem: Environmental > Aquatic > Deep subsurface > Groundwater ... | reverse complement strand
TGAAAGGATTCTTCATATCAAAGACGGAAAAATAGACAAAGATGAAAAAGTCCAAAATAGAAGAATGATTTTCAAAGATGGTTTTATAAAATAATATGAAATTAAAAGATACTTTTAAAATGTCCATTGTCGGACTCTCTACACATAAATCAAGATCATTTTTAACTATTTTGGGTATCGTTATTGGCATTGCCTCTATTATGTTGGTTATGTCTATTGGACAAAGCGCTCAACAGCTTATCGTTGGGCAAATTCAAAGCTTGGGTCCTAACAATGTCTTTGTTTTGCCAGGCAGAGACGCAGGGTTTTCAGCCGCTACATTATTTTTAGATTCATTAAAACAAAAGGATTACGAAGACCTACAAAACAAAAATAATGTTCCTGATGTATTGGATGTTGTTCCTTTTGTTTCTGGGGCGGCTACTATTTCTTATGAAAATGAAGTTCAAACAAAAGAAATAGCTGGAACAACAGAAAAAGCTCTAAAAGCATTTAATTTAGAGATGCAAGAAGGAGAGTTTTTTTCAAGCGCAGACGTTGATTTTAAAAGCCAAATCGTTGTCTTGGGAGGGAAAATTAAAGAAAAATTATTTGGCGAATCAACAGCCGTTGGTCAAAAAGTAAAAATTAAAGAAAAAAACTATAAGGTTATTGGCGTCTTAAAAAACAAAGGCGCTTCTACTGTTAGTATGGATGAAAATATTATTTTGCCATACACAACCGCCCAACAATATATTACTGGAACAAAACATTTCACTCAATTTGTTATGGTGGCTTCTAGTCAAGAATCTTTGCAAAATATGATTAAGGATACAAAAACAGTTTTGAGAAACAATCATAATATAGACGATCCCGAAAAAGACGATTTTTCCGTAAGGACATTAGAAGAACTTGCATCAACTATTGGAACAGTTACTAGTATTTTAACCATATTATTAACATCCGTAGCTGCTATTTCATTAGTCGTTGGAGGAATTGGGATTATGAACATAATGTTAGTTTCTGTCACGGAAAGAACTAGAGAAATAGGTCTAAGAAAAGCTATTGGAGCAACTAATAAAAATATTTTAATGCAATTTTTGACCGAGGCTGTTTTATTAACAATTACAGGAGGAATTATAGGAATTATTTTAGGAACATTGCTTAGTTTAGTAGCCTCTTATGCCGTTACTACTTTTGCTGGACTTAATTTTCCCTTTGCTTTCTCATACCAAGGAGCATTTTGGGGAGTTTTTGTTTCTAGCGCGATTGGATTTATATTTGGAATATTTCCAGCTAGACAAGCTTCCAAAAAAAGCCCAATAGAAGCTCTTAGATACGAATAATTTGACAGAGATGATTTTTTGATGTTATAAATATATTAGCTCTTAAGAAGTAAAGAGGGGAGGGAAAATGCATCAAGGTCAACAAGAAACAGCAATGGATTATTATTGCACTTCAAATTTGCTGAATAATTTAGTCGTCGTGAGGACAATGGGGGATTGTCGCACCCCAGAAGAACTCATTGAGATTCTTTTAAACATTGATATTATTAGAGGAGAATTGAAGTTAGAAGGAATTGAAAGAGAGGCGTTTCTTGAAGCCATCATAGAAATGTGGGGAGACTTCAAGCCCTATCACATTGAAAAAATTTATGATTTGTTAAAAAATGATCCCGAGACATTATTGAGAATGACCCTTTGTTAAGATTATAAATCTCAAAAAGCACAAGCACCTCGTTTTACTGGGGTGCTTTTTAATTTTCTATTTTATTATGATATAATCAAGTAGATGAATTTAATCACTTATTGTAAATATGAATGAGTTTTTCTTAAGTCCTAGTTTGTTATTAGTTCAAAAATCCTTTTTAGGAGGTTTTTTTCTCTATTTAATTCTACTATTTATTTTTAATAAAAAAAATTTTTCCGAAAAAGAAACAATAACCATTCTGTCTAAAAAGATATTTTACGGCTTAACTTATTATTATATTTTCCTTTCCGTTATTTTATCTATTGGACAATATCTAGTTTGGAATTCCAATCCAATGACTAAATCTTTTTTAAATAGCCCAATCGGTCATAATGTTTCAGCTCCAATATTTAAATCAATATCATTTATAGCCAACAGCTCATTTGGATATTTCTCTTATTATATAATAGGAAGAATTTGGATAGGAACATTTTTATCCATTTTATCTGCTTTAATTTTCTGGTATTTTTTAAGAATCTTAAAAAAATACAACAACAGATTCTTTGAAGACGGAGAGGTGGAACTAGGCGGAGTTTGCGTTCTAATACTTGGCTGGCCAAATTTTGTTATTTTTATTCCGTTGGTATTTTTATCAGTTATTTTTATCTCATTATTTAAAATGGTTTTCTTAAAAGAAAAATTTACAACACTTGGTTATCCATTTTTATTGGCTACACTTATAACTATTTTATACGGTACCTATTTGATAAAACTCATCAATCTTGAAGTCCTCAAGATATAGAATACTATTTTTATGAAAAGCATCTGGAAAAAACTATCCGAAACTGGTCCAATTTTCGCCCTAGCTCCGATGCACGATGTCACCGACTCAGCTTTTAGATCTATTGTCGCGATATGTGGCAAACCAGATATATTTTTTACTGAATTTATTGCTATTGATGGTCTAACAAATCCAAAAGGAAAGAAAAAAATAGAAAAATATTATCTTACATATAGTCAAGAAGAGAAACCAATTATTGCTCAAATTTGGGGATCTAATTTAAAAAATATAAAAGAATCAGCCAAAATTATTGCTGGTCTTGGTTTTGATGGAATAGACATTAATATGGGCTGTCCAGATAAAAGAGTCATTAAGTCGGGTGGGGGAGCTGGACTTATAAACAACCCAAAATTAATGAAAGAATTAGTTTTGGCTTGTAAAGATGGATCAAACGGGTTACCCGTTTCTGTTAAAACTAGAATAGGATTTGATGAAATAAGTATTGAAAAATGGTTGCCAACTTTACTCGAGGCAAAACTAGATGCATTAACTATTCACGCTAGAACAAAAAAAGAACTATCTAAAGTTCCTCCACATTGGGATATTGTTAAAAAAATTTCTTCACTTGTTAGAAAAGAGGGGACTGTTTTTATTGGAAATGGCGACATTAAATCTTATGACGATGGACTCTTAAAAATTAAAGACAATAACTTAGACGGGGTCATGATTGGCAGAGGCGCCTTGGGCAATCCATGGATTTTCAATCAAAGTATAAACTTTAATGACATTTCCATTGAAGACAAAATAAATCTAATGATTAAACATGCAAAGATATTTGAAAAAAGTTATAAAGATATAAAAAAATTTCCCCATGTTAAAAAACACCTCCATGCTTATATACAAGGGTTTGAAGGCGCTAAAAAATTAAGATCACAAATAATGTCAGCTAAAGATTCTCTAGAAATTGAAAAAGTGTCCCTAGATTGGCTAGAAACAATAAAAATAAAATAAAAACATAAGTCCTTATACTATATTTTTTATGGATTTTTGGTCTATTTTATGACATAATTAACAATAGGGTTTTATAACAAATAAGAGATTAATCACGAAACATCTTTAGAAAGACCCCACAAATTAATGCCTTATAACAAATCAACACATTTGACTAATAATATATTTTATTTTCTAATATTCACTTTCTTGTTTCTACAAGGAAATATTTCTGTTTACGCTCAAGTTTCTAAAACAGAGATAGAACAAAAAATTTCTTCAAAAGGGGAGGAGCTTAAGAAAATAAATGAACAGATATTAGAAAATCAAAAAAAGCTAACCGAAACTCAAAATCAAAAACAATCCCTAACTACTGAAGTAAAAAAAATTGATTCAACTATTAAACAAATAGATCTTGGCATCAAATCAAGTGAGATTGTTATTGATAAATTAGGGTATGAAATAGAATCTCTTCAAGGAAACATCTCTGAATCAGAAAAAGATGTCATGCAAAAAGAAATTGCTATTGGCGACATATTCAGAGATCTGCAAAATAAAGATAGCGAAACTTTACTAATCTCATTACTTAAAAACAAAACCTTGTCTCAAGGGATTTTTGAAATTCAAACACTTTCTGATGTTAATAAAAAATTAGTTGAGAAAATAGACGAATTAAACAAAGCTAAAGAAAAACTCTCTGGTACACTTCAAGTCACAGCCACAACCAAAGACAATAAAGAAACCGAAAAAGAAAATTTAAAAAATAAAAAATCTATTGCCGCTGATATCAAACACGAAAAAAGCAATTTTTTAGCCCAAACAAAGAACAAGGAACAAATCTATCAAAACTCTCTTAAAGAATTAGAGAAAAAACAGCTTGAAATTGCCCTTGAAATAGAAAAAATGGATAGCCAGTTAAGAGGTCAAATAAACTACAAAACCCTTCCTCAAAAGGCTCCAGGCTTATTATCAAGACCCGTAGATGGTCCCATAACACAAGACTATGGCGCTACTAAGTTTGCTCAAAAAGCTTACGCGGGAAAATGGCATAATGGTTTAGATTTTGGAGCTCCTATTGGAGAACCCATATACGCAACAGCCAATGGAGTTGTCGTTTCTGTTGAGAATCAAGATAAATATTGCAATAAAGGTGCTTATGGAAAATATGTTGCCATTAAACATGACATTGGCCTAACAACCGTCTCTGCTCATATGTCTATGTACATAGTTAGTCAAGGTGATATAGTTAAAAAAGGACAGATTATTGGTTATGTAGGAAAAACCGGATATGCCACCGGCCCACATTTACATTTTACCGTTTATGACTCATCAACATTTAGAATTGGCCCAAGTAATTCCTGCGGTCCTAAAATGCCTTTTGGTGGAGACATAAACCCAAGAAATTATTTATCTTTATAAAATAAAAATGATTATATTAATAATATAAATATGGGAGGAAATATATTTTCAAACACAAATTTCAAAGAAGTCATAGGTCCCATCATAGATTTTCTTAAGAACAATGGCCTTTGGAATATATTAGAAACTCTATGGGGCTTAGTCAGTCAATTTTTTACAATGGTCGCAAACTGGTTAGATTTAAAATGGAGTGGAAATATTTTAGAATTATTAATATCCTTTTTAAGATTCGCTATAAATATTTTTATAGTTTTATTTAATATCTTAATTGATGTATTTAGATGGATAACTGGTTTTATTAATTAATCCCCTAAATACATATAAATAACTGTCGCAAAAGAATTATTGTGCGACATATAGTATATAAAAAACCAGCCAATTTAACCATCCCCCTTTAATGCTTGGCGATTTATTGTCGCTGCAAATATTTTTTATTATCCATACTAAATTACTCTACAAAAATATCTGCTTAATTATAAAATTATTTTTAATTAGTTATAAACTTGCACTAGATCGTTTATCTATAAATACAAAGACCCTCTCCCCTATTTCAACTAAAAAACTAACTTTTGGAAGCGAAGAGGTTAAAATATTAAAAATAATCAAATCTATTACTTTATTCTTATTTAATATTTATTTTAGAATATGTTAAACTTTCAACTTATGGACAAAATTAATGAATTTAGAGAACGAGGCGGTTATGAAATAGACGGAATATGGTATCCTCGAGTCACAAAAATAGTAGAAATAAAATCCAAACCAGCTTTATACAAATTTTATGGCGGACTAAAAAGTTTTGAAGAAGGTGAGGCAATAAAAACACTATCAGCTCAACAAGGAACACTTATTCACGAAACAATAGAAAATATTTTAATGGGAAAAAACGAACCCGTTGATCCAGGCGCTCAACCAGCGGTAACAGCCTTTAATGAATTTCAAAATAAACACAATATCAAAGTTGAGAGTCAGTTTATAGAAAAAAGAATCATTAACAAAAAAGAAAAATATGCCGGAACTGTTGATGGTCTTGCTTCTATTAATAGTAAATTTGGAGTTTTGGACATAAAAACATCTGGATCTATATATAGAGATTACAATCTTCAAACTTCTGCATATTTAGCTGCTCTTGAAAAAGAATTTCCTAACTTAGAAACAAGATGGATATTAAGAATTGACCAACATAAAAAATGTTTTAAATGTGGTGCTATTTTAAGAAGCAAAGGTGGCAAGGACAGTATCAAAATTCCATGGACAGGCAATAAGGCAGATTATGCCAAATCATTTTCATGTCATCATCAGTGGTCAGAAGTTGTTGGTGAGATTGAATTAAAAGAATGCCCCAATTGGCAATCAGATTACCAAGCTTTTTTAGGCGCAAAAAAACTATGGGAATGGGAGAACGAAGAAATTCTCAAAAAAATAGGTTATCTCTAAAAAAATAGGCACCGATTATGTGCCTATTTTTTTAATTTGAACATTTATTTATAACAATCGGCGTTTCTGTAAAATCTCTTGCATATAAATATCCCAAGCCAAACGCTAAAGAAAACAAAAGGGCCACCACAATAAAGATAAAAATATCTTTTTGATTATTTTTAATCCATGTTTTTATACTAAAAAACATATTTTTTTATAAATTAATATAATTGTCCCAATATTTATAAAGCTCTGCCGTTGCTATCAAATCTCTTAAATTATACCTAGCTATATCAAAAATTTCCCCCTCATTAAACATCTTTGTCACATCCTCTCCCTTTACCCCTTCTTCTTTAGGGCTACTAATTCCAAAAGCTTTTGTATACATATGCAAACTAAATTTTCTCCTAACTGCTCCATAAAAAGATAATTGATCTGCCAAATCAATGTGCAGTGCCTGATTACTTTGATAAGAAGTATAACGATTGGCCATTAAATTTTTTAATGGCCTTATGCCTAATATCGCCGATCTAATCACTAAATAAGGAATATCAAATCCCCTTCCATTAAAAGAAATAAATGTTTTATAAGAATTAGATAATTCCCAAAATTTTTCAATAATTTCTTTTTCTGTCCCCCAAAATAACTGGCAATTGTCATTAATTTTATCAACCTGCTTCCCTTTAATACCTTTATTTTGACAAAGAATTTGAGCTTTTCCAGTATCAGGATTTAAAACTCCAATTGCTACCACCTCTCCAGTCAAAGGATAGAAAGCCAGGCTTTCTTTAATCTCTTTTTCTTCATCGTCACTTTGAGCATATTTGAGCATATACTCCTTTGAGAGCTCATCTAATGATTCAAAGTCCATTCCAGCTGTTTCAATATCAAGAACTAATTTTGGTGTTGACATAATAAACTATTATACTATATACTAAACATACTAACAATATTAATAAATTATCCGAAGTGGGTCATTTTTTAATGTTTGTAAAAAATTAATATGGCACATACAAAGCAATTAGGCTCTACTAAGTTAGGCCGAGAATCAGAATCAAAACGTCTTGGAATAAAATGTCAAAATGGGCAGAAAGTTAAATCTGGCCAAATTTTAATTAGACAAAGAGGATCAAAATATTTAGCTGGTGCAAATGTCAAAATTGGAGGAGACGACACTCTTTTTGCCGGTAAACCAGGAATTGTTTCCTATAAATTAGTCAAAAAAACAAAATTTGATGGCAATAATCGATATGTCACAAGAGTTAGCATTACTGCTTAATTAAAAATAAAAAACATCCCTAATATTGGGGATGTTTTTTATTTTACTCTGATTTTATGTTGATATTAATATCTAATTTTTTAATATACTCCCCTCCTCCAATTCTAATTGGAACTTTTATTTCTCCTAATACTTTTATCGGCTTCATATCAATATGAACATCAAACAAACTGCCAAAAGAATTTTTTATTTCCTCAACAACCCTTTTAGTTATGTCTCCCTTATGAAGAGAGTTAAACAGCTCTCCGTTTTCGCCAACTTTCAAATTAAAAACAAATTCTTTTTTGGGCAATTTAGAAACAATTTCATCTAAAATTTTTCTTCTCTTTTCTTCTTGATCTTTTTCTTTCTCTTTTTTATCTTCCCAATCTTTGATCACTCCCAAGGTTGCAATTCTTGCTAACCCCTTGGGAAACAAAGCATTTTTAGCATAACCATCTGAAATATCTTTAATCTCACCTTTTCTTCCAATTTTTGAAACATCTTTTAAAAGAATGATCTTCATATGTTTTATTTAATTTTTTCTCTTAAGATATCCACCGCTTTTTTAATCCATTGATTTTCCGCTTCAACTTTATCTTTTTCATAATCCTGCACCGTTGGTTCCTCAAATATAACATCTGGCATGATTCCATTTTTATCTATTAAATTGCCTTTTGGGGTTAACCAATGAGCAATTGTTAATTTAAGTATGGATTGATCATTCATAGGAATAACCTCTTGGACAGTCCCCTTTCCAAAACTTTTTTGCCCAGCAATGATTGCATCATTATTTTCTTTCAAAGCTCCTGACAAAATTTCAGAAGCAGAGGCTGATCCCCCATCTACCAAAACTACTACTGGAATATCTTTAAACAAAGATGGACCCCTTGATTTATAAACCTGATTCTCTTTCTTATCTCTAAATTCTTCTGTGACAATTGTCTTACCTTTATCTACAAACCAACCAGATATTTGAACAGCAGAATCTAAATATCCTCCCGGATTACCTCTAAGATCAAATATAATCGCTTTTGAATTTGATAATGCTATTTTAATAGCGGTTTGATAGAAAAGAGAGTATGACTTTTCATAAAAATTATAAAGTCTAATGTAAGCAATCTCTCCATCATTTTTTTCTTTTCCATCTAATCCCAATTGTTTAAAATCCAATGTCGGAACAACAATTGTCCCCCTTTTTATTTCAATATCCTTCTCTTTATCAAGCCCATCTCTTAAAATTGTCAATTTAACCATTGTCCCCTTTTCTCCTCTTATTTTTTTAACTGCCTGATCAGTAGAAAAACCAAAAGTGCTTTCGCCGTCAATTTTTATTATTTTATCTTGAGACATTAGCCCCGCCTTTTCAGCTGGAGTGTCCTTAAGTGGAGAAATTACCACAAGTTGTTTGTCTTTATTAATTCCGATTTCCGCCCCAATCCCACCAAACTCACCGCTTATCTCACGATTAAAATCACTCGCTTCTTTTGGAGGAAAAAAATTAGAGTTAGGATCATCCAATGCTCCAATCATGCCAGATATCGCTCCATAAAGTAATTTCTGATTGTCTTTTGTCTTATCTTCAGAAACATATTTATCTTTAACTATCTGCCAAACATTCCAAAACTTATTAAAATCAACCATCTCTCCTTTTTTGGGATCAATTACCCCTTCAACTTTAATAACTTGAGGATCTTTTGCTCCTTGAATATGTCCTGCATAATAAGCGCCAGAAATACTCACAAAAATTAAAACACATCCTATCAGTCCAAGCAGTAAATTTCTTTTATTTTTTTTATATATATATTTTAAGTTAAACATTTGAAAATATTATCACAAAGCGCCAATTATTTCAAACCAAAGAATATCATTGATTTTGATGATCTTTTTGGTATATTATTATAGTAAAGATGATTAATAAAGATTATTTAGATACCCTAAAAGAAAGAGCTAAAAAGAGCCATGTTTATAAAAAACATCAGTTGACCGGACTTTTAATGGCACAAGATTTAAATGACCCGAAACACAAAACACTCTATATGAAAATGGCTAAATATATTAGTAATCAAAAATTAATGGAAATTGTTAAAGACATCAAAGAAAGAAAAAATATTACTCAGGGCGGTGCTTATTTTATGAAAATCGCCAAAGAAAAAGGATTTATTAATATCATCAAGGGTAAACCATCAGTTAGAAAATCAAAAGGAAAAAAACAAAAAAATGATAGAGGAAAAAAACAAAAAAATTTGGACAGTTAACAATAAAAAAGAATTAGGTCTTTTAAGAAAAGTCCTAGATGACTTCGATTTTAATAAATATACCAAAAAAGAAATAAATGAATTGGTAATTTTTATGAGAAAAAAGATGATTGAATCGAACGGCGTTGGTTTAGCCGCTAATCAAATCGGACTTGATATGAAATTATTTGTAGCCCAATTGCCCGACAAAGAAACCCATAATTACAAAGGCAAATTTTATATTATTTTTAATCCCAAAATAAAAAAAGTATCTCAACAAAAAAATATTGAAAACGAAGGCTGTTTAAGTGTTCCAGGCTTTTATGGAAGCGTAGAAAGATTTTCAAAAATAGAAGTTACTGGCTTTGATAAAAACAATAAAAAAATAAAAATCACCGCTTCTGGATTCTTGGCCAGAATATTTCAACATGAAATAGATCACATCAATGGAAAACTTTTTATAGATTCAGCCAAAGAAATATTTAAAGCAACGCAAGACAAGGGTAACTAACTCAACCCCCAACAAATGACATCCTTACATACTCCAGTTTGTTGGTATGTTATATATGTGTTATAATTATATAAAATATGATAAAAACACCAAAACAAATGGAAAGACATCTTAAGGGTATTACAAATCATTATCGTATTGAGATATTATTACTTATCGCCGAAAACAAAAAAATGACCCTTGAAAACATCATAGAAACAATTAACGCCAACGGAAAAACCATAGGAGAGCACACTCGAAGACTTTGCCAAGCAGGACTTATTAATAAAAAATATCATGGCAGATTTGTAGAGCACACTTTATCGCCTTACGGTAAAATATTTGCTAACTTCTTAAAATCATTTCAACACATACAATGACATCCTTACATACTCCAGTTTGTTGGTATGTTGTATATGTGTTATAATATATTTATTTAAAAATAAAAAAATAATAATGAAATATATATTTTGGGGATCACCTAAATTTGCAGAGATTGTACTAAAAAAACTTATTGACTCTGATTTTCCTCCAATTGCTATTGTTTGTAATCCCGACAAACCCGTCGGAAGAAAGAAAGTTATTACTCCCCCACTTACTAAAATACTCGGGAAAGAAAATCAAATAGAAGTTTTTCAACCAGAAAAAATTGATAATGTTTTTTTTGAAAAAATAAAAAATATTAATGCTGATTTTTTTATTGTAGCTGCTTATGCCAAGATAATTCCTCAAACAATTATAGACCTACCACCGATGGGCGTTATTGGAGTTCACCCATCGCTATTGCCTCAATACAGAGGCGCCTCTCCAATCCAATCTGTTTTATTAAACAATGAAAAAGAAAGTGGTGTTTGTCTCTACAAAATTGATGAAAAAATGGATCATGGGCCAATTCTTACCTATCAAAAAATAGAAATAAGAAAAGAACAAAATTACATTGGATTAGAAGAAGAGTTGGCCATCCTAGCTGGTAATATGCTCGTAGAAATTCTTCCAAGTTTTATAAAAAATAAAACAAACACAACAGAACAAGATCATAAAAATGCCACCTTCACAAAAAAATTCATCACCGAAGATGGTTTTGTTGATTTAGATAAAGACAATTCAAATATAATTTTTAGAAAAATAAAAGCTCTTAATCCCGACCCGGGAGTTTATACTTTTATTAATTCAAAAAGGGTTAAATTAATAGAAGCCACAGATAAAGAAAATGAAGTTATAATTAATAAAATTATTCCCGAGGGCAGAAAAGAGCAACTCGCAAACATTATTTTAAAAAAAAAGAGAGAGAGTATTAAGTAATAGGTAATAAGTAGAAAGTAGAAGAAACATAATTTGTTACAATTATGACGATCGTTTGAATTGTAATAAGTTATGTCAAGGGTAGTCCTTGGCAGTCCTCTGACGACTGACGACAAAGAAATTAAAAATTCAAAGTTGAAAAATTTAGTCAGTCACTTACTACTTTTTACCTACTACTTTATACTTTTCTAACTATCTTGTTGCATTATAAAGATTCATAATTTCTGAGGCAGAAAGAGCGCGGTTGTAGATACGGACATCATCGATTGAATAATTAGCAGGAGTGTCATATCTAATACCAATATTTAAATTACTAACAGCTATAGGCATAGATCCTGTATTTGTAGTTGATGCTCTCAAAACACCATTTAGATAAAATCGCCTATTCCCAGTTCCACCGTCTTTATTATAAGTAAGAGTGACGTAAGCCCAATCAGCACCACTTTTAAGTTCTAGGTAAGCGCCAATAACCCAATTTGAAAGACCATTAATATACCAAAGTGCAACGCCGTCAAGAGCTCTAAATGCTAAAAGCTGAGAAAAGCCCCCACCTTTTTGAAGAAAAGTATTATATGATTGATTAATTGAAGATTGCTTAAACCACCCCGATATTGTAATTTGATCAGTTATGTTGAATAAACTAGATCCTCCACAACCAACATTGTCGTCTATAGCATCAAAACTTAACCCTCCTCCTACCTTACCACTTGTCCAGGTCGGTCCATTGGTAAGTGTCCCTGTATTGCCACTGCCTGATGAGTCAGAAGCAGAAGTGCCTGTGCCCTCATCAAACTTCCACCATCCAACAAGCCCTGTGTCTTTCAAAGGGTTAAGAGTGAGATTAGAACCAACTTCATACATAGAGTAGTTATCTCCTCCATCAATAGAAACCTTATCTTTGTCTCCAGAGAGTCTGTATTTGGTAGATTCAAAGATAGTTGAGA
>Ga0210057_1008136_pt1 | contig 12505 bp, 10 predicted proteins | sample CryGeyCG2114_010_2_FD_183968 | JGI IMG/M metagenome (GOLD analysis project Ga0210057, IMG submission 183968) | Groundwater microbial communities from aquifer - Crystal Geyser CG10_big_fil_rev_8/21/14_0.10 (SPAdes) (version 2) | ecosystem: Environmental > Aquatic > Deep subsurface > Groundwater ... | reverse complement strand
AAATATAGCATCATCAAATGCATAGTAATATCTTATTCTTGCAGCGTTGTTTGTTTCCATATAAACATCACTTTTATAGTCATCTTCTACTGCACTTCCAGAAGTTAAACTTGTAACTAACTTTGGTTGTAAAGTACCTAATAAGAAGACTTCTCTAACATCATAGTCTGCACTTCGAAATGAAATTTGTGTATCTAATAATGTACTTATATCATTATCTTCTATAGTAGCATCTAAACCAGTTTCAGCATCTCCTAAACCTGTATTCAAAGGTATGTCTTCAGTAACTTCATCCGAGGATGCAGTTCCACCACTAGATGCACTTAATTTTGGTAATCCACTTGCGATATCTGCTGCGGCAGTGTCATCTAAACTATTTCCAACAACAATAACAGTATCTGCTCCAAAAGGAGTCGGATAATCACCTAATTGGTAATCTGCTGCTAAAGCGCCAGTCATAGTTGCTCCCAACATTGCAATACCAGTTGAAATCGCTGCGACTTTTCTAATTGCTTTTAATGCAAAATTTCCCATTTATTACACCTCCATGTGTTTTCCTAATAGGATTTTCTAATCATAAACTAATGACTAGATTAATAGTATAGAACTGAAGTTCACTTTATAAACATTTCGCTACTAAAAAAGATACTTTTAGCCTTTAAATCATTAAAACATAACTTAAAAGCCTTATAGACCAAGAACATACCATTCATTTCTTACACAGATAGAGTTTAACTTCGTATAAATCTACGCCTTCAGAGCTTATAAAGTACGAACTCGAGGCAATAAGGTCTTCAAATCCTTGGGTTTTATCAGCTATAGACACATCATTTACAATCAATTTATAACATTCTTTTAAATTACTGGCATCAAGAATCTTAATTACTTCTTGCTCTGCTAAATCAAAAGAAACTGTATCAGTTGGATCAGAAGTTTTTACTAATAATTCAGCCATAGTTTCCTCCCCAGAAGGCATATTAGTTTTTACAAGAGCATTCAAAGCATTATTAGCCTTAATATTCAAATTAACAACAGGCAAAGCAGATTCAGGTTTCATAATCATAAACTTAACAACAAATAAAAGCGCCACAGCCACTAAAATAACAATTATAGCCAGTCCCATCATTTCCATTTGTCCTATTTTTCCTTTTAAATTGCCTTTATTCTTTATTTCTTTCATTTATACCACCTTATTTCCAATAATCCAACATAATATCTATCTTTTACAGGATCATACAAAGAAACAGGACTATTAACAATATTAAAATCTGTAGTAGCAGTTGCTGTATTAACATTAATAAAATTACAAGTTTCAAGATTAGTTTTACTACATTCTAAATCATTTCGAGAAGGATAAATAATCTTTACAGTTATACTCTTATCATCATAGAAAGGTAGATTCTTAAGAGCAAGTTCAGCATTTAATAGCTTTAAAATGTCCATACAATCCTTTCTAGTACCTAAATAACTACAGCTTACCTCGTTTAAACTAGGAAAATAACCAATCATATTGTATGTCTTCTCTAATTCAAACTCAAAAACCTCTCTCTCTAATCCGATAGCAGTAAACTTATAGAAAATAATCATTCCTAAAAAAAGAATTATAATAAAAATAAATACAACAAGTATAGTCTCGTAAGTTTGCATTTGCGCTCTTTTTTCCATTAAAGCTTTTTCTAAAAGGTTTATTTCACTCATTTTTCAATAACCACCTCCATAAAGGTATAAATTTAATTTTTATATTATCTTTAATTTCTTCCCCTTCTTTATCCCTGCTTATTATAACTAAATCTTTGCATTTCAATTCTTTACCTGCCTTAATTAAACTCTTTACTTCCCTTTCTTTTGTCTCATGCTCAGAAAGATCTTGACATACTTGAATTAAAGTTTTTATCTTTGAGCCTTGCTTAACTACAAAATCAACTTCATTTTGCTGATAATCCTTCCAATAATAAATCTCCAGACCGGAATTAATTGACTTTCTTCTTAAAAGTTCTATACAAACAACATTTTCAATAAGCCTACCTGTATCTTTTGATAATTTAAAGCTTAAAAAATTGCAAATGCCGTGGTCTACTACATATACTTTTTTTGGTGATATTACCTGTTGCTTTAATTTTGAAGAAAATCTATCAATAACAGTTATAATAAATGATTCTTTTAAGTAATCTACATAGTTCTTAACAGTATGCACATCCTTTACACTAAAAATATTTGATAGTTTAGAATAGGTAAATTCGCTTGAAAAATTTGATGTTAAATATTTTGAAAGTTCTTTAAAAGTCTTCTTATTTTTAATGCTATGTCGGTCTAAGCAATCCTTATTTATTATATCTTGATATATAATTTCTACAATTTTAGATCCAAAATTTCTAAATTCTGGAAAGCCACTTTCTTTAAGATAATTATCTAATTGTCTCTGCACTTTTGCTATATCTTCTATTAAATAAATATTTGGCTTAAAGTTTAAAATTTCTTTGAATGAAAAGGGGTATAATGTAAAATCTATATATCTTCCTGTTAAATGCGTTGCTAATTCTCCTGAAAGAAGATTAGAATTGCTTCCAGTAATTATCACTTTTTTAGTTCTTCTTAATCTATTAACAAATAATTCCCAACCCATAACATTTTGAGGCTCATCAAGTATAATTAATTTAATTTCTCCATATAACTCATAAAACGCTTGTAAAATTTTATCTAAGTCTTCTGTTTTTAAACTCATCAATCTTTCATCATCAAAGTTTATATATCCAAAATTTTCTTTTAATTCTTTGGTTAAGAGTATAGAAAAAACAGATTTTCCAGATCTCCTAACTCCTAGAATAGCCAATATATTAGGGTGTGACAGAAAAGGTTTCACATAATCTAAATTATCTCTCTTTATAATTGGAAATTCTTTAAAGTTTTTCTCAAACTCTTCTCTTTGACCGGTTATTATCCTCTTTAAAATCTCTATTTCCATAAATATCTGTCTGCAAGCTCCTTTATAAATCTTGTGGTTATAACTACAAGCTTTCTATTAAAATCTGTTATTACATACACACTCTTTTTAGAGTTGTTTTACTGCCCCATTCATAATAAACACAGAAAAAGAAGATATTATTCTTTTGGATATTAGTTAAACGCTCCCAAGATTTCCTAAATTAAATTCAATAAGTTGGGAAAAAAGTGATAAAGTTAAGTGCCTCCTGACATGATTTATTATCATTTTCATTCAAGCAACCACTTCCATAAAGGCATAAATTTAACCTTTCTTTTTATTCCAAACCATTCTAAATTCTCTTCTCCAGAATAATCTTGATTGATTACTAAAAGATTATTGCACTTTAAATCTTTTGAACACTTTAATAAAGTTTTGATTTCCCTCTTTTTTGTATCAGGATCAGTGATATCATAACAAACCTGTATTAATTGATTAATCTTTGTGTCCTTCTTTATAATAAAATCAACTTCTTCTTTTTCTGTATTTTTCCAATAATAACATTCTTTTTCCTTTCTTTTTAATTCAATAGCAACGATGTTTTCATAAAGTCTTCCAAAATTATTTAAAAATTTGGTTGATATCGAATTAATAAAAGCATTGTCTATAAAATAGATCTTTTTAGGGTATTGCATTTGATCTTTTATTTTATAAGAAAAAATAGGCAAATTAAATGCAAAATAGGAGTTCTCAATATAAGAAATATATTTTTGCAGTGTAGATTTACCAATTTCATAACCCAAACCTTTAAGATTATTATAACTTTTATTAATAGAATATTCTTTTGAGTCTAGAAGTAGTTTTATGAGGGCTTTTAAGGATTCTTCATTTTTAACATTATATCTCTCAACAATATCTCTTTTTATTACAGTAGTATAATAAGACTGTGCTAATTCAAACTTTTTATTCTCGTCTATAAGAACTGTTTCGGGCAATCCTCCATAAGTGAGATATTCTGTAAGTGCTTTAAGAATTAGGGGTTTTTCTTTTTCTGAATAATCTAATATTTTAAAATCAAAATTAAGATTTTTAAATTTTAAAAACTCTTTAAAAGATAAAGGAAATATTTTAATTTCTAAAAATCTTCCTCTTAATTCTGTTGGTATTTCTTCTTCAGACATTTTTGAAGAAGAACCCGAAACAAAAATTCTTATATTTTGATTATCATATACTCTTCTAAGCCATTTGCTCCAATTAGGAATATTATGCAATTCATCTAAAAATAGATATTTAATTTTTTTATTAAATATTTCATCTGCAACCGGAAGTAAATCACTTAAAAATTCTGTCTTAAGAGGTATTCTTTCATCTTCAAAATTAATATGGACAACTTCTTCACGAGAATTAGATTTAAGAAGTTCGTTAATTAAGCCATATAAAATATATGTTTTTCCAACCCTTCTAAAACCATTTAATACAATTATTTTATTAACATTCATATTAACGTAATCATGAAGATTAATCTCTCTAGGAATTACTGCCGGAATATTTTTTCCCTTCCATTCTGCTAGTATTGTTCTTATTATTTTATTCATAGTACGATTTTAGTATACTATTGTACTATTTAAACCTTTTGTTTTTATATGTCATTAATTAAGTTAATTTCTTGTAACATAAAAAACATACCGCAAGCTTTTGATTAAATTATACTGTTACATATATACTCTTTCTAAGTTGCATTATGATTTCCGTTCATAAAAAACCAGTAACCCTGTTTACATTAATAAAACAAGCAAATCTCGGAAGATTATGAATCTTAGATTAATGTTCTCCCGCTAAAATTAGGATTTTGTCTAAAAAATATAATAAGATCTATTGGGCAAGGTAAGAATTATAGTTCAGATATTTCGGTTTTTTCCTCATGTTTTTTTACCTGAATTTCTTTTTCGTTAGCAGAATCATCTACACTATAATCTATATCACTATCAAAATAACATTTAACATATCCTTTTTTCTCTACTAAAAACCAGGTAACTTGCTGATAATATTCTGGTAAGCACTCAACAGAATAACCTTTTCCTAAATAATCTCCATTTTTAATTTCTACTCCAATCAGACTTTTAGCAAAATCTTTTGCTTCAAGCAAATCTTTTTCAAATTCTTTCCTTTCTACATTATTACCTAAAAGGGTCTCTTCATGCTCCCCTTCATACCAATCATATTCTATTCTAAATATATTAAACTTCATTTTTTAATAACCACTTCCATAAAGGCATAAATTTTATAGTAGCTTTATCTCCAAACCATTCTTCTTTTTCTTCTTTTTCAGTATCTTCAGTTATAATTAGAAGATTCTTGCATTTCAGTTCTTTTCCAGCCTTAATCAATGCTCTTATCTCCCGATTTTTTGTGTCTAGATCACCTATATTAAAACAAACTTGTATTAATTGCTTTACTTTTATTCCTTCTTTTATCACAAAATCAACTTCTTCTTGCTGTTGATTTTTCCAATAGTAAAATTTTATATCATTATTTAATTCTTTTCTTTTTAATTCCAAAGCAACAACATTTTCATATAATTTTCCCAAATCAGGACTTGCTTTAAACGCATTAGCATGAATAAATCCATTATCTATGCAATAGATCTTTTTATTTGAAGTTATTTGTTCTTTAACTTTATAAGAAAATCTGCTCAAGCTAAATAAAATAAACGATTCTTCTAAATAACTGAAATATTTTTCTATAGTATGTGAACTCTTAATCTTTCCGATCTTTGCTAATGAGTTATAAGAATACTCATTTGCAATATTTGAAATAAGATAAATTGCTAAATCTTCAATCTGTTTCGGATTTCTTATTTTATATCTTTTTATAATATCTTTGTATAATATAGAATTAAATAAAAGAGATAAATATTCTTTTAATTCAACTTTTTTTGATAATATTTCCGGATAACCTCCATTGAGCAAATATCGAGACAGTTTCTCTTTTATTTCGGTATTTGTCAATTCTTTGTCTTCAAATTTTAGATATTCTTTAAAAGAAAACGGAAAAATATTAGTTAATAAATGTCTTCCTGTTAAATGCGTTGCTAATTCTTTACTTAAGAGATTTGAGTTACTTCCAGTAATAATTAAATTATACCCTTGTCTTTGTAGTCGATTGGCAAATAACTCCCATTTAGGAAGATTTTGAATTTCATCAAAAAGAATAAATTTAGGATTATCATAAATAGAATTTATAGCAGTAACTATTTCATCATAATTTTTTATTTCAATTAATTTTTCATCATCAAAATTAGCATATCCAAACTTTTCCTTTTTATTTAAAAAATGTAATGCAAAAAATGATTTACCTGCTCTCCTCGGCCCAATTATCACTTTTATCAAGTCATTATTTAATTTTAATTTCTGTTCCCTTTCAATATACCTTTCCTCAAATTTTGCTTCAATTTCTCTTTTTTGCAGAGTTATTATTTCTTTTACTTCTTGTAACATAAAAAAGGTAATACAAATTAGTTTATAAATATTTGCATTATAAAATACTTAACTTTTATTAAGAATTATGCTACTTTAACATTCTGTAAATTGGCTTTAATAACGTTTGTGACTATAACTGCAAGCTTTTAATTAAAGTATGCTATTAAATATACACTCTTTTTAGAAGACAACAACACATCCGTCCCCGTCTAAATCTCTATTCATTGCTTCTATTTGTTTTTTATAACTAATAATATTATTAATCATCATATCTGGATCTATATTTGGACAATTTGGTTCTTCATTTAAAATACATAAATAACCATCAATATTACCTTCAAAATTTCTTAAAGCTTGCCCTATACGCTCATAATCACAACCTGGAACACTTAAAACCTTAGCTTTTTCAGAATAAACTTGAGCAAGACTTTTCAATTGTGTTAAAGATCTTCCTAATAAACATTTATAATCATCTGAAAAAATAGCACCGTAAGCCATAGCTATTCCAAAATAAGGATAATCTTCTCCATTTATTTCTACAATTCCACTCTCAGGATCATCAAGACTCGGAGTTATTGTCACATCTTGACCACTATTCACAAAATTAACAGTAAAATCATCGGGGATTCTTCCTCCAAACCCATCAATATTTGTTTTATATTTATATTCATCATTTACGCCAATTAAATAAAAAACATTAGTTACAGAAAAAGGATAATTCCATTCTTGAGTCCATGCTAATAAATTTCCTTTAATAATTAACGGACTAAAAATTAATTTCTCGCTTAATCCCTTACTTATGAAATTATTAACATAAAATTTATCACACTGAAAATTTATCTCTGCATTGTTTTCAATAGTAGTAGAAACTTCTGCTGTTTTCAAAGAATCTAATTGTGACTCTATACTATTTGCTATTCTTGCACTTACTTTATTATTCTGCAGGTCTGTATACTTAACAGTAAACATTAAAAAAAATGCTAAAATAATCGCTCCAGCTATAATAACAAAAATCCAATTAAACTGCATTCCTTGAGCTTTTTTATCTAACATATTCAAACAACTTCTTCAACAGTAGCACGAGTTCCATCATTTGCTAATCTTATTTTTAATTTACCTTCAACTTGAATACATAACGGATTGCTACCTATTGTAACTATTTCTCTATTTAATTTATAACTATCAATATAACTATTATCTTTATCAAAAACAATGAGATTATCTTCTGGATCACTAAAATAAACATGATTATCAGAAGTAACACCAGAAAGATCCCAATTAGGATTTACGCCTCTAAAACAAATATTTACAAAATTTTTAGGAACAAAGAATTCAAACTTTTGTGTACTGCCTTCATCTAAATAATAATATTCATTTATTTTACTATTTAAATTACTTAAAAAATCAGCTACTTCTACTTGATCTCCAACTTTCATTATATTCCCTATAGCCTTAAATCCAAAAACAAGAATTAATACAATTACAATTACGATAAAAATATACGAAAAACTTAATTCAAAAACTCCTCTTTTTTCCATATTAAAACTAAATAAAAGATGTATTTAAAATCTTCGTTTAATTAAAGTGCTACATAATATTCATTATCTTGATTTGATACCTGCTATCGAAAGATTTATATAGTTACTATCATATAAAAAAATATGAATATAGATCTACATTTAAAGAACTTAAAAGAAAGTTTAGAAGAAATAAAAGAAGCTATAGAAAAAGGAGTAGAAAGAAAACAAAGGAGTATCGGATTCCACACCTCAGTTGCTGCTTGTGATATGTTAGAAATCTTCTTGCACAAATTAAAATTAATTGATCCAGGATTTATGATTAAACATGATTGGTTTGATTCTGAAAGAAGAATAAAAGAAAAAATAAATGTAGACTTTCCAAGAAAAAAAGAAATATTAAATCTTATGTATAAAATTGAAACTCAGAGAAACACTCTTTGCTATGGAAAACCAAAAGATAAAGAGACTATTAAAAATGTAATTCTTTTATTTAATGAATTAAAGGAAATATTCATAGAGGAAGGTTTAAATGAAATCTCAGAAATTATTTAAATCATTTGCCTTTTCTTTTGCTTCATTTCTAATAGAAAAAATAGATTTAGATGAAATAAATAAAATAATACTATTTGGTTCTGTTGCTAGAGGAGAAGCTACAAAAGAAAGTGATATTGACATATTCATAGATACTAAAAATATAAAGATAAAAAATAATCTTCCTAAAATAATAAATTCTTTTTACGAATCATTTATGTATAAAAATTATTGGGAATTAAAAAATATTAAAAATGAAATTAAGTGTATAGTAGGAGATTTAGAAAAATGGAAATTAAAAAGAAGTATTATTAGCAATGGTATAACCCTTTATGGAAAAACTATGGGGGAGATAAAAGGAAAGACATTTTGTTTATTCAAAGTTAATGTAGGCGGAAAAATAAACGAAAAATTAAAAATTTGGAGAAAATTATATGGTTACAAGCAAAAAACAAGAAAAAAAGATTATTATATCAAAGGATTAATAGAAGAAAGTGAAAAAATAGCTCCAGGCATATTTATAATTCCTATTTCAAAAAGTCAAAAGATAATGGATTTTTTAAAGAAAGAAAAATTAAAATATCAATTAATTGAATTTTCTACAGATATGTTATAACTCTTCGTTTAAGTCTCTACTTTAATTAATACACTAGGATTATTGTAAATATCCATACATCTTATATAATAAGTACTTCCTTCAGTGTACATAGCTTCATGATCCTTGCTGTCTACTGGAGGCATACTATAAATTTCTGAATCTACTGAATCATATTTAAAATCCTCTTTTAAGCTATACTTACAATTACTTTCTCTATCCAATATTATTTTTAATTTTGCACTACCATAAGTTTCATCTTTATGTATCCCAATTAATTGAGGAGTCCCAACTACTTTTATAACTTCAAAACTAGTTTTATTTTCAGCAACATTACCTGCATCATCTACACAATGTATATAATAAGTATGTTTTCCATTATCTAATTTCAAATCACTTTGAACATGAACACTTGCATTTGTATTTTCAAACTCAATCATACTTGCTACTTTATTATCCTTATCAGAATATGAACAAACAGCTATTCCATTTCCATAAGCACCACCACTAGTTTGAACTTCTAAAACAGCATCAGCTAACGTTCCTGTTTTTATTGTTTCACCTTCTTTTGGTTTTATGTAATCTATTACTAATCCTTTAGTTCCTTTTAATGTAAATACATAACTCTCTTCATTTATATTTTTACTTTTATCTTGACATCTGAAGTAGAATTTATTTTCAGATTCAGCAACTAAATTTGTTAAAATCGTTGAACAAGGGTATAATCCAAGTGATGTTACACTAGATACACAAGTAAATTTATTTTCCATTTTTCCATATTCAATATCATTTCTTGACCAACTGCATTCAGAAGGTTCATTTGTGTATATACTTAATGGAGTTTCTTTAGTTCCAGCTGCGAAGAAACTTCCTGTTGCGGTAGTTGTAGTTTCAATAATTGGTGCAACACCGTCTATTCCTCCCCCAACTTTAAATCTAATTACATAATCCGCTACATTTTTATTTCCTTTATAATCGCTACATCTTACATAAACATTATAAGTTCCCTCTCCCTTTAATTCAAATCCCGTTTCAGTTGTTTTTTTAACCGCAGGGAAAGTAAACATTTGTAAATGTGTATAAGTATAAAGATTATTTCCATAAGATGTTTGCATAGTATCGAAATCTTGTCCTGGTTGTAATGTCATTTTACACTGTGCAGATTCATTGGTCCAAAGAGAAACTATAAAAGGAGAATAAATTTGTATATCTCCATTCTTATATTTAACTTGGAATCCTCTTCTATATCCTGAATCTCCTGGAAGGTTTATATAAGTATAATTAACTATATCATTAGGTAATGGTTCTATTGAAGGACTTGAAACATCATCATGTAAAACACTAACGCAAGTTTCATTACCTGTTCCTTGATTTAAAAATTCGCATGTTGTACCTAAACTCTTACATCTATATTCGGAACATTTTTTGAAAGCATAAATACTTTTTGGAACTTTAGTTTTAGTTATACTATTAATATCATAATATCCAGAATAATCTTCGTTACATTTCTCACACTGATCTTTATTTTGAGATCTAACAATAGGAGCTTGCCATGATGAACAAGTTGTTTTTATTGTGATAACCTGTGGATCTCCTCCAATAGTATCTACTAAATCGCATACTAAATCTACCCAACCAGCAGCACTTACTCCACCCATAAAACTTCCAAAAGCCGATTCTGCTGCTGCTTGTGCAGTTTGCTCTCCTGCTATTTTTTTACCTGCTTTTTTAGTAGCTTCTTTTCCAACTTTTGCAACAGCCCAATTCTTTATAGTTACTAAACTAGTATAAGCTCCCTTAACAAGAATTCCATAAGGGGTAGCAAAGAAAGGTGCACCAACTGTAGAAGGACCTAAAAATTGAATAAATGCAGTAGTTAAATAAAGTGTAGTCATTTTTTGCCAACTATTTTCATGTAATCTAACAAACCAATTTGATCCTTGACTTTGTTTTACAGTGAAATCAAAAAATTGTTTTCCAATAGTCCAATCAAGTCTATTTAAATTTCCAGGAATTTTTTCTCCTATCTTTTTATCTTTTTGATCTGCATTTTCTGTAAGTAATGCTTTTTGATCTTTTTTAATATTACTCCATCTCCATAAAGCATTTTGATATTGTTTAGGAATTTTTTCAGTTATTGTAAATCCATCTTTAGTGATATATTGTTTATTGGAAGCTATATCTACTCCGTCTTTTCCCAAATAATTATAATCGGCTCCGCAATCTCCTAAACTTCTACAATAATTATTAGAAGCTTGTTTAAACTCTTCTGTCATACATTGCCCTCCACTGACTAACTGCCAACCAAATTTACTATCATCCCAGAAATCTGGAAGATTTGCTAAAGCAGAATAAGCAGCAGCACCAATAGTCCCCCAAGGAAATCCTGCTAGTGCAGTTCCAACAGCTGCAGAAACAACAATTTTAGCAGGGTACATTATTTTAGTAGTAAGCCCTGAACCAGAAGTATCTGAACAATCTCCAATTATTTGATTCCATCCATTACAATAAAATACCATTCCACATTCCATATTTCCTTTAGTACAAACATCAGCTCCTTCTCCATCCCAGAATTTAAATCCAGGACTTACTTTAGGTACACACTTTCCAGTCCAAGTACAATCTCTTAAATCTTCTCTTAAACAACACTCCTGATCTTTTTTCTGTGCTTCTTCATATTCTTCTGTTTTCATTTTAAATGGATCAGCAGTATTACATTTATCAGTACAATCTTTCCATCTATTCTCTATACATCCTGCTTCAGTATATTCTGTATCTTTTAATCTAACAACTCCTTCACTTGCAACACAATATTCTTCTCTATAATCTTTACAAGGTTCAACAAATTCTTTCCCATTAATACAAATACTTCTATAATCTCTTGAACCTACAGGATCTCTTCCATAAAATCCATTTAATCTATCACTAAAATCATAAATACACCAACTTTCTCCATGTCTTACTTCTCCACTTTCAACTTGATCTTTTAGGGTTCCCGTATTAGTATAATCACTTAAGCTTATACTCAATTTACCAACATTTTTAGTACAATCTAAACTTAAACATTCATAATCATTAGTATTTTCATTAAGTCCACATAAAGTTCCTTCGGCATAATCACAATCTCCATCTAAAAAATTATCTTTAGAATCTTTATCCCATATCCCCTCAGGATTTCCACAAGAATCAAACCAGTATACATCTTCATCATTTGGTAAACAACCTTTTTTTCCAGTTTTACTTCCTGCAACGCAATTACAACCTAATGATGGCTCACTACAATATTTTTCTTTGTAAAATCCAGGCATTTTTTCAGCAGTTGCACTAGAAACAGTACATTCTTCTCTTGTTATATAATTACAATTATCCTTATCAACAACACAACATCCTTTCTCACTAGTTCTTGCTAAATTCAAACAATCAGCTTCCGTATTAATATCCGTTTTAAAAACCATTTCTA
>Ga0210057_1008135_pt1 | contig 12506 bp, 19 predicted proteins | sample CryGeyCG2114_010_2_FD_183968 | JGI IMG/M metagenome (GOLD analysis project Ga0210057, IMG submission 183968) | Groundwater microbial communities from aquifer - Crystal Geyser CG10_big_fil_rev_8/21/14_0.10 (SPAdes) (version 2) | ecosystem: Environmental > Aquatic > Deep subsurface > Groundwater ... | reverse complement strand
CCCGAGGGACGATATTATTAGTTGTCGAAATAATTTATTAGCAAGTGAGTGGATTTTAGCTCTACGTTCTCGCGCGCTAAACTCTACTCATTAAAAAATATTATGGCTGATTTTGACAGAAGCAAGCCGCACGTTAACGTCGGAACCATCGGTCACGTTGACCATGGAAAGACTACGCTAACCGCTGCGATTCTTCACACCCTCCATATGAAGGGTAACGGGTACTCTGCCTCTGAAAAGGCGGTGGACCAGATTGACAACGCGCCGGAGGAGAAGGCGCGCGGTATTACTATTGCGCTCTCGCACAGCGAGTATGAGACGCCTAAGCGCCACTATGCGCACATTGACGCTCCCGGCCACGCCGACTACATCAAGAACATGATTACCGGCGCGGCTCAAATGGACGGCGCCGTGCTTGTGGTTGCAGCGACTGACGGTGTGATGCCCCAGACCCGCGAGCACATTCTTTTGGCTCGCCAGGTCGGAGTTCCGAAAGTCATCGTTTTTCTCAACAAATGCGATTCGGTCTCGGACAAAGACTTGATTGATTTGGTTGAGGAAGAGGTTCGCGAATTGCTGACAAAATATGAATTTGACGGCGCTAATGCACCGGTTATCCGAGGATCGGCTCTAAAGGCTCTTGAATCTTCAAGTGTTGACGATGAGTGGTCAAAGAAAATCATTGAATTGGCTGACCAGCTTGACTCCTACATTCCCGATCCGGTTCGTGACGTTGAAAAGCCTTTCCTTATGCCAGTTGAAGACATTTTCTCAATTGAAGGCCGAGGCACTGTTGTAACCGGAAGGATTGAAAGAGGTAAGGCTAAAGTCGGAGAAGAAATTGAAATTGTTGGAATCAAACCGACGGCCAAGACAACCATCACCGGTATTGAAATGTTCAACAAGTCTCTCCAAGAGGGAATGGCCGGAGATAATGCCGGAATCCTTCTCCGTGGTCTTAAGAAAGAAGACGTCCACCGCGGACAAGTTCTTGCCAAGCCCGGATCAATTACTCCTCACACAGAGTTTGAGTCAGAAGTCTATATTCTCAAAAAAGAAGAAGGCGGACGCCATACCCCGTTTTTCACCGGCTACAAACCGCAGTTCTACATCCGAACGACCGACGTAACCGGCGACGTGACTCTCCCCGAAGGAACCGAAATGGTTATGCCCGGCGACACTGTTACCTTTAAGGTAAAATTAGTTGCTCCAGTTGCTCTTGAGGAACAGATGCGATTTGCTATCCGCGAGGGCGGGAAGACCGTTGGAGCCGGTGTCGTTACTAAAGTTGTTGCTTAAATAGCTCCACGAAATTCCTTTCTCATTAAAGCAGGGTCCGATTAAGAAAAAAGCAGGGCTAGCAAGAGAATATAATGGCCAAAGAACCTTCCACAAAAACAAAAAAACCAAAGGCCCGAAAGAGTGTCAAAAAGACGGCCGGTGACAAGAAAGAAGAAGTTACGCAAAAATTGCGTATTCGTGTTCGGGCCTATGAGTATAAAATTCTTGATGTCTCGGTTAAGCAGATAATGGACACAGCGCTTCGCTTTGACGCCAATGTTATCGGGCCGATACCGCTTCCGACAGAGATAAAAAAATATACAGTGAACAGGTCAACCTTTGTTCACAAAAATGCGCGAGAACAATTTGAAGCGAGGATTCATAAGCGGTTGATTGATATCATCAATCCGACGCAAAAAATTATTGAATCACTCACCAATCTTTCTTTGCCATCGGGAGTCAGTATTGAAGTCAAGATTATCTAGTCAAGCGGAGCCATTTCGCGAATCTAGACCGCGACCATTAAGTCCCCGCCTGTGTTTTTAAGTTAAAAGTTAGAGACGAAAAATGAAATTCATCCTTGCAAAAAAACACCATATGACTCAAAGCTTTGATTCCGAAGGCCGCGCTCGAGCGGTGACGGTTCTTGAAGCTGGTCCGGTTACTGTCACTCAAGTCAAAAATGGAGGCAAGGATTCTTACACTGCCGTTCAAGTCGGTTTTGGCGAGCAAAATCCAAAACGTCTTTCTCGCCCGGTCTTGGGGCACTTGAAAAAGACCGGCTCTTTCAAGAACTTGAAAGAGTTCAGAATTAAAGACCCCGAGACCCTGGTTAATCTCAAGGTTGGCGATCGGATTGATGTGTCAGTATTTTACCCAGGTGACAGGATTGCCGTAAGCGCCATTTCCAAGGGCCGCGGTTTTCAGGGCGTGGTTAAGCGTCACGGGTTTAAGGGCGGACCGCGAAGTCACGGGCAAAAACATTCAGAGAGAGAGCCGGGCTCTATCGGCGGCGGGTTGCGGACTCGTGTGCCTAAAGGAATGAGAATGGCCGGCCGAATGGGGGCTGACAGAGTAACAGTCGAGAATCTTCAAGTTGTTCACATTGATCCGGATAAAAACCAGCTTTTGGTCAGTGGCGCCGTACCCGGCAGAAAAGGAACGCTTGTTGAGGTTGTCAGCGATTAGTTTTTTATGAAATCAAAAATTTACAATCAGGATGGCAAGGAGGTGGAAATTGCAACACTGCCCGAAACTGTTTTCAATGCCCCCTGGAACGCCGATTTGGTACATCAGGTCGTGGTTTCGATGCAAGCTAATGCCAGAACTCCGGTTGCTCATGCCAAAACTCGCGCCGAGGTCCGGGGCGGAGGCATTAAACCCTGGCGTCAAAAAGGCACCGGTCGGGCCAGACACGGTTCCATCCGTTCTCCTATTTGGGTTGGCGGCGGTGTGACTCATGGACCCAGGAATGACAAAAACTACTCAAGAAAGATAAATAAGAAAATGAAGACCAAAGCGCTTTTTTCCATTCTTTCCAAAAAGATGGCTGATGGCGAAGTCCTGCTTGTTGACGCTTTTTCTTTTACCGAACCAAAGACAAGTGAAGCCAAAAAAGTTATTTCCGCCCTCTCGACAATAAAAGGTTTTAGCGGAGTTTCTGCCCGTAAAAAAAATGCCGCCTACCTGGCACTTTCTAAAAAAGATGACAAAACACTCAAAAGTTTCAGGAATTTTAAGAATATAAAAGTGGACGCGGCGCGGAACCTTAACCCGGTTGATGTTCTTAGTTATAAATACTTGATTATTACAGAACCGAAAGAAGCGGCTGAATTTTTAGAATCAAAACTCGGAACTAAATAACCCACATGGCACTTTTTGGAAGAAAAAAAGAAAAAAAGGAGGAAGAAAAAGAGGAAATAAGGCCTTCTGCTAAAGAGCTTCCAGCCAAGAAATCTTCGGCGTCTGTTCCTGTCCTGGCTCATGAAGGCGAACTTTCCACTGTCATTAAAAATCCGCGAATAACGGAAAAAGCCTCGGATCTTGGCGCCGAAAGTGTTTACGTTTTTGATACTACGCCGGAAGCAAACAAAAAAACTGTTGCTTTGGCTGTTCAGGCGATTTATAATGTTGTGCCTCGCAAAGTTCGGATTGCACAAGTCCCGTCAAAGGCGCGTTATGTCCGCGGGAAATGGGGCAGGAAAAGCGGCGGCAAAAAGGCTTATGTTTATTTAAAAAAGGGCGAGACGATTGAGGTTATGTAATAGGGCAATTGAAAAGTTATGAAAAAATACAAACCAACATCATCCGGTCAGAGGAATACTTCAGTTGTCTCTTACAAAGGCGTTCTTTCCGAGTCTCAGCCTCACAAGGCCCTAACCAGAGGATTCAAAAGACCGGTTGGCAGAAACGCCTACGGTCGTCTGACCACAAGGCATAAAGGTGGCGGCCACAAACGATTATGGCGCGAGCTTGATTTTTCTTTTAATAAAAAAGACGTGCCGGCTGTAGTGAAGACGGTTGAATACGACCCAAACAGAAGCGGTTTTATCGGCCTGGTATCCTACGCTGACGGCGAAAAGCGTTACATTCTCCTGCCCCAGAAAGTAAAGATTGGTAGCACTATTATAGTTTCCGAAAAGGCTCCGATTGAAGTCGGTAATCGGACTGCTCTTAAAAATATTCCCCTCGGAACTTTTGTTTACAACGTTGAAATCAAACCTGCCGGCGGAGCAAAACTGATTCGCTCTGCCGGCAATTATGCTGAAGTGGTTGCCCGAGACGCCGGATTCGTCGACCTTAAAATGCCATCCAGTGAAATAAGAAAAATTCCCGAAGGGGCTTGGGCTTCAATCGGTGCGGTCTCAAATGAAGAGCATCATCTAATTAATTTTGGAAAAGCCGGTCGCAGTCGCTGGAAGGGTATTCGCCCGACTGTCCGCGGCTCGGCTATGAATCCGGTTGACCATCCGCACGGCGGCGGCGAAGGACGCTCGGGCCGTGGTAGACGCAGGGCGGTTACCGCGACCGGCAAGCCGGTCGGCAAAGGACAGAAATCTCGCAAACCCAAAAAATACTCAAATAGATTTATTGTCTCTCGTCGTCGGGTTGGCAAAAAGCGCAAGTAAAGACCGCTCGGATATTCATTAAGAAAAAGCACATAAAGCGCCCGGCGGGCGCTTTTGTTATGCTCGCCCGACAATTTCACTCTGCCACGAGGCAGAGTAAAAACCATGCTTGTCGGGCTCCGCAACACTTTCTTAATGAATATCATCGCTTAAACGAAAAATCCTATCCAGGTGTTTCAAAAGTCATTCTTGCTCCGCCGGCCGGGATGTTTGACTTTATTTTCCTCTTTGCTACTATATATCAACGCATTTCGCGTATTTTTTATTATGACTCGTTCGCTCAAAAAAGGTCCATACGTTGACCCTCGAGTGATGAAAAAGATCGAGGGCAAGAAACCGGAACAAGCCGGCACTATTAAGACGTGGTCTCGAAACTGCCAGATTGCGCCGGAGATGGTTGGTTATACATTCGGAGTTCACAATGGCAAGGACTTTATTGACGTTTTTGTTTCCGAAGATATGGTTGGCCACCGACTGGGCGAATTTTCTTTAACTAAAAAATTCATTCGCCACGGAGGAAAGATGCAGAAAGAAATGGAGCAGAAAAAGAAGGACGCTGAAATTGCCGCCGCCCAAGCCGCAAAGACTGTAACAGTGGCTGATACAACTAAAAAATAATTTCTAAAAAATGGAAACCGTCAAAGCACAGCTCAATAGCTATCGGCAGTCGCCGCGCAAAGCGCGCCTTATCGGCGACCTTATTCGTGGTAAAAAAGTCAGCCGCGCTCTCTCCGACCTCTCGGTTACTCCCAAAAATGCCAGTTTGGCATTTGAAAAACTTCTTAAGTCGGCTTTGGCTAATGCCAAGAATAAAGATTTGAAAGAGGAAGATCTTTTTATCCAAGAAATAAGCGTCAATGGCGGGCCGACACTTTACCGCCGCCGAGCCCGGGCGCGCGGCCGAGCGATGACAATTCGCAAACGAACCAGCCACATTTCAATTGTTCTGGGACAAATATCAAAAGACAAAACCAAAAAGACGCCAAAATCCAAAGCCAGGGTTGTCGAAGCTGTAAAGCGGGAAAGGGAGACTATTAAGAAATAAATATGAGCCATACCGTTCATCCGTATTCACATAGACTGGGAATTATTAGAGACTGGAAGTCTCGCTGGTTTGCGCCGCAGGGAAAATATCAAGAGTACCTCAAAAGCGACGTTCTTTTGAGAGAATTTATTGAGAAAAAGTTGAAAGGTTTTTTTGTCAGTAAAATTGAAATTGAGCGTACCGTCAAAGCCCTTAATATTTTTGTGGAGACCTCACGGCCGGGAATGATTATCGGACGAAGCGGAGAAGGCAGCGCCAAGCTCAAAAAAGAGGTTGCTTCTTTTGTGTCAAAAAATCGTTTGGCGGCGCCGAAAGATATAAATATTGATATTCGCGAACTTCGTTCTCCGGAATCAAATTCAGCAATTGTCGCCCAAATGATTGCCGAGGGCTTGGAGAAACGATTGCCGTTTCGCCGCGTTGTAAAGCAGATTATTGAAAAAGTAATGGCCAATCGGGATGTCCAGGGAGTTAAGATAAACCTCTCCGGCCGGCTTGGCGGAGCCGATATGGCCCGTCGCGAGAGACTTAAAAAAGGCAGAGTCCCTTTGCAGACTTTCCGTTCTGATATTGACTTCGCCCGCCAGCGCGCGATTCTTCCTTATGGAGCTATTGGCATTAAGGTCTGGATTTATAAAGGCGATGTCTTTTCCGATAATCAAGTGGCAAAACGGATATAAAAAACGATTATGCTAGTCCCGAAAAAAGTAAAATTCAGAAAGTGGCATACTTTGCGCGAGCATCCGGATAAAATCGGAGTGGCCAGTCGCGGCACAACGGTTTCTTTTGGCTCTTTCGGTCTGAAGGCGACTTCGCCGGCTCGAGTTCGGTCAAACCAGATTGAAGCCGCCCGGCGGGCGATGTCGCATGCTTTAGGAAAAACCGGCAAACTTTGGATTAGAATTTTTCCTGATATGCCTTTTACCGGAAAGCCGGCCGAAGTAAAGATGGGCAAAGGCAAGGGCGACCCGCAAGGCTATCAAGTCCCGGTCAAACCCGGTCGGGTGATTTTTGAAGTTGACGGGGTTGACGAGGCGACTGCCCGAGAGGCTCTCCGCAAGGCCGGAACCAAACTTCCGCTTAAAACTAAAGTTGTCAGTCGCGAATAATATGTCTTTATACACTGACAAAACAGAAAAAGATTTGAATAAATTGCTCGCCGACGAGCAGACGGCCCTTCGGAAATTTTGTTTTGGGGTCTCTGGCAGCTCGGTTCGCAATGTCAAAGAAGGACGGGCGCGGCGAAAGACAATTGCCAGGATTAAAACTGAACTGCAGTTGCGAAAGAAGTCTATCCAACGCTAATCAGTCATTAAATTTTTATGGAAAATAATAATTCAAATAAAAAAAATACTGAACTCAAGAAGGGGGGCAAGAAACTCTCCGGTGTTGTGGTGTCTGACAAGATGAAAGACACCGCTGTGGTTTTGGTTGGGCGTTTCATTAAACATAAAAAGTATGGTAAGTATATGAAGGTTGACAAGCGTTATAAAGCTCACAATCCGGGCAATCTTCACAAAGAGGGCGAGAAAGTAATTATTGTCGAAACCAAGCCGATTTCCAAAGACAAGCATTTTTGGATAGTTGAGGGATAAAACGATTGTGATTATCCGCAACTATCATTAATTTATCAATATGATTCAACCACATTCCATCGTCATTATCGCTGACAATTCTGGCGGAAAAATCGGGAGAGTTTTCAAGGTGCTTGGCGGTTCAAAAAAACGCTATGCTCGCATTGGCGACAGAGTCGTAATTTCTGTCCAAAAAGCCGAGCCGCGAAAGCCGATAAAAAAGAAAGCCGTTCTTCAAGCGGTAGTCGTCAGACAGAAAAAACCGTTTCGCCGGCTGGACGGGTCTTATGTCAGTTTTGATGAAAATGCCGTTATTATAGTTGAAAATGGAAAAACTGATCCGATTGGCGGACGAATTTTCGGACCCATTCCGCGCGAGCTTGGCGACCTTGGCTATCAAAAGATAGTCTCTCTTGCTCCTGAAGTCGTTTAAGTTCAGCAAAAATTTATATGAAAATAAAAAAAGGCGATACAGTCATAGTCATAACGGGGACAAATAAAGGCAAAAGCGGGAAAATTGCGCGCAATTTTCCCGGTACCGGCAAGGTTATTATTGATGGGGTAAACGTCAAGAAGGTTCACGAGAAGCCTAGGCGCAGCGACCAGAAAGGCCAAATTATTGAAAGGCCGGCTCCTATTGATATCTCCAATGTTATGGTTGTTGATTCAAAAACCAAGAAACCAAGCCGAGTCGGTTTCCGCTTGGAAGGCAAAAAGAAGTTTAAAATTAGCAAGAAAAGCGGAGCTACCGTATAAAACAATATGGAAACTGTAAAAGAAAAAATCAGCGGAGCTTTTGAGGTAATGAAAAAAGACTTTGGATATTCAAATCGTTTTGAGACTCCGGTAATTGAAAAGGTTGTTCTTGGTGTCGGCGTTGGCTCTTTCAAGGACCCAAAAAAGAAAGAACTGGTTGCCGATCGGCTTGCTAAAATTACCGGACAAAAACCGGCCCCGCGTGGCGCTAAAAAATCAATTGCCACTTTTAAACTTCGGGAAGGTGATACGGTCGGCTATCAAGTTACTCTCCGCGGAGCTCGGGCACGGGCATTTCTGGGCAAGCTCTTGGATGTCGCTCTGCCACGAATGAAAGATTTCCGAGGCGTTTCAGTTGGCGCCATTGATGAAATGGGCAACTACACTCTTGGCATCAAAGAACATACGATTTTCCCGGAAACTTCTGATGAAGAGCTCAAAGATGTTTTTGGTATGGCAATAACTATTGTCACTACAGCTAAAAATAAAAAAGAAGCTGAAGCGTTTCTCCGCCAGATCGGAATGCCGTTCAAAAAGTAAAGACCGCTCGGATATTCATTAAGAAAAAGCACATATAAAAACCGCTCGGATGATACTAGAAACAGCAGTGCTTCGACGATAAAGAAACAATAGCGTCCTCAATGACGAAAAATCCAAAACTCGCTTCGCTCAAAAAGTTGGATTTTTCTATTCGACCGCTTTGTTTCCAATCGTCTCTCGCAAGCTGTTTCCAATATCATCCTCGCTTAAATGAAAACCTCCGCAACATTTTCTTAATGAATATCCTCGCTTAAATGACCCCCCCACAAGCTGTTTCAAAAGTCATCCTTGCTCCGGCGTCTGAGGTTTGACTTTTTTTTCCTCTTTGCTACTATATACCAACGCATTTCGCGTATTTTTTATTGGAATCATTAGCAATTATGGCAAAGACTTCAGTAGTCGCCCGAGCAAAGAAAAAACCAAAATTCAGCAGCCGCATAGTTCGCCGCTGTTTTAAATGCGGCCGCCGCCGAGGCTATATGCGCGACTTTGAACTCTGTCGGATATGCTTTCGAGAGCTTGCTAACGAAGGAATGATTCCCGGGATTAAGAAATCAAGCTGGTAATTTAGTACCCAATATATGAACGATTCAGTTGCAGACATGATAACCAGAATAAAGAATGCCCAAGGAGTAGGAAAAGACTCCGTGACTGTTTCATTTTCCAAACTTAAATTATCTATTGCCGAGGTACTGCAAAAAGGAGGTTTTATAAAAGGCTTTGCCAAGAAGGGTAAAAAAATCAATAAGTCACTTGAAATTGAACTTTTATACGAAAACAAAAAACCAAAAGTCCGGGGGGCAAACCGAGTCTCCAAATTATCTCGCCGCGTCTACCAGAAATCTGCCGACATCCGAAAGGTTAGACATGGTTATGGCATGACAGTTTTTTCGACTCCCAAGGGAGTTCTTTCCGGAGCAGATGCAGTAAAAGAGGGAGTCGGCGGTGAAGCCTTATTTAACATTTGGTAATAATTTTATGAGCAGAGTCGGAAAACAAATTATAATAATTCCTGACAAAACTACGGTTTCTCTATCCGGCGGCGCTCTTCTCGTAAAAGGTCCCAAAGGTGAATTAACTCGCTCTTTCAAGCCGGACGTCGCGATTACCGTCGGCGAAAAAGAAATAACTCTCAAGCCGGAGCGAAACAACATCTTCACCCGTTCGCTCTGGGGCACTTACGCCTCGCATATTTCCAATATGATTCAAGGAGTCAATAAGCCGTTTGAAAAGAAGTTAATTGTTGAAGGAATTGGGTATCGGGCGGAAATGAAAGGCAAGAGTCTTGTTTTGCAAGTCGGGTTTTCTCATCCGGTAGAAATTTCTGTCCCTGAAGGACTCTCTGTTACTGCCGAGAAGAACGTAATATCGGTTTCCGGTACTGATAAAGAAAGTGTTGGAGAGTTCACGGCCAAAGTTCGGGCAGTCAAGAAGCCGGAACCGTACAAAGGAAAGGGGATTCGCTATGACGGCGAAGTAATCAGGCGCAAACAAGGCAAGAAAACAGCTTAAATTTTTATGGCAACAAAAACCAAAGACAAAAAAGAAAAACGCAACCGTCGCCACAAGCGTATCAGGACGGAAATTTTCGGCACCAGCGAGCGTCCGCGTCTTTCGGTTTTCAAATCCAATACCTTTATTTATGGTCAAGTTATTGATGACAGCAAAGGGGAAACTTTAGTCGCTGCCAATACCAGAAATTTGAAAAAAGAGAAAGGAAAAAGCGCGGCCAAAGAAGCCGGCAAGCTCCTTGCCAAAGCGGCAATTGGTAAGAAAGTAAAAAGCGTGGTTTTTGACCGTGGCGGGCACATTTATATCGGCAAGGTTCGGGAATTTGCCGAGGGTGCTCGGGAAGGAGGATTAGAATTTTAATTACTATGGAAGAAAAAGAAACAAAAAAAGAAGAAAAGAAAGACGCGACTTCGACCGAAGAAGTTGCCAAAGAAAAAGAGGGTTCTGATAAAAAAACGCCGGATGTCAAATCAGCCGCCGGACCAAGAGAAAGAAGGTCCGGGCAGTCTTCATTTAAGAAAAACACTCGCCGCAGTTCTCGCCGAGAGCGTCCGCGTTCTGAATTTGACCAGGCCATCATTGAAATTAGGCGGGTTACTCGCGTGGTTGCCGGCGGTCGTCGATTCAGCTTTAGCGTGGCCATGGTTGCCGGCAATAAAAAAGGCTCCGTTGGAGTCGGTCTTGGCAAGGCTTCTGATACCGCTCTGGCGATAGATAAAGCCACTCGCGATGCCAAGAAGAATATGATTAAAGTGCGGACAACCAAGGAAATGTCCATCCCTCATGATGTTGAAGCCAAATACAATGCTTCAGTTGTCCGTATTTCCCCGTCGCCCGGCAGAGGTTTGATTGCCGGAAGTTCGGTCCGCAATGTCTTGGAGCTCGCCGGCCTTAAAGACGTTAGCGCCAAAATTTTTTCCAGAAGCCGCAACAAGCTAAATAATGCTCGAGCCGCGGTTAAGGCTTTGGTTGAGCTTTCTTAATTGGAAAACTATGCAATTGCATCAAATAAAAAGAAAACATAAAAACAAGGCGGCTCGGACTGTCGGCCGCGGCGGACGGCGCGGAAAAACATCCGGTCGCGGCACTAAGGGACAGAAAGCACGCGCCGGCCGTAAGCTTCGTCCGGAAATTCGCGACATTATAAAAAAGATTCCTAAACTGCGAGGCTATCGTTTCAAGGCAATTGAGGGTAATAACGTTGTTGTCGGTTTGGGCCGGATTGAGTCTGTTTTTCCCGCCGGCGCCACTATCTCTCCAAAGACGCTTCTAGAGAAAGGGATTATTTCAAAGAAGGCCGGTCGGATTCCTCTGGTCAAGATTCTCGGCAATGGCAGTGTCACTAAAAAGTTTGTCATAGAGAAATGCCTGCTTTCTCAAAGTTCCAAATTGGCAATTGAAAAAGCCGGAGGACAAATCGTCTCTCAAGCTTAAATTCAAAGAATGAATGTTTTTATAGAAAAAATAACACTGATTTTCAAAGATAAGGTTCTGCGTAAGCGAGTCCTTTTTACTTTCGCCGCCCTGATTCTTTTTAGACTGCTTGCTGTCATACCGATTCCGGGCGTTGACACTCTGCAACTGGAAAATTTCTTCTCCAATAATCAATTTCTCGGACTCTTGAATATTTTTTCCGGCGGCGGACTCTCCAACCTCTCTATCGTTATGTTGGGAGTCAGCCCTTTCATTACTTCTTCCATCATCATGCAGCTTTTGACCATTATGTCGCCGCGTCTCAAAGCTCTTTATCAGGAGGAAGGGGAGGCCGGCCGGATGAAATTTGCCCAATATTCGCGTCTTTTGACCGTGCCGCTTGCTTTGATTCAAGGCTTCGGCTTTCTGATTCTTCTTCAGCGTCAGGGTATAATCAGCGACCTTACGAATTTCGGTTTGCTCGGGAATATTATTGTAATTAGCGCCGGCTCCATACTGCTTATGTGGATCGGCGAGTTGATTACTGAATTCGGAATCGGCAATGGCGTCTCACTGATTATCTTTGCCGGTATTGTGGCGCGCTTGCCGTCTATCGCAAGTCAATTGCAATTTACTTTCGACCCTTCGCAAATTCCTCTCTACCTCTCTTTTCTGTCGATTGGCCTCATTGTCATTGTTGGTGTTGTTATTATTACTGAAGCTGAACGGCCGATTCCGGTTACTTATGCCAAACGAGTTCGAGGAATGAAAGTCTACGGCGGTATTTCGACTTATTTGCCGCTTCGCCTCAATCAGGCCGGAGTTATTCCGATTATTTTTGCCCTCTCGCTCCTGCTTTTTCCGCAAATGATAATCAACTTTTTGGCTAATGTTCATAATGATATTATCCAAAGAGTTTCTTCATTTATCCTAACCCACATTCTTGGCAATGGCTGGATTTACGCTGCAATTTATTTCTTCTTGGTTTTTGTCTTTACTTACTTCTACACCGCTATAACTTTTGACCCGGACAGTATTGCCACTAATCTCCAAAAAAGCGGCGCCTTCATCCCGGGGGTTCGGCCCGGGGCTTCAACCTCAAACCATGTGGCGCGGATTCTGACTCGGCTGACTCTGGTTGGCGCCCTGTTTCTTGGCGTGATTGCCGTCCTGCCACTTGTAATGAGAGCGGTAACTCAAAACGCTTCTTTGGCCATCGGCGGCACGGCGCTTCTGATTGTCGTTTCGGTTGTCATT
>Ga0210057_1008134_pt1 | contig 12506 bp, 11 predicted proteins | sample CryGeyCG2114_010_2_FD_183968 | JGI IMG/M metagenome (GOLD analysis project Ga0210057, IMG submission 183968) | Groundwater microbial communities from aquifer - Crystal Geyser CG10_big_fil_rev_8/21/14_0.10 (SPAdes) (version 2) | ecosystem: Environmental > Aquatic > Deep subsurface > Groundwater ... | reverse complement strand
ACAAAATGCTCTCCATTATCATCCCATGGAACAGTCACAATCCCGTGTTTCTCTATCATAAACTTAGTAAACTCTTCAGCGCTCTTGAACTTAACACCTTCTGCGTTCTTTGGAATTTTCATAAACAGATAAAATGTGCCCTCAGGCATATTTGCATCTAAGCCCATCTTATTAAGAGTATCAGCAAGCAGTTTAAGCCTTCTTTCATAAAGAGAATTAACTTCTTCATTTGCTTCGTAATGCTGCATTGCATAAATCCCGACTTTTTGTATTGCCTCAAAGCTTCCAGAGTCAGTATTATCTTTAATTGAAGTAAATGCTTTAATCAATAATTCATTTCCAACAGCAAAACCCAGGCGCCATCCAGTCATTGAGTAAGATTTAGAAAAAGAATGCAGTTCTATAGCGCAGTCCATCCCTCCATCAATAGACAGGATACTAAGAGGTTTTCTCCCATAAACCAAAGTTATGTACGCCCCATCCTGGACAATAACTATATTGTGTTTCTTGGCAAACTCAATCGCCTTCTTAAAAAACTCAACAGTTGCGCACTTTCCAATTGGGTTATTTGGATAATTAAGATATAGAACCTTAACCCTCTTCAAGACATCAGAAGGAATCTTTTCAAAGTCAGGATAAAAATCATTCTCAGGCAATAATGGCAAATTAAAAACCTCTCCGCCAAGATATTTTGTATTTGTCCCAAGCACAGGATAACCTGGTGTTGTCATCAAAGCAACATCTCCAGGATTAATCAGGCACTTTGGAAAGTTAGCAAGCGCTTCTTTCGAGCCGATTGTAGGCAGCACATTCTTCTGAAAATCAAGTCCGCGAACATTAAAATGCTCAGCCATGTACTCAACAATTGCTTTTCTAAATTCCGCTGTTCCGGTATCTGTATAACTGTGCTTCTTTAACTCCAAACAATACTCATAAAGTTTTTTACAAAACTCATCAGAAGGCCGTTTATCAGGCTCGCCAACTCCAAAGTCAAGCAGCTTCCTTTCAGGAAAATCATTTAGTGACTTCCGTTTTGCGATTTTTATCTTCTCAAACTTATAGATATCAGTACTCTTTCCAAACTCTTTTCCACCAATCCTTTCTGCAAACAGGTTTTGTATGTTCATTTTAATCCCTCAAAATCAAGTGTAGCAAAATAATCTTCAACAGTCTCTGCTCTTCTTATCTCTTTAACACTTCCATCTTCTTTTAACAGCAGCTCAGCACTTCTCAGTTTTCCATTATAATTAAATCCCATTGCATGGCCATGAGCGCCGGCATTATAGATAACTAATATATCCTCCACTTCAATCTCAGGCAGCATTCTATCAATTGCAAATTTATCATTATTCTCGCAAAGGCTTCCAGTAACATCATATTTTTTATTCTTCTCAAAACTTTCCTTCCCAAGAACCTCAATATGATGATATGCTTTGTATAAAGCAGGCCTCATTAAGTTTGCCATAGAAGCATTTGTGCCTACAAAATCTTTATACGTGTGCTTGATGTGCCCCACAGTTGTTATCAACCAGCCAAACGGCCCAGTTATTGTCCTTCCGCACTCTAAATAAACTGTAATTCCATCCAGCCCATTCTTAACAATAATATCATCATAAGCTTTCTTAAAGCCAGCAGCAATTTCCTCATAAGGCATCGTATTTGGTTCATCAGGCTTTTGCGGAGTTCCTATTCCTCCGCCCAAGTTAACAAACTCAAGCTTAATCCCTAATTTGTTATGTACTTCAACAGCAAGCTCAAACATCATCTTTGCTGTTAATATTAAGTTTTCAAACTCAAGCTCATTAGAGACAATCATTGTGTGGATTCCAAATCTCTTAACTCCTTTCATTTGTAAAATTTTATATCCCTCAAAGATTTGCTCGCGAGTAAAACCATATTTTGCCTCTTTTGGGTCGCCAATTATCACATTGCCTTCTCTCTCAGGGCCAGGATTAAATCTAACACATATCAGCTCAGGCAAGCCAGCATTTTTTTCAAGATATTCAATATGGCTGATATCATCAAGATTTATTATGCCGCCAAGTTCTTTGCATTTGATAAATTCTTCAGCAGGTGTATCATTTGAAGAAAACATTATATCCTCTCCAGTAATCCCGACTCTTTCAGAAAGTATCAGCTCAGGCAATGAGCTGCAGTCTGTTCCAAACCCTTCTTCTTTAAGAATCTTCAAGAGATAAGGATTAGGGTTTGCTTTTACTGCGAAAAATTCCTTAAAACCTGGCAAAATAGAAAATGATTTCTTAAACCTTCGCGCATTCTCCCTCATTAATTTCTCATCATAGATATGAAAAGGTGTTGGAAAATCTTTTATTATGCTCAATATTCTTTTTTGGTCAAAAGGAAGTTTTGTTGATACCATTTTTTTAGAAAAATTACACTCATTTTTAAAGTTTGCCTAACTCAATCATCTTCTCAGCTATCTGAACAGCATTCAATGCAGCGCCTTTGAGCAGCTGGTCTCCGCAAACGAAGAACTCAATCCCATTATCAAAAACCAAATTCTTCCTTACCCTTCCAACTTCTACATCATACTTTTTTGTAGCTGTCAAAGGCATTGGATAGATATTATTATTGATATCATCTCTCAACTCAATACCTTGAGTCTTCTTAAACAAGCCTTTAACATCCTCTGCACTAACAGGTTTCTCTGTCTCGATTACAATGGATTCTGAATGAGCCCTCATTGTAGGAATTCTTACGCAGGTACATGAAACCTTCAAAGAATCATCCCCAAAGATTTTTCTTGATTCCCAAACAACCTTCATTTCCTCCCTAGTATAATCATTTTCCTGAAATGTATCGATATGTGGAATTAAATTAAAAGCAATGGGGTGCTGAAAAACCTCATTTTTTACTTTCTCTCCATTAAGATATTGCTTTGTTGCCTCAACCAACTCATTCATCCCGCCTGCGCCGGCACCAGAAGTCGCCTGATAAGTAGAGATTATAATTCTCTTGATACCATACTTTTTATAAACAGCATAGATTGGGATAGCTGCAATAGCTGTTGTGCAGTTAGGATTAGCAATTAGTTTTGAATCTCCGATCGCATCAGGATTTATCTCAGGAACAATCAATGGAACATCTTTATCATATCTGAAAGTAGATGAATTATCAACAACAACACAGCCAGCATCTGTTGCTTTTTTTGCATTCTCTTTTGGCCATCCTCCCCCTATTGCAAAAAATGCCATGTCAAACTCCGAGAAATTAGCAGTATTTGCATTCTCAACAGTAATTGAACCAAAAGAACTGTCAATTTTCTTGCCTGCAGAGCGTTCTGATGCAAAAAAACGAATAGTATCAACTGGAAATTTTCTGTCTTCAATTACCTTAATCAGTTCTTTTCCAACAGCCCCAGTTATTCCAAATATGCCTACCCTCAGTTTCTTCATTTTCTCACCCTAGATAATCTTCATTTCCTGCAGTACATTCTTTAATTTCTCTTTATTCTCAGGCATCATCTCACATAAAGGAAGCCTGTATCCTCCAGCAGCCATCCCAGCCATATTCATCGCAGCTTTTATTGGGATAGGATTTGTTTCAATAAATTCAACATCAAATAAAGGCTGCAGCTCTTTGTAGATTTTCCCAGCATCGTCCCAATTCCCTGCAAGCGCAGCATTAGTCAAAGAGACCATCTTTGCAGGAACTAGATTAGCAGCAACTGAAATGACCCCTTTCCCGCCTTCTTTCATTAATTCTAAAGTTATGCCGTCATCTCCTGATAAAACAATCAGATCAGTATTTGCAAGTACCTCTTTCATCTGATTAATATCCCCTGAAGCTTCTTTAACTGCAACAATATTAGGTATTTTTGCAAGCTCAGCCATTGTAATAGTATCTACATTTACTCCTGTTCTTCCTTTGATATTGTAGACCACGATTGGAATTTTTACACTCTCTGCAACAGCCTTGAAATGCAGATAAAGCCCTTTTTGAGTCGGTTTGTTATAATAAGGATTTACAACTAACAAAGCATCAGCGCCCCATCCCTCTGCTTTCTTAGCAGCATTTATTGTTGTTTCAGTTGAGTTTGTTCCAGCCCCTACAATTACAGGAATTTTTCCTGCAGCTTCTTCAATAACGAGTTTTGCAATCTTCTCTTTCTCATCATCATGCAAAGTCGGAGTCTCTCCTGTAGTTCCTAGTGGAACTAATCCGTTTACTCCACAATCTATCTGAAACCTGACATTTGCCCTTAATCGGTTATAATCAACCTGTCCGTCTTCTGTAAAAGGAGTCACTAAAGCAGGAATTGTTCCTTTCAATTCAAAATTCATTTTGCTCCTCCGATGACATCATCCATCATGTCATCAATATTGAAAAATCCTTTTTTTCCTTTTATCCATTTTGCAGCCATAATTGAACCCATTGCAAAACCTTCTCTGTTTCTAGCTGTATGCTTTAACTCAATTGTGTCTGCGCTGCTGTCAAGCCCGACAACATGGATCCCTGGAATTGAACCTCCGCGAACACTCGCCATATGAAGTTCGTCGGGTTTTATCTGTCTGTCTAATTTATCATAAACAATATTTTTCTTTCTATCAATCTCCTCAACAAGTATTTTCGCAATCATGTTCGCTGTTCCGCTTGGCGAGTCTGCTTTTTTGTTATGATGCAGCTCGTAAGAGAACACATCATAATTTTCAACATTATTTGCTATCTGGGCAGCCTTTTTGACAATTCTAAAGAATATATTAACACCTACTGAAAAGTTTCCGCTCCAAATCATCCCAATATTGTTCTTTTCAACAATATTTTTCATGCGTTCCATCTCAGGATACCAACCAGTTGTCCCCATAACAATATTCCTCCCGAGCTTTGCAATCTTCTCAGCATTAACCATTGCTGATTCTGGGTGTGAAAAATCTATGCAAACTTCAGCATCTTTAAGAGATTCTTCATTAATATCGCAAAAATCAACCCCTTCGCATGAAGGATCAATTATTGAAACTATATCAAGCCCATTCTCTTTAGCCATAGCCTTTATGGCTTTTCCCATTTTTCCGTATCCGATTATTGCAGTTTTTAACATTTTTATTTGCTCACTATACATTTATTGTGTATTGTCCTTATCGCATTATCAACATATTCATCATTAATAACAAAGCTAAGGTTGATTTCAGATGCTCCCTGCGAGATCATATGCACATTTATCCCCTCGTCTGCAATACACCTGAAAACTCTTGCAGCAACATCACTTGAGTTGTTCTTAAGACCTTCTCCAACAACAGCGATTAGAGCCTTATCTTTTTCAATGTTGACATGGGCATACTTTTCAATATCCTTGACTAAAGGTTCCAGATTGGTTTTTCCTTCAACAGTAGCAGAGACGCTTACTTCAGATGTTGAAACAACATCAACAGACACACCTTGCTTGGAAAAAATTCTGAACAGCTTCTCAAGAAAGCCGTAAGCATCAACCATCCTTGTAGATGTTATTGTAATAACGCAGATATTTCTTTTTGAAGTTACTGCTTTTATTGCGCCTTTCCTGACAGATTCCCTCTCGTGCACTATAAGTGTTCCTTTATGCCTCGGCTCATGAGTGTTAAGTACCCTGACAGGAATCTTCTTGTCAATAGCAGGGATTATTGTCTTTGGATGAAGCACTTTTGCTCCAAAAAAAGCGAGCTCAGATGCCTCTGCAAATGACAGCACATCAATTGTTTCTGCTTCAGGAACAATCTTTGGATCTGTTGTCTTGACCCCGTTCACATCTGTCCATATCTCAACTTCTTCTGCGTCAATAGCAGAGCCGATTATAGTAGCAGTATAATCAGAACCCCCTCTTCCCAAAGTGGTTATCTTTCCGGATTTATTTTTTGCAATAAATCCAGTTACAACAGGAACTATCCCATCAAATTTAAAGTTCTTCTTTATATTCTTATAAGTCTCATTAAGGATCTCTGCATTAATAAAATTATTATCAGTAACAAAACCAATATCATATGCATTAAATGCCTCTGCCTTTATACCTTTACTGGACAAAGCAGCTGCAACAATTTTTGAGGACATTCTTTCTCCAAAAGAAGCTATCCTATCGCTAAACTCATCTTCAGTATAATCTGACTTTGAAGCAAGAACTTCAGAAAGCTCTTTGAATTCTTCAGAAAGCAGCTCAGGATTAAGGCCAAGTTCATCAATTATCTTATCATGTATCTGTTTTACTTCTTCATGCCCAGAACCAGAAGAAATGCATGCAAGCAGCTTGTCTGTAATCCCTTTTACAGCGCTGACTACAACTATTGGCTTTCTCTCCAGGCGCCCCCTAACAATTTCGCAAACGCTGCTAATCTCTGTTGCGCCCCCAACAGATGTTCCCCCGAATTTCATTACTATCATATGAGCTGCCTCAACCTAAAAAATATGATTCATTATAAAAAATCTTTGGTTGACTATAAATAATTCAGTATGGTTTAAAAACCTAATGTTACTATAATAACAAAAAGTATATAAACTTGTTATGATTCATCTCCAGTATAGGGTAACATGGTAACAATAAGCAACATAGTTAAAAAGATAATTGAATCGCGTCCTATGCTTTCTGAGGCAATTGCTAATGATATTGTAAACTTCGCAAATCTTGCAGAACAGCTTAAGCCAGAGATAGAAGCTGAACTTGGGAAAGAAGTTAACGAATCTGCTATAGTGATGGCTCTCCGCCGCCATGCTGAAAGAATTAGTCAAAAAGAAGAGGCAAAAATCCCATTCAAGTTCAATTCAGATATAATCATGAAAACAGGGCTTAGTGACATAGCGCTTGTAAAGTCACAATCTCTTCTGAAAAAACTAAAGGATATCTATGATCTGGTTGATTATGGAAAAGGTGATACACTAAATATAATACATGGAAACTATGAAGTGACTATTGTTATAAATGAAAAATATATTAAAAAGCTGATTGACATGATAAAAGGAGAGAAAACCCTAAACATTGAAAGAGACTTAGTTTCTCTTACAATAATTTTCTCAAAGGATTTCTTCTATACTCCGGGCATACTTTCAAAGATTATAAGAATCCTTGCATGGGAGAATGTAAACATAATAGAAAATATTTCAACAATGACTGAGCTGATATTCATAGTCAGCAAAAAAGACGCAATAAAAGCCTACAATGCCCTGCAAAGCCTTATTGAAGAAAAGTGAATGTTTCTTTCAGAAAACTTTATATAGAGTTATGCCTAATGATTTATCATGGAAGCTATGAAGCACGTGCTTACTGGAAAGAATTATGTCCCAGCAGCAACTCTAAGAATTAAAGATAAAGATTATTTTCATCTTAAAAACTTATACATCATGCTTCATGACTGGACTATTGAAGAAGGGTTCGCTCCTGCTGGAAAGGATGAAGATTTTCCAGAAACATTCCATATGCATCGCGAGACCCAAAAATCTGGAACAGAAATGTGGATATGGTGGAGACTAAGCAAAGGAACAGGAAATTCATATTACTTATATGAGATTGATCTTGATTTTCATGTAATTCTTCTCAAAGATGCTGAAGTAATGCATCAAGGAAAGAAATTCAAGACAAATTGGGGAGAGATTGAATTAAAATTATGGGCTAGAGTAATGTTTGATAAAGAAGGAAAATGGCAAAAAAGTCCGCTCCTTAAACATATGGATAAGATTTGGCATCAAAGATTATTTGAAAAAGAAGCATATGCTCATCGGGTAACTTTATACAGATATTCTTATCGCTTGATAGAAGCAGTAAAAACCTATTTAAAACTAAGAACTTATCTTCCAGAGCCTGAGCTTGAAAGATGGCCGAATGAGTTTGGTCTTGGCGAAGTCCAGTAATCTTGGGTTTAGTAGAAAAGTTTAAAAACAACTAAAATAAAGTCTGAGATATGGCTGGAGATAAGGACAGGTTCAAAGCAGCAACCCCTGAGGGTATGCCTCAAATAATTAAGTATGACGGCATCTGCGATATAGACGGCCTTTATAAATTAATACAACAGTGGTTTGTTGACCAAGGATTTTACTTTGAAGAGCCCACCATCAAACATAAAGTTCCAAGCCCTGCTGGAGCAGAACAGGATCAGGATATGAGGGGTTGGAGAAATGTTAATGAATATGTAAGATTCAACTTAAAAGTTTATCTTAAAATTCGTGATTTAAAAGAGATAGAGGTTATAAAAGAAGGAAAGAAAAAAAGGCTCAGTAAATGCAGGCTGAGGATCTACATCGCAGGAGATATAGAGCTTGACTGGCAGGGCAAGTTTGACAAAAGCCCATTTTTACAGCAGCTTAAGAAGTTTTATAATAAATATATAATAAAAGAGGATGAAGGTATAATCGGAGGAGTATGGTGGGATCAGCTATACTATCGGATGTTTAAGCTTACAACAATTATCAAAGAGTTCCTTGACATGGAGAGCAAAGGAAATGCATATTATGATATGTGGTAAAAATGGTTGAAAAATATTTAGTTGTTGACAAATTAAGGCTTGAATATGAAGGTCTTTTCAATGTTACTGAGCTTTATAAGATGATAGACGGTTATCTAAGGACAAAAAGCTATGATCGTTCTGAGCCAAAGAATGTTGAAAGGGTTCGTCCAGAGGGTAAGTTCATTGATATTGAGCTGTTCCCATGGAGAAAGCTTACAGATTATGCCAGATCCAGAATAAGGATAAGGATAGTGATGACAGATATCAAAGAGGTGGAAGTAGAGAAAGAAGGAAGAAAAGTAAAGATGAACCAGGGAAAAGTGCAGTTTACATTTGACGGCTGGCTTGATACTGATTATGAGAACAAGTGGGAATCAAAACCGATCTTATATTTCTTAAGAGGAGTTGTTGATAAGTTTATCTACAAATCTTATTTAGATGGGTACATGGATGTTATCCAGCAGGATATTAATCATCTTTATACTCAAATCAAAGCATTCTTAAATCTCTATAGATATTCAGAATCCCCAATGACAGCCCCTGCATACAGGGCAGAAGATAGGTTCTAAACTTATTTTATCAATGCTGAAAAACCAAAACCTTTTTAAATAATATACGTATATCTACTAATAATTACTATTTTATACGTACAAATGAAAAAAGGAAATGATAAGCTGACAATTTCTGTAGATAAAGAAGTTAAAGATCTCTACAAAGAGATTTGCGATAAAGAAGGTTTGAAGATTGGAAAGCAGATAGAGTTATTCATGAATGAAGAGTTAAAAAAGAGGAAAAAGCTAAGATGAAGAAAGCGCAAATAACAATATTCATTGTGATTGGGATAGTTATACTGCTAATGATATTTCTGGGGTTTTATGTTATGGAAAGATTTAGCGGAGGAGACGATGCGCAAATAGAGGAAATAACTAATCTGCCAGAAGAGATAATTCCAGTAAAGCTTTTTGTTGATTCATGTATAAAAGAAGTTACTGTCCCGGGAGTTTATCTTCTAGCAAGCAATGGAGGATACATCTATTATTATGACTCTTTTGTCAGATCTGCAAACAAGCCAGTTGCTTATCATTACAACTTAGGAGAAGATATCTCCCCTACAAAAGAATTTATGGAAGAAGAACTTGCTTTCTTCATAAAAAATTCCTTAAGATTATGTGTAGACGGATTTGCATCATTCAACGAGAATATTGAATATGGAGATATTGAAGCAAATGTAGAGATTGGTGAAAGTCAAGTGTTTATAGATGTGGACTATCCAATAACATTAACAAATGCCGAGAGTAAACTAAAAATTTCAAAATTTAAAGTTAATTTTCCAATACGATTAGGCCACATACTCGCTATAAAAGAGGATGTTGGTATTTTAGTGAGTTCTAATGATTGGGTTGACTTAAATGAACTGACAAAATATGATGTTCAAGTTAATATGCTGCCTTATGACAAAAGCACAATCATATATTCAATATATGACCCTCAATCAGACATTGATAATGCAAAGTTCATATTCAATTTTGCAGTAAACCTAACTGGAAACACCGCCCCAACACTTGAGTTTATTCCTGACTTTGTATTGACAAGAGGTTCTCCATTCACTTATGCTGTAAAAGCAAATGAATACAATGAGAACGACAAAGTTATTTTTTCATCAAGCAATCCTTCAATAATTATTAATCAAGAAACAGGTGTAATGTCATTCACACTCAATACATTAGGGGAACATGAAACAGAAGTCTGCGTTGAAGATAGTTTTGCATTAAAAGACTGCATGATTGTGAGGTTTTTAGTTGAATGAAAAATAAGATAATTTCAATAGTGATGATTATGTTTTTATTGGTCTCAAATATAGCTTTTGCTGCTTGTCCGGGTGAACCTTATTGCGATAATCCTGATGAATGGGATGAAAATAATATTAATGACGTGCCTTTTGAGAATTTACTAAATAATCCTGAAAAAGTTACTGAAGGGTTATGGGCAAATTTAGATCCAACAAAGAAAGAGCAGTTATTTGAGCAAAACTTCCAGGGATTTAGGGGAAGAGCAGACAGTTATTTCTCTGAAAAATTCGGGAAAACAGTAACAGGACTAGGGACTGCAACAGGAATAACTTATGTTAATGGTGAGCTAAGGAAAGGAAATGCTTTCTTAAGCCAAAGTAAATTCCCAGCAGGAGCAACAGGAGCAAGAGCAGTTGCAAACGGTTTTGAGTTTACATTCCCAGGAGGAACTGTAACAATATCTTCAGGTTATATCAACGCAGACAACACATTCCCGGACGGCTCAAAAATAAACTTCCCAGAGGGTTCTTCTGGAGGAACAGTAACCGTAAACCAAGAAGGAGCTGTTGCAATCTCAAGTGGAGTTCAGTTCATTGATCAATATGGGAACACAGTAACTGCATTAGAAGATGGAGTAACTGTAAGCAATGATAACGGAAGGTATAGAGTTGAAGGTAAAAGTACTGTTCAATTAAGATTGCCTAACGTTGCTACAGCAGAAGCTGCAGTTAGAGGAAGTCTAGAATACAACAGCCAGATTCCTGCAACTGCAGGTAGCTTTATCTCAGGAGAGGATGCAACTATAAATTACGCAGGAATACTAATCAATGGAAAATTCCATATGCAGAATGGAGGAGTAGCAATCTATAATTTTGATGGCAAAAGAACAACATTTAGAGATGTAGGGGCAAACTTTGAGACAGCATCAGTAGGAATAGAACCACTATTAATCATAGATAGAGAAGGAGTAGCTCCAAATATAGATTACCTAGGTTACGATACAGAAGGAAATAAAGTATATGCTGATAATTATATTGGACCATTAGAACAAGGAGCAGTCAGAGAATCAGGAGCGCAAGGAATTATCACCCAACCAAAAGCAATAGTGCCTATACCGACAGTCTTCAATGATTTCTCAGGACTCGTGACTTATGATGATGAATCCTTTCTAGGATTTGGGTTATTTGATGTTGCTCAAAGGGGAACAAGATTCACACCGAATACTAGAACAATTAACGATGATCAAACAATACCTTATGATATAAGCGAAAATGCAATAACAGACCTAGCTAGATTCAGAAATGAATACTTTATCATGGGTATGAGAACAACAGATGCTGAAGCAGGAAGTAGAGAAGCAAGAAACTTACTGCAAGACCTATTCCTTAACAATATTAACAGCGTACCTTTCGCATTCAGCGCACCAACACAAGATTTTGCATTTGGAAGGATAAATGTTAATAATGGAGAGACAATCTACGGTGGCTTAACTGGTTCTTCACAATTGAATAGAAATTATGAAGGTAAAACTGAATTCTTATCGATAGATTCAGCAGAAGACGGCCCAATAGCGTCAGTAAATAAGATCATAGCAGTTGGTGATCTTTCTCTTGATCAAGGATTTGTTTCAAGAGAAACAACAATAAATATGATTATAAATAAAGAAGGAGACAACTTTGGATTAGTACTTGATCAAAACAGCCAGACGTTGATGGCAGATATAAGGAATAATCCTGACTTATTTGCATTGATTGGAAACAGTGTAGTTATTGATATTGGAGGAACAGTCTATAACATAGGTGGTTCTGGCTTAGGCCAAAGATATGATGCAAGAGAATCAAATTATGGGGATCAGATTATTAATGAAGGAAATATAATAAATATAATTGGACCTGACAACTCAATAAGTTATCTAGGTGAAAACTTAGAAGATGTTATGGAAGCAAACGCTCTTCTTGCCCAAGGAAAGACAAGCGCTGGATTATATTTCCTTAGGGAAATAGCAGAAAGAAGTGTAGGAAGTACTGAAAGTAACCAAGCTTTACTAAGTATATCTGATTACCTTGCAGGAAAAGGTGATCCACAAGGAGCACTAGAGGTTCTAGCAGAGATTGCTCGCAACGCTCCAAACAGTCCAGAGGGTATTCAAGCTCAAAGGATAGTTACAAGATCTGATTCTTTAGCATGGATACAAGCATCATTAAGATCAAGAGATATGGACGTAGACCAAATACTAGATAGGTTTAGTGGTGGATTTATTGGAGTAATATATGAAGGTTCAGGTATTGATCTA
>Ga0210057_1008133_pt1 | contig 12507 bp, 8 predicted proteins | sample CryGeyCG2114_010_2_FD_183968 | JGI IMG/M metagenome (GOLD analysis project Ga0210057, IMG submission 183968) | Groundwater microbial communities from aquifer - Crystal Geyser CG10_big_fil_rev_8/21/14_0.10 (SPAdes) (version 2) | ecosystem: Environmental > Aquatic > Deep subsurface > Groundwater ... | reverse complement strand
AATGTATTATCATAGTTTTTCGGACAGTAAGCTTTCGGCTGTCCGGGATTTGAGAAACAGGTGGGTACATCCAAAAACATTGAAGATGCAGTGACCAAGCCACGGTCAATGCCGATTGCATAGTTTATTGGTTTAATGGATGAACCCGGTTGCCTTGTGCCGGCTGTCGTCACATTAAAAGCACCGGACGAACCGTCAAAGTAATTGACGGAGCCTACCATCGCAAGAATTTCTCCGGTCGGCGGACGTGTTACCAGAATTGCACCGTTTGTCACATGCAGTCTTTCCAAATCGTCAATTTCCTCACGTAGTGCTGCTTCAGCCGAAGCCTGAATATCCAGATCAAGAGTTGTTATAACTTTCAATCCGCCTTCTTCAAGTTGTTTTAATCCGTATTCCTTTTCCAGAAGTTCCTTTACTTCAAAAACAAAATGTGGAGCTTTAATCTTTGTTTTCGGCGGCAGTACATCTACTTCCTTCTTCATTGCGTCATTCATCTGCTTTTCGGTGATATAGCCTTGTTCATACATATTCCTGAGCACACTGTCACGTCGGTTTTTCGCACGGTCAGGATTGGTGTGAGGGGAGTAGAGCGTCGGAGCTTGCGGCAAACCGGCAAGCATTGCAGCTTCGTCAAGCTCAAGCTGCTGAGGTTTTTTATTGTAATATGTTTTTGAAGCCTGTGCTATTCCGTATGAAGATCCTCCGTACGGAACTTGGTTTAGATACATCTCCAGAATCTCATCTTTTGTAAAAATCTGTTCGACCCATACGGCGAGAATAATTTCTTTTGCTTTTCTCTGAATCGTACGTTCCGGTGTCAGAAGTGCACTTTTGACGAGTTGTTGGGTAATCGTTGAGCCTCCCTGAAGGTTGCTGGTTCGGAGAGTATCACGTGCTGCACGCAGCATTCCGGAGACGATAGAAATACCGCCGTGTTTATAGAAATCTTTGTCTTCAATAGCGATCGTTGCCTGAGTCATATAATCAGGCAGATCTTTCAGGGTGACCGGAGTTCTGTTTTCATCCCGAAAAACTTCGTAGAGAAGTTTGCCGTTACGATCATAAATCTGACTTGAGATAGGAATTGCTTTGTAATCTTTCAGAGTATAAGGAGACGGCAGATCCGCAAAAACAAAAAAGTAAAGGAAAATACCGGCACTGATGAATCCGACTAAACCGACAATCCCGACAGAACCGATAAGCCAGAGTTTCTTGGATTTTTTAAACTTAGGGAATTTGAATTTCATAGAATGTATCATTATACCTTATATACAATCAGTCATGTCTTGTTCAGAAAGCTTGAGAATGCTTCAGGTACAGGTTCAGATTCTTGGGAAGAGCGGTGTGATTTTCTCAATAGTACCCGAAGTTGAGTTCTGAATTTTATCTGCAGTGTCGGGTAAAAACGGTTTTAATGATTTAGCTATACCATATAAGGACGTAAGCCAGAGCTCAAGCTGCTCTTTTCTTTCCGGTGCGGTAAGCTTCCAGGGTTCTTTTTCATTAATTTCGCGGTTCAGATCCTTAACCGTTTTCCAGATATCTTCCAAAGCACGATTAAATTCAAAATGTTGACCTTTGTCTAAAATATGAGGATCGGCTTCAGCACTCTGTTCGATATGTATGCCGTCTTTTGCGGCAAGTGTCGTCACACGGGATACCAAATTCCCGAGTTCATTAGCAAGGTCGGCATCATACAGCTGCTTCATGCGATCCAGTGAAAAATCGCCATCGGTAAGAGAAGGAATTTCCCGCAACAGATAGTAACGTACCGCATCTGTTCCGAATTTTTCGACGACATCATAGGGATCAATAACGTTTCCGAGTGATTTACTCATTTTCTGCCCGCTCACGGAAATAAAGCCATGGACATATTCTTTAGTCGGCAAAAGAATTTCCGCCGAAAGAAGCATTCCGATCCAGTATATTGCATGAAATTTAATGATGTCTTTTCCGATGACATGAATGCGATTTGGGTTGTCACTCCAATATGTTTGAAATAGCTTTCCGTCATCAACGAAATCGAGAGCTGTAATATAGTTCGCGAGTGCGTCAAACCAGACATACATTCTTTGGTTACTATCATCAGGTACCGGGACACCCCAGCCTTTCATACGTTCGACAGGGCGTGAGATTGAGAAATCCTCCAAACCGTGATCAATAAAGTTGAGTATTTCTTGTTTTCTAAATGATGGTTCAATTTTCAGCATGTCTGACTGAATTACATCCCGTAATTTTTCTGAGTAGCGGGAGAGAGCAAAAAAGTAGTTTTCTTCTGATACCAGTTCCAGCTTTCTATTATGATTCGGACAGATATTGTCTTCAAACTCCCCGTCTTTATAAAAAGTTTCGCAGCCGACACAGTACAGTCCGCTGTATTTTTTCTTATATATGTCTTTTTCACAAAGCTTCCAGAGCTTTTGCGCTCCTTTCATGTGTTTTTCTGAAGTAGTACGAATAAATTGGTCAAACGAAAGATTGAGCGGATCATGCAGTTTCTGAAACCTCTCCGAATTTTGATCAACTAAAGATTGTACGGTGATTCCTGCTTTTTCAGCAGACTCGACATTTTTCTGTGCATTTTCATCGGTACCGGTCAGGAAGTACGTATCATACCCGTCCTCACGATATGATCTGGCCATGGCATCACTTTGCACAAGTTCAAGGGCATGCCCGATATGAGGAGCGCCGTTTACATAGGGGATAGAGGTTGTGATAAGTACTTTTTTCATATTTTTTTTCTGTCATGCTGAATTGCTTCGGAATCATACCTCAGTCCTGTTTCTTCTTATCTTTGCGAATTCCTAATAAAAGCTTCGACAAAGCTATTATAAACGATAATAGCAGTAATGTATTTATTATATCGAAACCAATGACATAGGAAAGAATCATAACCAGCGGTGTAAAAAGTGTCATTATCAGTTGAATAGGCTTATAACGGAATAAACCCGTTGCAAAAAACACAATAAGTGTTGTTATAACAATAAAAAATGTTATAATTATCATGTTTGACGGAGGGACTTTCCAAAGCAACAGACTGAGAATAAGTACCAGTCCGAATAGGATAAAGGGCTTTGAGTCAGTAAATTGATGGTTTAAGAGTCTTCTTGACTTCATATATGTCCGCTTGAAACTTCTGTCAACATTTATTATAATCACAAACTATGGCACAAGCACAACTACCAGAAAACAAACAGGAAATCATTGATATGTTCGCCCAAAAATCAGGTGATACCGGATCTCCTGAGGTCCAGGTCGCTCTTTTGACATTCAAAATTCAAAGACTGACAGGTCATCTTGAAGGAAATAAAAAAGATAATCATTCACGACGCGGTCTTCTTAAAGTCATCGCAAAAAGACGCAGAATCCTCAATTATCTTCAGAAACTTGATGAAGCTCGATATAAAGAGCTTATAAAGAAGCTTAGCCTTAAAAAATAATTATTAATTAAACGGGACACGAAGAGAAAAAGTCATTATTACTTTTTTTCCAGAGTAGACTCAGACAGGTTTATTTTAGGATACTTACCTATCGTATTGTTCTGAAACAAGCTTGCCCTGAAGTCTATCTCACACACTTCTTTCTCTTATGAACTATCTCCCGTGATATATTTTATATATGAAATATTTAGAAGAAACCATCGATATTGATGGAAATAAACTAACACTCCAGTTTGGTAAACTGGCACAGAACGCAACCACTTCGGTGTTTGCACGAATGAATGACACCTGTATCCTTGTCACTGTCACAGTCGGCAAGGAAAAAAATGATATTGATTATTTCCCTCTCTCTGTCGAGTATGTCGAAAAACTCTATGCAGGAGGAGTAATCAAAGGTTCACGTTGGGTTAAGCGAGAAGGAAAACCGACTGACGAAGCAGTCCTGAAAGGACGAATCATCGATCGCTCTATCCGACCTTTTTTCCCGAAAACCTATCGTCGTGAAGTACAGGTTGTCGCGACACTTATGTCAGTTGACAACACTGTTGCACCTGAAGTTCTTGCAACAATTGCATCGGCAGTCGGTGTCCACCTGTCATCCGCACCATGGAACGGTCCTGTCAGTGCGACCCAGGTCGGATTAATCAAAGATGATGAAGGAAATACCTCATACATCATAAATCCGACTCAGGAAGAAAAACGACACTCAGATCTTGATCTTTTTGTCACATCTAACCGTGAAAAAGTGGTCATGATTGAGACCTCAGCAAAAGAAGTTTCCAATGATGTAATCAAAGAAGGTATTCAACTGGCAAAGAAGGAAAACCTGAAACTGATTGAATTTATGGATAAGCTGCAAAAGAAAATCGGACTGCCGAAAGAAGAAGCAGCAGAATCACTCATTGATCCGAAACTGAAAGAAGTTCTGAAACATGATTTTGAAAAAGAAATCGAGAAACTTGTCGCATACAAAGCGGAACGAGAATTCGATGACGGATCTTTGATGAAGGAATTGACCGGAAATGTAGTCGAGAAAACCGGTGAAGATTTTACCGAAAAGCAAATTGCGGAAGCATTTGATTATCTTGCAAAGGATAAGATCAGAACAAAAACTATTAATGAAAAAGTCCGTATTGACGGTCGGGGAATCGATGACATCAGAGAACTATCTGCAGAAGTCGGTATCCTACCGCGCACTCACGGAACAGGACTTTTCAAACGGGGAGCAACACAGGTTTTGTCAGTACTGACACTCGGTGCACCCGGATTGGAACAGCTCATCGACGGACCGGAAGGTCAGGAAGAGAAGCGATACATGCATCACTATAACTTTCCGCCCTACTCGGTCGGAGAAACAGGACGTATCGGATTTACCAATCGTCGTGAAATCGGTCACGGAGCACTTGCTGAAAAAGCACTCCTTCCGGTTCTTCCGACAGAAGAAGAATTTCCGTATGTTATTCGTATCGTTTCAGAAGTACTTACATCCAACGGCTCGACCTCAATGGCTTCGACCTGCGGATCATCAATGTCTCTTATGGATGCAGGAGTACCGATCAAAAGACCGGTAGCCGGAATTGCCATGGGATTGATGTCAGAATCAGATGACAAATATGTCATCTTGACAGACATTATGGGTATTGAAGACTTCTCAGGAGAGATGGACTTCAAAGTCACCGGTACCACTGAAGGCGTGACCGCGATTCAACTCGATGTCAAAAATATGGGTTTGACGGATGCTATGATCGACGAAATACTTGATCGCGCGCAGGCTGCCAGACTTCGTATTCTTGAAGTCATGAATAAAGCAATATCTGAACCTCGAAAAGATATTTCACAGTATGCACCGAAGATCGAGACATTACAGCTTCCGGAGGAGATGATTGGAGCAGTCATAGGCCCAGGGGGAAAGACAATCAAAAATATCATTGCACTCACGGATACAGATATCAATATTGATGATGACGGTTCTGTAACAGTCGCCGGTATTGATCAGCTTAAGGTCGCAAAAGCAATTGAGATGATTAATAACCTCATCAGACAGGTAGAAGTCGGTGAAGAGTTTGAAGGGGAAGTAAAGAGATTAATGGCATTCGGAGCATTTGTAGAGGTTCTTCCCGGAAAAGAAGGACTCGTTCATGTCTCAAAAATGAGCAATGGATTTGTCAAAAATCCGGAAGATGTCGTACAGGTCGGTGACAAAGTCAAAGTGAAAGTTCATGAAATTGATTCTCAAGGAAGAATTAATCTTGTGATGACTCAGCTTCCTGACGGGACACCGGTAGAGATTGATATGAGTGCTGCACCTGATCGTCAAGATGAGCGACGTATGGATCGCCGTGGCGGTGGAGGCGGAAGACGATATGATGATCGACGCGGTGGCGGAGATCGTCGGGGACCGAGACGTGATGACCGTCGAAGATATTAATCTTTCATAAGAAATAACCGAAGAGCTCTCGATTTTAATTGAGAGCTCTTTTTTTTACCGATACAGTCGAAAAACTACGCACAAACGTTACTTAGTGGTATATACTTAATTTATGGGTAGAAGAAAAAAATCAAAATTTCCGCGTCTTAAAATCAACGGTAAAACCATATTTAATATTTTTGGTTTTGTATTGCTTCTCATTGGCGTGATTTCACTTGCATCATTTTCACAGCTTTTTGCACAATCACAAGAAGGTCGTGTATTAAAAGAACTCAATGTCCAGCTTTTAGAGCTTTTTGGAGGACTGGCAATATTCGTTCCGTTTACAATTATTCTGCTTTCAGGCCACTTTTTTAATTCAAAAAAATTGAAGTTTGTGCGACTAAATCTCACCGCCGGTTCGTTGTTGCTTTTGGTATCACTAATGGGACTTTTCAGATCCGGTGCATGGGGAAGATCCATTTATACGAATTTATCTATCGATTTCACACCGCTCGGATCACTTTCAATTTTAATAGTCTTCTTCATTATCGGACTTATTCTTTTTCTGGATACATCTGTGGATGTCATTATGCTTAATCTTATGAAGATCGTTTCTCCTATCGGCAGCCTTTTTAAAAATCTTTCAAAGGCAAAAGATTTGAAACTTCCTTCTCTCAGAAAAGACGGTAAAGAAGGAGATAATTTTATTCGTGACCAAGTTGTTATTAACAAACCAATCGCACCGGCGGCTATTGCACAAAAAGCTGCTGATCCGCATCATGCTGAGCATGGTCAGAACAATCTTTCAATCAAACCTGTTATGCAAAGTAATTCTTCAACCTGGGTATACCCGCCGACTACGTTGTTAAATGATGTAAAGCAGTCGGAGGCAGACCGGGGTGACGTGAAATCAAATGCTCATATCATTGAAAAAACTCTTGACAGTTTCGGAATCAGAACGCGAGTTGTAGAAATTAATTTCGGTCCGACCGTTACGCAGTATGCTATTGAGATTACGATGGGGACGAAGCTTTCGAAAATTACGGCACTAGCAAACGATTTAGCACTAGCTCTTGCGGCTCCGACAGGACAGGTTCGTATTGAAGCCCCGATCCCCGGACGGTCCTTGGTCGGTATAGAAATCCCGAACATTACTCCGCAGATTGTCACCCTCAGACAGTTGATGAAGACAGAAGCGCTTTCCAAGAGAGGTGGCGATCCGCTGCTTGTGCCTCTTGGATTCGACGTGGCAGGTGTACCGCAGGCAGCATCTATATCAAAAATGCCACACGTACTTGTGGCGGGAACTACTGGTTCAGGTAAATCTGTTATGCTTAACGCTTGGATTACCACTCTTATGATGAGAACACGACCTGACGAACTGCGTATGATTTTGGTTGATCCGAAACAGGTGGAGATGGTCCAATACAACGGTGCTCCTCATCTTCTCACCGATGTAATCAATGATAATGCTAAGGTCGTTTCCGCGCTTCGTTGGTCAGTCGGAGAGATGGAAGCCAGATATAAAGAGCTTGCTTCAAAAGGTGTCAGAAACCTTGAAGGATATAATAAACTCGAAGGAATCACGCCGAAACCGTACATCGTGTTTGTGATCGATGAATTAGCCGATCTCATGATGTACGCCGCAAATGATGTAGAAGATATGATTACCCGCATTGCTCAGAAAGCGCGTGCGGTCGGTATACATCTTGTTCTTTCGACACAGCGACCATCTGTTGACGTCATTACGGGATTGATGAAGGCCAACATCCCAAGCAGAATTGCTTTTAATGTCTCATCAATGATTGATTCAAGAGTCATCATTGATATGCCTGGAGCAGAGAAGCTTCTCGGCAGAGGAGACATGTTCTATCTTCCTCCGGATCAGGCAAAGCCCCGTCGTATTCAAGGGCCATATCTGACTGATCAGGAAGTCAATGATGTCATCAAATTCCTGAAATCACAGGTACCTGAAGTGCACTATACCGATGAAATTACTGAAGCCGCGGATAATGCTCCGGGAATGCCGGGCGGAGCGATAATGCCGGGCGGTGGTTCCTCAGATCGTGACGAATACTTTAATGCCGCGGTTCAACTGATCGGACAGGCTGACAAAGCATCCGCTTCACTCCTTCAGCGAAAATTAAAGGTAGGGTATGCCCGTGCTGCACGAATACTTGATGAACTGTATGAAGCAGGATATGTCGGTCCGGCTCAGGGTTCGAAACCCCGTGAAGTCATAAAAGAAGCCTTTCAGCAGCAGTAATTACTAGAGAGGACAAAGAACAAGAACGATGTTATCCCGATCTCTACCGTCTCCTTCAGCATATCCCTGTATTCCGTCTTTCCCCATAGAATGAATTACTCTGACGGTAGTATGGTTCGCAACTTTTTCGCATCCTTTTACATTGGAGTGACAGTGATAATCAGGGTCAAAGTAATACGGCCTATTCCACTCATCAAGCAAAAAGATATCATCTAAATACGGCCCGTTCCAGTTCGGAAAGCTACCGTCATTACAAATCAGTCCTGCTACGCAATTATTGACATAGGCCTCCGGATTATGAACACACACCTGGGGATCCTGGTGTTGGGGAAGTTGATCAGTATCAACTTCAAGTTGAAGAAGAGCTTTTTTAATCTCAGACATATCAGCCAAGGCTTTTGCTTCCTGTGACCTTCTGATCGTTTTGGAATAGGAAAGCGAGCCTATTGTAGCAAGAACACCGATGATACTAATGACGATCATCAATTCAAGAAGTGTGAAACCGTTTTTATTGCTCATAGATTCAGTTTACCGCAAATATTTCTCGATGTTACTTTGATGTTGTTCATATGTTCCGGCGTAATATGTGTTTCCGTTGCCGTCATGAAGATAGAACATGTATGGTGTATCAGCATCTGCGTTGGACGCTGCTTCAATTGACGCTCGTCCCGGGTTGCTAATCGGTGCCGGAGGTAAACCCGTATATTTATAGGTATTATACGGAGAATCATACTTAAGGTCTTCAAATGTTGTTTGCTTCTTCCACCAACGCTTTTCACCTGCCTGGTAGCCGAGTGCATATTGGACTGTTGCATCTACTTGAAGGGGATAGTCTTCTTCAAGTCGTCGATACATAATATTTGCTATTTGTTGTTTGTCGCTAGCATTTGCTTCTTTCTCAATGATTGATGCGAACGTCAATAGTTCTTTGTCGGTCATGCCTTTTTCCCGTGCTTTTTTCTGGATATCTTCATCAAACTGCTTATCAAAGTTTGCAGTCATGATATCAATTATTTGTTGAGCGGAGGGATTTTTTGGGATAAGATAGGTGTCCGGGAATAGGTAGCCTTCCGTTGCCAATTCATTAAATTCAGTTTCAGAAATATCAAATGTTTTTGACATTACTTCAGCAATTTCTTCTTTGCGAAGTCCTTCGGGAATTGTGACCCAAACATCTACTGTCCCATGCGTAAACTCATCAGCAATTTCTTCTGCAGACATCGATTGAGAAAGTCGAAAATCGCCGGCTTGAATCTTGCGTTCTATCCCTTTTTGTTTAACCAAAAGATAAAAAACAAGTCTGTTTCGAATCAGATTTTCTTTTGAAAGATTATTAATAATTGAGTCAAGATCTTCACCTGGTTCAATTACAAACATGGTATTTTCTTCGGATGCTTTGTTGACAGGTAATTTACCTTCTTTGTAAAAGATAAATCCGGAAATTGCAATAACGACAAGAATTATGAGAAAGATAATAAGTTTTTTCATATTATTCGATATTATAAATAGGAAATGATCTAAGAGTTTCAATTGCTTCACGAATATCTGATTCTTTTGATGAGTGCAATGTCAGTACTAATTCCTTTTCCATAACCGTTTCCTTCGTTCTCTTGTGTAATTCGATACCCGCTTTTTGATCGAGCGGAGCGCCGAGAATCTTAGCTATTGCGTTCAGATTGAAATTATTTATGTGATTAATTGTACCAGATTTGTCTGCGGTAATTTTTTTCTGAAAGCGTGCTGTTTTCAGTTTTTTCCAGTTCACATCAGGATCTCCGTACTGTGCTTTCAGAATTTTTCTGAAGACTTCGAGAGCCTGACCGTTTTTAAGCAATTCGCAAGCTTCATCTTCACCGTTTTTCTTTTTCCCCGTCGTTTTATAGCATAGATCGAGGAGCCTTCCTGCCAATCGAATAGCACGATTTTCCAGCGGCAGTGGTCGGGACGGATCCTGTTCAAGTACTTTCAGGACGTCAATAGCCTCAAGTGTGGGTCCGACACCGTGTCCTTCCGGTTCAGTTGTTGAGTTAATATCAACATAAATCTGTATACCGAAACGTTTGGCAATGCCTTCAAACTTTTTCTTTACCAGTTCAGCATCTTTTTCATATCGTACTTTCATAGTGCGACCTATCGGGATATCTATCACCAGATGATTGGTAGAAACAGCTACTTTTTTTGCCATAATTGAGACAATGATTTTGTCAAATGACTCAAAAGACAGCGGCTCTTCAACTTTGATGATGACATCATCGGCAGGCGCAATGCCAAGATGACCTCCCCAAATGATACATCCGCCTACTTCACGGACAATTTTTTCAACATGCTCAGGAGTGAAATTAACTTTGGCAAGAACTTCCATGACATCAGCAGTACCGGCAGGGCTGGTGATCGCGCGTGATGACGTTTTGGGCATGGTAAAGCCTGCTGCAACAACAATCGGCACAACAATCATAGTTGTTCTTGCACCTGCTATTCCTCCGATTGAGTGTTTGTCGGCCACAACTCCATCAAAGTGGAGTTGAGTTCCCGTCTCAACCATGGCTTTGGTCATAAAATATAGTTCTTCTTCGCTGAATCCTTCTTTAAATCCGGCGGCAGCAAAGTAAGTAGTTAAAACATCTCCCAATCTGTCTCCCGAAATTTCATCCATCAATGCATAAACCTCTTTGTAGGTGAGGTTTCTTCCCCGCAGTTTTTTTCGAATTGCTTCCTTAGCAAGAAGCAAGTTGCTTTGATCTGCCATAGATTTATTCTACTCCTTTGTAAATTTCAACCATTCGTCTTCTGTAATGTTTCATTTTAACAATCATTTTTGTAATAAGATACATTTCCTGAATGCCGAAAAGCCAGCTCATGAACAAATAAACAACTGAGAAAAATGTAAATCCTACAGAAAGCAACGCAAAAACATTGATTGTTCGGGTCGTATCAAAGATTAATCCGTCAAGCAGACGGAGTAGAAAATAGGTCAAGAGTGATGTGTTAAACGTTGCAAGCATAATCTTAGTTGTTTCTTTGTAAAAGAAGCTGACATTGAAGCCGTCGATTTTCTTGTAGAGTAATACCATCAGAATGACGGTTCTGATACTCATGGTAATTGAAAAAGAAAGGGCAAGAGCCCAGACAGGGAGACCGAGAACGAGAGTGAATAAAATACTGAGACCCGCACTGATTGCTATCGTGACCGCACTAATATAAAACGGTGTGCGTGTATCAAAAGCTGCATAAAAACATCGTGTCAGAAAGTAATAAATTGAGTGCAGAGGGAGGGATAATGCAAAATACGATAAGGTACTGGCAGTAAGAACGGTTGCTTCCCAGTCAAACTTATCTCCGCCGAAAAATAACCGGACCGTCGGTGTTCTGGTCACGATAAAAAATGCTGCAGCGGGGATGGTAAAGAAGAAAATATTCAGAATTGATTCGACGACAATATCCCGAAATTCATTAAATTTTTTCTCCTGAAAAACTTCAGTCAGGTACGGCAACGATGCTTGTCCGAATGCCATTCCGACGACTGACACAGGTAGCAGTTGGAGCCGTTGAGCAAGATAAAAAATCGTGTACGCACCGGGACCGAGAAGCGTTGCAAGCGTTAAATCGACTGTTGCATCAATCTGTCCTACAATAATGGTAAGAATGCGGGGCGTTGCTGTGCGGAAAAACCGAACTGATTCATGCATGTGAGATAAGACGAGCTGATATTTGAATTGGGCAATATAGAAAACAGGAAGTTGTATGACAAAGAAAAGCATGGCTCCGATGACGACACCGAGGATCGGAGCCATGAGATGGAGCTTGTCAGCAAAGAAATAGATGAAAATAATTATCGCAAAGTTATAAATAATCGGTGCAAGAGCAGGAATAAGGAATGATTTTTTGGCCTGGCTTATACCTGTCAGGAAATTTCCTAACACTAAAAACGGCAGTTGGCCCAGCAAAAGAACTCTAGAGTAAAAGATCAGTTGTTTGGCCATCTCTGGTGAAAAGCCCGGGGCAATAACCGGCATGAGAAGAGGCATTGTAATAACGAGGATCACGATAAAACCCGACAACACAAGTGTGACTACATTTATCACAGAGGATATAATTGTGCTCTGCTCTTTGGAGCGTTTTTGATACTCGACAAAAAACGGAATAAAGGTTGTGCTCAATGCCCCATTGATAAGGATTTCAAAAACAAGATCGGGAATTCTAAAGGCCGCAAAAAAGATATCCAGTTCTTCTTTTGTAAAGAATCCGGCCAGAATACGATACCTTATAAATCCGGCAATTCTTGAGAGAATCATCATACCGGAAAGGATCATGGTAGAGGACAAAATGCTTGTTTGCTTTGCAAAAATAAAATCCTTCGTCTTCTTCAAAATCTTGTCCATAGATGTATG
>Ga0210057_1008132_pt1 | contig 12507 bp, 17 predicted proteins | sample CryGeyCG2114_010_2_FD_183968 | JGI IMG/M metagenome (GOLD analysis project Ga0210057, IMG submission 183968) | Groundwater microbial communities from aquifer - Crystal Geyser CG10_big_fil_rev_8/21/14_0.10 (SPAdes) (version 2) | ecosystem: Environmental > Aquatic > Deep subsurface > Groundwater ... | reverse complement strand
CTTCCAAAATAACCATTTCTATCTTTTCCACTCTTAAAGCCCGACCAATTTGCTCTCTTAAAATGTTAATAACTTTATCTAACTCCAAAGTCCGCGACAAAACATCAGAAATATCAGCCATCAATTCCTGGGGACGATATTCACCCTTGAATAAGAAGGTATCGGTTGTTCTTCTGAGCCAGTCATAAAGCGGTCTGAAGCCGACAGCCACCAAAAAAGCAACGAGCAGGCCAATAATAATCTGGGCTTTAAAGGTATAAACGCCGCCGAAAAGCACCCAGCTCAACAAAAAAGCGGCCAAGGCATAAGCCGCTGTAATAGTAATGACTAATCCCGAAAAGACCGTGCTCCGCTTGATAGCCAGCCGAATATCCATCAAACGGTATTTCAGGATGGCATAGGCCAAAATAATCGTAAAGACTAATCCCGAAATGTAAGCAAAGGGATAAATACCAATGCCGTAAGCCGGTAAGTATCCCAGAGCGCCGGAAAGCAGTATTAAAAAGGCAACGAACATGTATTTGGACTGATTGCGTTCAATGCCTATTTTGGTTTTTCGATAGTGACGATAGAGTTTGTAATAAAAAAGAAATAAATAAATAGAAAAATATATCAGGAAAATGTGGTGGAAAATCTGGGCTTTGGTATGGACGCCCCATTCGTATTTGAACAAATCAGCTACAAAATAGTCGGTCCGGCTTAAAATAAGAAAGATAGCTACCAGGAAATAACCCAAATAAAGTATCTTAGGATTTTTGGCTCTTGAAAAGATAAGACCGAGATGATACATCAGGACAGGTATAAAAACCACTCCTAAATAAACAGTTCTGTCCCAAAAAATCGCTTGTTCGTCTGTCTCGGAGATGAACATCATAAAAGTGCTAAAAAGCCAAACAGCCATAGCGATACTTAATAAAAAGAAAATGATATTGAGTCTCAATTTTCTATTTTTAAAGAAAACAAAGATTCCCAAAAAAAACACAAAGATTGCGCTAATCAACGGCAAAAATGAAAAAATGGGGATAGACATGATGCTTTTATACTTAATTATATTTTAAACTTTTTTTGATATTGTGTAAATATGCGCAAAAACATATTCACTTACTCACGGCGCAAATAAAAAAAGGGCATTTCTCTAATTAAGAAATGCCCTATGGCTTTCAGCGGATTAAAAGAGGAGACTCATAATTCTATCGAGAGCCAGCCTCCATTGGGTCTTTTTGGCCTTGATTCGAGTTTCATCTAAACGCAAGGTTAGGTCAAACGACCTGACTAGTTTGCCAAAACATCGTGGAGATGGAAGACTAAATCCATCTCGCTTGAACATTTTGGCAACAGTCTCCATATTTGATTCGCTAACTATAAGCCAGTTTGTCTTTTCTGTATTCACGCTTCCACCTCCTTTCCTTTTTTAATATCCGAAGCAATAGAAAGTGCTTCAGCAAAACAGCCGAATGTCACGCCTTGGGTTAGACGAAGCATCCTATAGGAAATTGCTCCCAAAACATACTTCAGATTAGTAGAATAAGCATTACCAGCGTCTTGCCGAATGACAACATCTTTGCATTTTTGAAATTCTCTATATGTAAGATTAGACGGTTCGGCGACATCAACAACTAACAACTTCTTATCTGGTTTTCTGATTAATTCCACATTCTCAGTATTCAAGCGAATTCTCGAACTGTGCGTACAAGCGATAACCGCTTCTACCTTTCCTATTTCAGCAAAGTTCCGGCAAATGCTAATTCCGTATTTCTCCGCGATTCTTTCCAGGGCAGAAACATTCGGACCAGCTCCAATAACATCATAGCCTTTTTCAGTAAGAGCTTTAACCATCATTTTGCCAAGAAATCCGTAAGGTCCTAAAACACCTATTCGGCAATGACTGGGTTTTAAGCCGGCATTTTTTAAAGCGCGGAGAGTTTCTTCTCTTAAAAGAAGAAAGGTTCCGTTATCGCCGATTGTGAAAATCAGTTCTGGAAATAATCTCTTCAATTGGTTAGCCTCTTCGCCAAAGAGCCTTTTAGTGCTCGCAGCCAATAAGATTACTTTGGCGCCATTATTCTTGGCCCATTGAGTGGCATTAATGAAATACCTTTTAGCCTTTTCGCGTCCTTCGTTTGTAGCCAAATCCTCGGTTATAATATCTAAAGCACGAGTACGGCCAGCTACTCCATTGATCCAGTAACGAGGGCCATTGAAGTGACCATTTGGCGGACGCCATAAACCAAGATAACGATGTCTATCAGTCTCATCACGCATATTGCTAATAAAGACCGCATCAACTATCGGCTGACCTCTCAATTTTCTTAAGATAGTCCGCCGGTCTAAGAAAGCTACCAAGAACCGCCAAGTCGCTGCCAACAATGTCTGCCAATTTATCCAAACAGCAAGGTCATTCAATAGTCTCGTTAACATCTTTTCTTTCCTCCCTTGTTTAGAGTTATTATCCTGATTTTATCCCCTTGCTTCCAGCCAAAGTCCCTTGAAAACATCCGGGATGCATCGGATATAAAAACTGGGTTTAAGAACCGGGCCAACTATCACAATCAAGATGACTCTTCCAATGATTCCGATAACTTTTTTAACTTTCATCATTTACCTCCTCTTTTGAATTTTGTTTTTTAAAGAACCATTTGGTTCTCGCCTTTTCTTTATTTAGCTGTTAAAAGCCAATAGGCCCTAACCGCTAAATCGGCTGATAAACCGAAGAAAAAAGATTTTTGTCTTCTTTCTTCGATTAACCAACTGTTTTCCGGTCATCTCTGTTTTTTACGGTAATGTTTACCTATTAACCAAACCAACAAAGTCAGCAATACCGGTATGGCCAGAATAATAATGATAAGAATAATTTTATCGGTCATAGGTCATTAAGCTATCTTTGGCTGTTTTTATTATACTCTCTCGCAAAACTTTGTCAAGTGTTTTCCGACAAAAACCTGTGGATAACTTAAAAAACATTTGGGAAGTAACTCATCCAAGCCGTATCTCCGATTTATAGATTATAAAGCGAACATCGACAATCTAATTTGATATCGTTTGCGTCTGTAATAAAAAGAGGCCCGAAATAATAGGCCAAAAGACTAGGGTCGATTTGTTTAAACAGATATCTTAATTCCCACAAACAAAATATATCCTGCCAGTCTCTCGCGAAGGACTTTTTAAATTCTGATCAAAAAACCTTACGTTGGTATAAATTTCCCGCAAAGAACTTAATATTAACTGTGCTTTTATTAGGAATGGCTAAGAAAACTCAAGGGTCTTTAGCCCTTGAGATGAATTAGCCTGTATGTTATAACTAAATTGTCTGGTTTTGGAACGCAATCGGACATTAAACAAAAACTCGGTGAGGCGTTGACATTAGTCAAGTCTATGAAACGAGAAGCCATTTTGTCTTTAGCATAATGGTAGTTCACTTTTTTCCTTTATTCTTGAATAACTTTTGAGCGTAAGCTATGGTCTTTAAGAAATCTTTTGTCCGATTATAAAAATTGAGAGTTTTTTCTCTCTCTTTGGAAAATTTATTCCAACCTAAGTCTTTTATTCCAAAAAGATTGTTTAATATTGTTATTGTTTCTTTAACCTCTGTATTCTGGTATTTCTGGGTTCTAAAGATTAAATCATACATTAAATGGTTTGCTTCATGGCATACAGCTGAAAAAAATTTTAATTCATTGTTTCTTCCATAAGATATGGAAAGATATTTTTTATCCAAATTCCAAGAAGAAAAAGGAGTTGTATTAATATAGACAACTAAATTGGGGAGATCTTTATTATATATGTTATTTATCAATGATTTTAATTTTTCCCCATTTATGAAATTAGAGCTAACTCTAGCAGTGACTTTCGCTAAAGGAATTAGTCTTTTATCAAATTTTAGTTTTGGAAAATTGAATCCAAAAACCGGGGATAATTTTTTCCCCATCTTATTTACTTCCAAAAACATTTCTTTATCCATTTTTTCGTTATAAATTACTTTCATATATATTAAGAAAGAGGATAGCAAGCTTTAAATTTTGTTATCCTCTTTTTGCTTCCGGCCAAGGTACTATATTGCCAGTCTAATCATCGCAGGCATCGCATCCACCGCTACCGTTACAGCCGCAAATCATGTTGTTCCAATGAGTCTTAAGACCAACATACTTGCGTTTCATAGGAATGACTTTATTCCCATTTTCTGCATATCGTCTTACGAATAGTTCCTTCATGGCATCTCACTTCCTTTTCTTTTTAATCGGGGCAAAAGATAATCTTCCCCTTTGAACAACCAAAAGAGTCTGCAACCGGCTCCACACTTCTCCCATTTCTCACAGCTAGCGCATCTTTCAGAAGGAGCCGAACTTGAAATTTTAAAATCTTCCGAGTTGATGTAACCCTCATACCATGCTATATATTCGTTTGCCGTTGTAAAATTAACTCCATACTGTCCCAAAGAGCAAGTTATGAGATGATTACAGGGCAATACTCGTCTATCAGGATCAAATATTATTGATTTGCCCGATAAAAGATGGCAGCCGCTAAAAAACCTTCCTTCCGATTCAACTTTATCGGCAAAATCTACTGGTAATTGACAGTGAGGAAACATATAATCAATTTTGAAAGGAATTCCTGTGTCAACCAATGTTGGATAAATAAGTTCCTGTATTTGTGTGGAAATTTCGTACGGGAGTAATCCTCCTTCAAAACAAACCTTGTCCTCTACCAAATAAGGTTTTTCGAAAGAAAAAATAAAATCAAAGGGTTTGCAACTTTTTACAAAGGATATTAATTCCGTCTATGACGAGATAATATCGGAGGTTATGGTGAACGATATCCGATGTTTCATTTCGGAATTATCAAGATTTTCAATTGCCGTTCTTAATTTATTAAAAGCTCTGATTCCAGTCGCGCTTTCATATTCATCATCTGAAAATTCCTTAACAGAGGATACCACCATACTAAGCCCTGCGTCTTCGGCCGCCTTAATAAAATCCGGTTCGCTAAAACGGATAGAATTACTTACTACTTTAGGAACCAGTCCCCTAACTCTGATTGCCTTAACCGTCTTTAAAAACAATGGATGTATGGTCGGTTCGCCACCTATTAAAATAACATCTTTAACTGGTAAATCCGACAGCAAATCAATTAGTTCCATTATAAGTTTCTCTGGCATAAATTTCTTACTTCCCGAAAATTGCTTCTGATAGCACCAAGTACATTTTAGATTACATGCATGATTTATGGTAAGCCAAGAAGTCAAAGAATTTAGTTTTCTGTTTTTATCCATTTTACTATCCTTCCTTTTATCTTAAATTTTTAAGGTCTCTAATTTAGATTAAACATCAAAATTACCTTCATGTCAATTTTTTGTCCGACAAAAATCTGTGGATAACTTAAAAAACATTTGGGGAATAGTTCTTCCAAGCCATTATCCGACTATATTAATTGGATTTTAAGGGGCTCGTAAAAAAGGTTAATTTTTTTGGATTGGAAACCCCTTGCTTTTTGAACAGCTTGATGTAAAGAGCTTGTGCAAGATTAGTAATCATTGCCCAGATACTAACCAACCAGAGAATCAAAACATAAGTATAACTCTTTCGCCTATACTCGAAATCCTCTGCTTTCAGAGTTGTCCATGCCAGCTCCTCTTTGATGGGCTGGAATCTACCTATCATTTTAGCGTCAACTGCTGTTTCAGGATGCAACAACATCTTCCTCACCTCTCTTTCTAGATTTATTCAATTTTCAAAGAACCATTTGGTTCTCGCCTTTTCTTTGTTTAGCTGTTAAAAGCCAATAGGCCCTAACCGCTAAATCGGCTGATAAACCGAAGGAAAAAGATTTTTTATCTTCTTTCTTCGATTTGCCAACTATTCTCCAACTATCTCTGTTTCCTCCGGTAATGTTTACCCATTAACCAAACTAACAAAGTCAGCAATACCGGTCTGAAGATCCCCTTTCACTATCAGCTCTTGCGCCTGTTCTAAAATCTCCAAAAATCGCCGGGTTTTTTCCGATAGCGAACCGAAACGAACTCTTAATGTTCCAAACATTTTTCGGTAGCCACCTTCGCTAATATCATTCACCGAAGATTGCCATAATGACCCATTCCCTGATATTAACCCGATCTTCTCTAGTCTTTCTTTAAAGCCCGCGAAATCCATCTTATTCAACGAAGAAAGATCCTGAAAAGACTTCTCCTCCATAAGCTGTAAAAGATTTTCCATATTCTCATCTGTTGCCTCTATTAACCGGAGGGATTCTTTGATCTCGGACCGCGCTTGAGTCAAGGAAAATTTTGCTTGATTAAGCATACCTCCCATCTCAAACAAAAGCGCATCCTCAATTTTCCCATTACCAGACCAAAATCTAGCATAGGCCTGTGAAAAAAGATTTGAAAGTAAAATTGCCTGTGGATCATACTCGCTACATGGTTGATGATTGATTCCACCCATTTCTATGCCTCCTCTATTCTAATGGTTAAAAAGCATTCAATGCCTGCTGTTCGTAAACAGAATAAGCAATAATTGAATCTAACAACTCATCTTTCCTTAAAACAAAAGTATTGCTCAAAGGAATACGACTCAATAGATAACGGTCATGACTCACAATAACAAGCGTTCCAGGGTATTTTTTAAGCGCGCTTTCGAGCTGGGTAAGCGCTTCCAAATCTAGATGATTTGAAGGTTCATCCAGAATAACACAGTTGGGCTGTTTTGACATTAATATTGAAAGTATCAATCTTGACCGTTCGCCCGGACTTAAATCTTTTATTTGCTTATTGACATCCGCTTCTTCAAGACCAAACCGATTAAGCAACTTTCGTCCATTTGATTCGCTAAGAGGACTTTGAGAAAGAAATTCTGCTAAAAGAGTCTGGTCTGGAGCAAAGTTAAGCTCTTGGGGAAGATAACCAATATTAACCCGTTTCCCAACCTGAATTGTCCCGCTATCAGGCGCCTCTTCTCTTAAAAGAATTCGCAATAGGGTTGTTTTGCCATTTCCATTCGGACCTAAAATAGCCACTTTCATTCCATAACTAATCCTAAGGTCAATCGGACCTAAGGAAAAATTTGACTTCCTTTTTACGACTTTATCGAGCTCAAAAACGACATCCCCACTGCGCTCACCTACCTCTAAATTAAACTTCAATTGAATGTCTGTAAGGCAATAGCTGACAGAATAATTTTTACTGGTTTTGAACTGTACATATAGTTGCCAATAAAGTGAGAAAGATATACGATTAAATCATCATGAAGCTTCAATTCAAAACCAATCCAGATTATATTTTCCTCCAGGCTATAAATCAGTCGCAACCAAATGTGCCATTCAAGGAATGGAAGGACTTTACTAATGGAATTTGGGAAGAATCTAAGGAAATTTTTTACTTCCTCGGTGGTTATGCTGAATATAGATTATACCCGAGAAAAGAAAAAGATATAGAAAAGTTAGTAAAAAAAGCAATGGAAGTTTTTAATCAACTTCGAGAAACTAAAGAATTCCGAAGATTAATAGCTGAAACTAAAGAATATCAGCAATTTATCGAAAACCAATGGGAAAGAAATAAAAAAGATGCTTTGAAAATATTAGAAGAGCTTTCTGAATTAGAATTACCTGGCAAAACTATTACTGTGTTTGTTACTCACCCCAATCTTAAAAATGGCTTTGCTATGCCTCAGTATAATACTATTGGGTGGGGGCATTCGGAGGACTGGGAAAATTATTCAACTATATATCTTTGTCATGAAATAATGCACCTTTTGACCAAAAATACGAATATAATGCATGCCCTTATTCAATTAATGACTGATAACGAATTAAGAATAAGATTAAATAAAAAAGGTAGATATTTCACTTATAAAAAAATAGTCCAAAAAGAAAAAATGCCTCCGTATTTTAAAGAACTTTGGCAATTAGAAAAGAAAATTTATCCTTATTGGGAAGAATATTTAAAAGACAAAAAAGGAAGAAATATTATTGATTTAGAAAAAGAGATTGAACGTAAAATAAAAAAGCACTAATATCTAATTTTTGATGTTAGTGCTTTTGGCAAAACTTTGTTTAAATGTTTAAATTACCTCCATCCGGTATCTGGACAGCATGTTGTAATTGGCCTCTACAAGACATTTCAATAGATTCTCCTTTAGAAGGATCATTTATAGCTTCTTTGACTTTCTCTTCTATCTCTTCATCATTATATGTAACTTTCTTGACTTCCAACATCTTTCTTCACCTCCCTTTCTAACACTATTTCTAACACTATTTTATTTTCAAAGAACCAAATGGCTCTTTGGTAAGCCAAATAAAAAAGATTTTTCAAATCTCTTTTCAAATCTCCTTTATTTGAATTACCAAATTAGTTTATATTCATCTAAATAATATTTTATATTAATAAATCGCTATGACCACATCCTTCTTTTACAATCAAAGAACTATTTTTTAATTTCTTATTTAAATATTTAGCAAATAACATCATATCTTTTACTTCATTGCCACCTATATGAATTTCAGTTTTAACTTCTACATTGAAATCTTTTACGGAATAGTTTTTTATATCGTTTAATCTTTTCTTGCCTAATTTATTTAAGATATATTTTGGCATTGTATTAATTCTTTCTTTAAAAAAGGGTGAAGGAGAGTATAAAATTAATTTATCTAAATCTAACCTTTGGGCTAAAATCAAAGCCAGCGTACCGCCAATAGAATAACCAGCAAGAATTTTACTCTTAATCTCTGTCAATTCATTTAACAAATCGGTTATAGTTTTATGTCTGAAATCAACTATAATTACCTTGTATCCTTTTATTTTTATTGGTGATATTAATGTTATTTTTTCCATTCATTAAAATAGTTGGGGACTCCTTTTTCAGAAGTCCCCTGAAAGATGTTATACATTGAATTCTCCATTTCGGACAGCAGAAACGAAGGCCCTCCATTCAGCATGAGTGAAAGCAAGAGTATTATTGTTAATGTCCTTGGTATCCCTAATCATCACTTCGCTGTCGGTTATTTTGACCGCCACACACGATCTGTATGGAATAATTGAAGTTTCCGGCCCACAAACAAATCCATCATCACTCATTTTCCTACCGTTAATCATTCTATATCCATTATAGCTATTCTCCATTCTTCTCACCTCCCTCTCTAATCTAAGCAGTATTTAGGCCAATAGATCCCTGCGACAACATCCTTCTTTTGACAATTAAAGAACTATTTTTTAATTTCTTATTTAAATATTTAACTTCGATTAACCGAAGACCGCAAATCACTTATTCTTTCTTTTGTAATACTGGCCGAGCAGACAGATGAATAAGGTTAATCCGACCGGTATGGCTAATATAATAATAATGAGATAAAGTTTATTGCCCATATTGTTAATTAGCGACTTGGTGGTATTATATATTCTCTTCAAACCTTTGTCAAGTGTTTTGTCAAGTGTTTCCCGACAAAAATTATCCACAGGCAGAAAATAACCAAAAATACCGCCTAAATGGGCGGTATTTTGGAATTTGCCATCTGTAAAGTTACAGCCGACAAAAGAATTATCTCAAAAATAATCCTGTTTGCGGGCAATAACTTCGTCTAAAAAAACCTTAAAATTTTTATCCTTTTTCCAAAGCTTTTCCAGTCTCTTTTTCAATTGTCGATGAATAAGATAACCTTTATCTTGAAATGGAATTATCTCTCTAAATTCTGGTTCGTTTAGTAAAAAAGTCATTACTTCTTTAATATGCCAAAATTCTTTATCCGTCAATTTCCTTTTTAAACAATAATTTTTATACCAATGTATAAATTGTAAATGCATAAACTCATGACAGATTACATAAATTTGATTAGACAATGAAGAAAAAGCAGAAACCATAAACCAATTCCCTTTTTCGGAATAAGGACAACTGTATAAAGTAGTTAAATAACAGGTATAATTGGCCGGATAAACTGGTTTTTGTAGCAATTCAGATAAGCGTTGGAAATATTTATTTTCTATACTTTCCCACTCTGTTTCTAAAAGTCTTTTGTTATAATCAAGAACTTCATTCTCGATTTTGGCATTTAAATAAGCGATTATCGGCTCAAATATTTTATGTGAGGACATTTCTATCAACTTACTATGGTTTATTGGATGAATTTTATACGATTTTTTAACTTCTTTCTGAACTTTTTCGGGAATTAAATCCAGATTTTTAGAAGCACCAAGAGGCGTAGAAAACAATATTATCCTCGCATAATTATAAGCGTCTTTCGTTAAATTATATTCAAATTTTATTTTACTCATCTTTATTTTATCTTGAAAAAAATTTCAGAACAAAAGAAAGACGAAAAGGGAGGAAATAACTTATATAAAATTATTTCCTCCTTTTATAATTGTCCACGAATTCTTTTAGAAATATGTTCAAACATTGCCTGGCGAACCTCGCAGTGGATAAAGGGAACATTAAACCTTTTATAGAGAGTATACTTTATAAACGAACAGCCGCCACCGCAGGCGCTTAACCATTTGCAACTTTGACACTTTTTATTGCCTTTTATAATTGCCTTGTGCATGGTTTTGACTTTTGGGCTTTTTAAGATGCCTTCTAAAGAATTTTCCATTATATTACCATAGCTGGTTTCAGGGTGAGCATGGAATTTAGCGCAAAGATAAGCATTGCCGAAATTATCAAAAGAAATAAAATTCAAACAACCTAATTTCCAAGAACAAACGTCCGGTTCGCCACCCAATTCGCTTTTTAAAATAACTCTAAAAGTACGAATCCTAATCTCGGGTTTATCTCTTTTGAACCATTCATCAAACAACCTAATAGAGAAATTTATAGATTTTTTATTAGAAGGAGTTAATCCATTATTGGATTCCGGAGATTCTACACAGAATAAGAAATCCCAGCTTGAGATATTGTTTTCTATCAGCCAATTTACTATCTCTTCCGGATAATCAACATTCTCAGGAGTAATAACTCCTAGACATCCTACGCGTAAACCGTAAAATTTCATTAATTCATAATTTCCCATTGCTCTATCATAGGTTCCTTTCCCCTCGACATCTACTCTTAACTTATTGTGTAAAAAGGCAGGTCCGTCTAGAGAAGTAGAGGGTCTGAAATCCTCTTTCTTGAAGAAGCTGCACCAATCTTCATCTACTAATGTAGCATTAGTTTGGATACCGTTTTTTAACTGTTTATCTCCAAATACTCTCTTTTCTATTTTTACTGCTGTTTTATAGAATTCTATTCCGGCTAACGTTGGTTCTCCGCCATGCCAAATTATAGTTAATGGTTTATCTTTGTCGACAATCGGTTTTAATTCAGTAAATATTCGATAAAGCATTTCTTCCGACATTAATTCAATCTTGGGGTTAGTAAAATTTCTTTGACTATTATTTACGCAATATTTACATCTTAAATTACAAGTCAATCCTACTGGCAAAATTAATACCTTAGAAATCATTTTTTACCTCCTTTAGATAATCAAGAGGAAGAAGTAAAAAAAATCACTTCTTCCTCTTTCAGAATCGGCTAATTAGCTATCTGTTTTCGTAATCACAGTTCTCGTAATCATCACAGGAACAACGGCGGGATTCGATAACTTCTTTTTGTACATCATCCAAGATAGCGCTTTGAACTAATCCTCCTGTTGATATTTCTTCTGCCATTGCATTTCACCCCCTTTCTTTTCAGAATTTCTTTCTTTATTTACTTTTTAAGAAACTAATATCTATTTGTTATTATATCCATCAAATGAAATCTTGTCAAGCATTTGTATCCGTCCATAACATATTGGACTTTTCAGGGGTCAGTTTGCTAATAATATTTCTGCGTAGGATTGTAAGAACCCACTTTGAACGAAAGGGCTAACGCTTCGCCCCGCCACCGCTCGTAAAGCTCGCAAGCCAAGCAAAAACATTTTCTTCATATTTTTTGATTTCGCGCGCTCCCTAAAAATTTTTTCAATTAAGGAAAAGAAAATGTTTTTGTTTGGCTCTGTCCTCAACGTTTCGGGCAGAGCGGCGGGGCTTCGCTTCAGCAGGCGGGCAAAAATGTTCCCTCTCAAATTTACCCCGTAGGGAAACTTCGTTTCTCCTTCGGGGCTCCCCCAATTTTTGCCCGCCTGCTGGAGGAGAAAATATTTTGTAGTGGTGCGGTTTACTTTAGTATAACAAAAGTGGACTAATTTAACTTCTGACATCCGGTAAGTATTTTTTATCATGTGATAGAATCCTAATATATTTTTTGATTCTTGCGTCGTTATAAATCTTGACGGGCTGTTGGACTTCAAAAAACGCTTTTTTGCGTTTGAGTTTATCAAAATACAAATCTAAAAAACTACTCAAAAGATTTATCTGTTTCAAAATTATTTTTTCTTTTTCTTTGTTTCTTTCCAGAATCTAACGCAACACTATTGGCGCGAAGCGCCAAAACTGTTAAGTTAGATTCCTATGAATAAATACAAAAGATTAAGCATGGATGAGCGGGAGGAAATCAGCCGGATGCTCACTCAAAGTTGTTCTTTAAACGATATCGCCAAAGCATTAAA
>Ga0210057_1008130_pt1 | contig 12511 bp, 8 predicted proteins | sample CryGeyCG2114_010_2_FD_183968 | JGI IMG/M metagenome (GOLD analysis project Ga0210057, IMG submission 183968) | Groundwater microbial communities from aquifer - Crystal Geyser CG10_big_fil_rev_8/21/14_0.10 (SPAdes) (version 2) | ecosystem: Environmental > Aquatic > Deep subsurface > Groundwater ... | reverse complement strand
TTATACCACTTATATGTCTCTTCCAAACCTTCTTCCAAAGAATAGGCGGGCTTCCAGTTAAGCAAATCCAATGCCTTCTGAGATGAAACTTTTTGCTCTATAACTTCTCCTTTTCTTTTATCTTCCGTAACAATAATCTTTAGTCCTGTAACTTTAGAAACATTCAAAATAAGCTTTGCTAAGTCAAGTACATTTATAACATAGCCGCTGCCAAAATTAAAAACATTTTCTTTATCATCAATGTCCATTTTCCCCAAAGCTACATACGCAGAAATGGCATCTTCTACATAAAGATATTCCCTTACAGAGTTGCCTCCGTAAATCCCTATATCTTTGCCTTCCAAGATAGATTTAATAACCAAAGGGACTACCCGAGAAAAATTCAAATCGCCGGGGCCGTAAGTATTAACAAACCGAGCGATAATTACAGGCAATCCGTAGGAAAATCTATAAGACTGCGCTATCATATCCGCGCAGGATTTTGATGTTTCGTAAGGACGGGACGGTCGCAAAGCATAAGTTTCTAAATACGGAATGCTCGGATTATCCCCATAAACATGAGAAGTAGATGCTACAATAATCCTTCCAACATTGTTTTTTCTCACTGACTCTAAAACATTTAAGGTACCAACCACATTTGTTTTATAAGTATCATAAGGGTTTTCTTCTCCCGCCTCTACTATAGACCGCGCGGCTAAATGATAAACAGTATCTGCCCCCTTAACCGCTCTATCAACATCATAATAACTAGATATATCCCCACCAAATGATTTAACATCGGCGCTTAAATCTCTTAAGGCTTTAACTAAATGTTTTCCAACAAATCCTGTCCCTCCCGTTATTAAAACTTTTCTATCTTTCCAAAATGTTTCCATAGATTTTTTTTAACAAGCCTTTCACAGTAGTGTAAGAATACACAACTGTCATCCCAAAACACATAACAGGATGAATAAACCAAGCAACATCTGGAACTTTTATAAAACCCCTAAAAGCGTCATAAAGAGGTTTGACAAATGTAATACTAATGAAAACAAAATAAATAAGTCCGGGCAAGTCTTTAGGAAAAACGAAAACACTATATCGGCGCTTGGAAAAATCCTGAAAATAATATTTTTCCATAAAATGTTTTCTTCTCATAATAAAAGTGTAAAGGCCCTTGCTGTTTGTTTCGTGAATTATGGAATCCTTTACAAACGCGAATTTGTTATACCCTTTATTTATTAAATCCACAGTAACATCTATATGCAAATATTCCCCCACCCCAGCCTTTGCATTTTCCATAAGAATTTCGCGTCGTACCAAAAACCCATTTGCTCCCAAAGTTGGAATTTTATCTGGTGAGAATTTAACTTTGTAATATTTTCCTTTATCCTCCGCTTCTCCAAATAAAGTATATTTATCGGAATGGTAAGAAATTCTATCTGCTTTGCCTAGATAATATGGGAGAGGATCATTAACCCCAAAAAGCGCAAAATACCTATCCATTAATTCCATATTTCTCATATACTTGTAACGCAGGGGTTCCACCCCAACAATTTCTGCATCTTCCACCAAAGGGGCAACCATTTTTCTTAACCATTTTTTATGTGGAAGAATATTGTCCTGATCAATCTCCGCTAAAATCTCGTTTTTGGATTTGCTAACAGCAACTCCTTTGTTATATTCCGCCCCCTGAACTTCTTTCGGCACATTTGTAACATTAGCGCCGTATTTTTTTGCAATAGACACCGTAGTATCTGTAGAACCACCGTCTGCAATAACAATTTCTACCTTTTCCTTGGGATAATCTTGCTCAACAATAGACCGCAGACATTTTTCTATAGTCCTAGCCGCGTTATATGTTGCAATACTAAAAGATATTGTAGGTAAATTTTCACTACTCTTTTTCATATTATTCTTTACCTCCCCACCAATCAGAATTGTTTACATACCAATCAACCGTTTTTGAAAGCCATGGCTCAAAATCTTTTTGCGGCCTCCAGTTTAATTCCCTGTTTATCTTACCCCAATCTACCGCATATCTTCTGTCGTGTCCCGGCCTGTCTTTGACAAACTCTATTAAAGATTCACCTTTTCCCATCAATCTTAAAATTAGGCGGATTATTTCCAAGTTTGAATACTCTTTATCTTTCTGCCCCCCCACACAATAAGTTTCTCCAATTTTACCTTTATGGATAATTAGGTCTATAGCAGAACAATGGTCCTCCACATAAAGCCAATCTCTAACATACCTCCCATCTCCGTAAACGGGGATTTTTCTTCCCACCAAAATACTGTTTATTACAACAGGAATAAACTTTTCAGGATATTGAAATGGTCCAAAATTGTTACTGCAATTTGAAATGGTAATGCGCAAATCATGGGTATGGTGATAGGCTCTAACTAAATGGTCAGATGCCGCCTTTGATGCCGAATATGGAGAGCGGGGGTCGTAAGGAGTTTCTTCATTGAATTTTTCTGAGGAATCAAGAGGCAATGCCCCAAAAACTTCGTCAGTAGATATATGATGAAATCGTTTTACTTTATTTCTCAGTGCCGCATCCAATAACACCTGCGTTCCCAAGACATTGGTTTTAACAAAAGGCGTAGAATCTATTATAGACCTATCCACATGAGACTCTGCCGCAAAGTGCGCTACCACATCCACACTGGACATTAAATCGTCCACAAGCCTTCTATTACAAATATCGCCTTTGACGAACATGTAATTCGGGTTGCTGGGCACATCAACAAGGTTCTTTAGATTACCTGCATAAGTAAGTTTATCCAAATTTATAATCTTATCTTCAGAATACTTTTTTAGCCAGTATCTTATAAAATTGGAACCGATGAATCCGGCTCCTCCAGTTACTAATAATTTCATAGTTTATAACAAATCCACAATACTATTATCTCCAACCAGCAGATTGTGAACTCTAGGGAGTCCATTTTTACCTTCGGAAACCAAAGCAAAGTTGCCTATTAAAGAATCGCCTATCCTACCCCGAACCCCCTCTATTTCAGCGCTTTTTAGAATCACAGAATTTTCAATCTCCGCATTCAAAACTTTGGATTTATGATAGATAGAAGTGTAAGGCCCAATAAATGAATTCTTTACTATGCAATCTTCCCCTATAACAACGGGTCCTCTTATTCTTGAATTAACTACTTTTGTCCCTCTCTCAATTTTTACATCCCCTACAATCTCGGATTTTTTATCAATTGTACCCTCAATTATTCTCCCATCAAATTCGTCTAAAATCATTCTGTTTACCTCTATCAAATCTTTCATTTGCCCAGGGTCCTTCCACCAGCCATCTATTTCACAAGTTTCAACGCTATACTTGCGCAATAGCAAATACTTAAAAGCGTCGGGGATTTCCAATTCCCCCCGAGCAGAGGGTTTTATCCTGTCTCTGCCCTTAAAACATTCAAGTATATGGTGGTCGGAAAAATATATTCCTGGAATGCAATATTTATGCGGAGGATTTTCGGGTTTCTCTTTAAGATCAACGAGACGCCCCTTTTTGTCAAAATAGGGTACTCCCATTCGCCAGTTTTCCTCATGTTTTAATATAGTGACTAGACCATTGGCATTGCTATCCAAGAACTTTTTAAGCGGTTTTTCTATGCCGCTCTTAAAAATATTGTCCCCAAGATGAAAAACGAATTTTGATTTGCCCAAAAAATCTTTGGCAACATAAATTACATGCGCGAGACCCCCTGGATACGGCTGAAGTATGTACTTTATCTTAACCCCCCATTTACTCCCATTACCCACAACATTTCTAACCTCCCTCTCCGATTCCGGGGGGACGACTATTCCAATAGTTTTAATACCCGCATTAACCAATGTTTCAATGGGGTAAAACAGCATAGGCTTATTCGCAATCGGAATTAAGTGTTTATTTTGGGTATGAGTAATAGGCCTTAACCTAGTACCTTTGCCACCTGCGGCTATCAGCCCTTTTATTTCCATATTAGGATAATATCACAAACTACGATTTTTGTTGGACAAGACCTTGTTAAACCTAAACTTGTTTCTTAAACGAAAGGTTAAGAAGTAGCCAAATTTATCCACGCAAGGGTTAGTGAAAAAATCAACGGTGTAATGAGAAAAAAGGGCAATAGATAAAACCGCAAACACAGGAGTTTTGGTAAATAGGAAGAGGACAAGGAAAATTAAAACATATTCCCAGCCATGAAAAACTATAACCACTCTTCCCCACTTACTAAAAAATTCTCCGCTAAAAAAGCTCTTAAAATCTACTCTAAATCCTTCCGCCAGAAGGTAATCTAATAGATGGTCTACATCCACAAAAAAAGCCACTGCGAGCGCCAATATACTGTACCTAATATCTCCAAAAAGAATATGGACCATTAAAGCCGCCGTTAAAGCGGCAATAAGATGAAAAATCTCCGTCTTTAGGGTATATATTATTTTATTTTTAACAAGCTCTACCATATTTTAAGCTTTTATTTCCCTGCCGGGCAGTTTTGAATTGGCAGACGAAAAAAGCTGGGAACCCATTGCTTTAATAGAATGCATCCAAAACTTTGGATTTAGAACACCTCGCTTTTGCTCCTTATCAAAATCCATCAAATGCGCAATTAACCGCTTTGCCGCCATAGCAAAAAACTTAATATCATCTACATTTCTTATAGACATAATTTTCCTCGCTATAAATTTCGGTGTAAAAAACGCGCTGTACAATTCCTGCGTTAATTCCAGAATTTGGGAATCGGTCATAGGTGTTTTCATTACAGGTTTTCGCATATCGTACTCCTCATAATTCTCGGTTTTTAACAATCCTTTTTCTTTGCATTCTTTCCATAAAGGCGTTCCTGGGTAAGGAATAACTACAGTTGCCTGCATAGAACTAAAATACCCCTTGTCAAAACACTCTCTTGCAAGCCGTATTGTTTCTTTGGCATCGTCATAGCTTTCCCAAGGGTATCCAAGCATTACGGTAGCGTGGACTTCCAACCCTGCTTGAGACGCAATTCTTGCGCCATTTTTTATATCCTCAACTTTAATACCCTTATCAAGTTTATCCAAAGTTTTTTGGTTAGCGCTTTCCATTCCATACAAAAGAAAACGAAAATTGGCTTTTTTCATAAGCTCATAAAAATCTTTGGTTAAGGCGTTAAATCTCATATTACAGCCATAAACAACTTTTTTGTTGTATCCGGATTCTATCAAGAGCTCGCAAAACTTCTTAAGTTTAGGACCAACAAACATAGTACCGGCATCGTCAAAAATTTCGCGGACATTGTATTTATCCACCACATATTTCACTTCGGAAAAAAGCCTCTCGGGAGAAAAACTGCGGTAAGAACCGCGCGGGTTTATAGTGTGGTCCCAAACACAGAAGGTACAGCGATTCCACCAGCAATCCCGACCGGAGTACATGTAGGTAGCGGGTTTGTACTTATAATTACCGTTTTCATAGGCATACAACTCCCACTTGGTTAAATCGCGGTCCACAAAAGGCAGTTCGTCCAAGTTATGGGCAAGAGAGGCGGGGCCGCTGTTTCCAATTTTTAAGGCGGGGGATAATTTATTCATTGCGGCGGGCTTCTGCTTTATGGATTTATCGGAAACTCGCCAGTAAACTCCTCCCTCAAGCTTTGTTTTTTTGGTTATGTGGTCAAACAGGTTTTTGAGGACAAAATCATAATCCCCGCCGGTTACAATGTAATCAACAGGACAATTTTCAAAAGATTCTAAAGGATTAAATGTAATGTGGTCTCCAACAAGGATGATTTTAAGATTCGGATTTTGGATTTTCAGATTTTTTATTTCTTTCCAATGGAATTTTATAACCGGGGCTTTAGTCTCAACAATCAAGTAATCTGGGCGTACATTTGCCAATTCTTTTTCCCACTCAATAAGAGTTTTATTCTCGGCGATTCCGTCCATCCAATACACTTTATGCCCCGCATCTTTTAGCAAGGTCGCGGCGTAAGCGGGGACCATAGGATAAATATAGGTAGGGGCATTAAAATATTGAAACTGCCTATTCTGGGACAAAAGCGGAGTGCCTTTAGTGGTTTCTATAGGAGGATAGCCAATAACAATTTGTAGCATAAAACGATAATACCACAAAAAAAGAAGCCCTTGCAAAACACATTATACAACAGTGTCCCACAAAGGCTCACGAACATACTACTCAAAAAGCCCCATAATCTCGTCAATTCGGCAGCGGACACTCCGAAGCGATTTTGCGAGAATCCAGGGAAATACAATTTCCAAGATTCCACCGATCGCCCCAGGGCGATATTCCACAACGAAGTCCCCCAAGAAACCATGCTGTACAGCATATTTCAGCATAGCTTCGAGGTTAGTCCTTTTCCCCTCCGCGAACCTTTTCCATTCCCTCGCATCCCATGCCTGAACATGGATTAGGACTGAGAGAGGCAAAAGAGCCGCAAAATCCGCACCATACTCATTAGCGGGACGGAGATCGCCCGCTTCAGTTCGGCGGATGTGACGGGTATCAATCACAACGCCGCCTGGACCATATGCCCTTCTGACAAGCTCCGTGGCTGAAATTCCAAGCCCAGGATGAAACTCCACCAAACTTCCCGATTCCACATGATGTGTGATAAAAGTCGCGCCCAAAGACGCGACTTCTCTAAAGACTTTGCTACACACCGCAGGATTTGGAAAGAACAGAACATCCTGCCACATTGTAGGCATATTCTCGCTTCCCAACCTCCCGCGAAGATGTCCCAAAAGCGTCGTGGCATTCCATGCCGGTTCAACATATCTAATCGACACATGCAACTTTTTAAGAGCCGGAACAGAAACACTTCTTATAGGCAGAACTTGCCAAAAAGAAAATCCTGCCTTTTCGGAAATCCACCCCGCAATCCAAAGCCCAATTACAGGCACCGCCGCCCATGGAAGCATTGAGGCTATATTAACCCCAATGCGCTCCTCACATTTCACTGTCATCTTTCCCTCCTTATCGGGAACTCCTGCATCCTGCTGTTACAGATTGGACATTCACAACAACACCCTTATATACTACCACAACCTATAAGGTTTCGCAACTTCTTTGAACAATTTAGAAGGCGTCGGGAAGCTGCAAAAGCAGGCACGGATTTTACCCCGCTATAGAAACCTAAATAGGGGTCTGACCCCAAAGGGGTCAGACCCCTAAATACCCCTAAATATCCCTAAACTGTGATAGAATAAATACTAATGAGCAGGAGAAGAAAAAACCTTTTCATCATTTTTGGAATCGCTCTCTTATCCATCCTAACTAGGCTTTTGTTTATCTACACCATCCCTTACGATTCGGACGAGATTACTTGGTCAATAATAGGAAGAAGAGTTCTTTCTGGTGAGGATTTCCACATCTTTTTTCTAAATCAAAAATATATGGGGGCAATAGAAGGATACATAGTCGGTATATTTCAAGCTTTATTTGGATACAACCTAATAACACTGCGAATAAACTCTCTCATTTTTTCTACTATCCTCTCCATAACGATTTACCTTATCTTAAAAAAACTAACCGGCCCAAAAACAGCGTTGCTTGGACCCCTCCTCTTTAACTTGGCAAGCTATGATGTAACCTCAAATTACACCAAAGCATGGGGAAATAGACCTTTTGTTTCGCTGGTGGGACTTTTAGTTGTGTACGCTTGTTGGTACTTATTTTTAAGCAAAGAAAAGATAACCAGCAAAAAACGGGTTTGGATATCAAGTTTAACGGGGTTACTTTTAGGATTGTCTTTTTGGGCAAATTTAGAAAATGTTTATTTTATAGTTATAGCTTTTGCAATGTTTATATCAGGTATAGTAATGATAAAAACGGGCGAAGGCTGCATACGAAGAAATGCGTTTGCCCGTTCGGGGGACGCTAGAGCAAACGGGGGCGCAGCCCCCGGCATTTCATGGACACAACCGAGCATTAAAAATATTATCTCCTTTATGTTTTATATTCTGCTCTTTTGGCTGTTTTATATGCTCGCCGCCAAAAAAGCGCTTTTCAATCCTTACGAAACCTTATCCGTTAAATTCAACTTAAAGGGACAAGGTCTGCAATTCCTAAACTACAGCTTTGAAACCGCTCTTTTTCTTTTGCTTTTTTACATTATAGCCCCAATAAAACTTTTACTTTTCCCCGCAAGAGACAAAAATCTTAAAAGTTTCTCTCTCCTTTTTTCATTTTTTATGCTTGGGGCATATTTTACAATTTCAAGAAATTCAATTGAACGCGCCAATCAAATAGATGAAACTTTTCGCGAACAATACAATTTTTTAACAAATGCTATACTCCCCCTATTTTTTGGAACGGCTCTAAAAACTAAAACTTTTGCGCTTATTATGATTTTTCCCTTAACGAGCTTATTCATCTCGCTTTGTAAAGTAATTAAACTTCACAGGATAAAGCTGGAAGATGCTTTTTGCTTTTATTATCTAATACCCCTTTTGTTTTTTATCTCCAAAGCAGGGGGGATAAACAGCTCATCCAGATACATAACTAATATGTGGCCAGGGTTTGTAGTTTTATTCGTTTGCGGGTTCTATCGCTTGTTTAGACAAAAATCGTGGATACTGAGAGTCGCGACAACTTCTGTTTTAATATTTTTTATCTACAGAAATTATGCAATATATCCAAAAGCTTTTGCTAGTCTAAAGCAACGATACCACACAAAAACCGATTACATAAAATCCGCAGATTATTTAGTTTCCAAAGATGTTAAAGGATGTTACGCCGGATATTGGAACGCCTATCCAATAATGTTTGAGAGCGATTACAAGGTTATCTGCTCCCCCTCTCCGCATTTTGGATACGGCGAAAATGAAACCCCATTTAACACACTAATCGTGGACAAAATGGACAATCCCGCATTCGTATTTACCACGCAAAAACGGGTGGACGAGTTTTTTAGAAGATGGGTGGATAAAGAAATAGAAATTACAGAAGAAAAAAGGGTTGGGCGGTATTTTATATTTTTAACAACAAGAATTAAATGAAACTTACCAAAACTCAAAAAAAGTTTGTAAAGAAAAACATAAGAAAAAAAAGTTTAAGGGACATTTCAAAAAACTTGAATATCCCGCTTGAAGATTTGGGGATACATATAAAAGAAACTTGGGGCAAAGAAAAGTTTAACGATTTAGAAAGCCCCAGGGACATCTTGCGTCCTCAAAGTATCAAATACAACAAAAAACTTGTGTTCGTATTCTTGGCTTTTTTGGTTTTTGTTTGCTATCTAAATTCTCTGGGAAACGATTTTGTGTCCGACGATATCCCTATAATAAGCGCCAACCCTCAAATAAATAACATTTCCTACATTTTCGGGCCGCTTATTTTTAACATTAGAAATACAGTTATATTCTTGACAAATAAACTATTCGGACTTGACCCTATGTATTTTAGACTGCCAAATATTCTACTGCATTTAGGTGTTAGCTATCTCCTTTTTATTTTGGCAGCAGAATTAGTTTCGGAAACTGTGGGCTTAATAACAGCAATTGTTTTTGCAGTGCACCCTCTTGCGGTAGAGGCAGTGGCATGGATTTCGGGAGGCCCTTATGTTTTTACCGCTTTTTTAATTTTATTAATGCTCTATTTTTATCTTAAAAACAAAAAACTGCTTTCGCTTTTAATGTTTTTTGCGTCCGTAAACATATTAATCCACTCCGCCCCTTTGGGGCTTTTACCGTTTGCGTTTGAAACAAGCCGGGGGACATTGAAAAAAAACTGGAAAAGAACTGTTCCTTACATAGTGGTTATTGCCAGTATAATTCCTATTTCTATAACCCTTGCCAAACAACGAGCAGAAAGCCTGCATTTAGAACACTATCAGGAAAAAACTCTTATGAGCCCGCTGCTGCAAATTCCCACTGCCGTGGGAGAATATCTAAAATTAATGTTTTTCCCAAAAGATTTAACTTTATACCATACAGAAATATCTTTTAGTCCCGTCTCGTTTTCTTTACATTTTTTTGTTTTTATGTGTGTTGTCCTCCTGCTGTTTTTTTTATACAAAAAAAGCAGGCCTTTAATTTTTTGGCCGCTTCTATTTTTAATTGCCCTATCCGCCACCTTAACCCCCTTTGGAATATCGTGGATTGTGGCGGAAAGATACAGCTATTTCGCATCTGCAGGAATTTTTGTTTTGGTTGCATGGACAATGGAAAAGACCATTAAGAAATTGTCCAAAGAAAATTATCCAAAAGCGTTATATTTATCTCTCGCTATCATTATTATTCCACTTTCTATTAGAACTATAGTTAGGAATAGGGATTGGCGAAGTCATGACACTTTGTGGATTGCAACAGCGAAATTTTCTCCATCTAGCCCTCAGAACCATAACAACTTAGGAGACTATTACGGGAGACATAAACAGTACGAAAAAGCCATAGAAGAATTCAAAAAAGCCATAGAATTAAAACCCGGTTATGCCGATGCTTATCATAATTTAGCAAATGTTTATGGAGAAACGGGCGATATTGAAAACGCCATAGAAAATTACCAAAACGCCATAAAATACAACCAAAACCTTTGGCAAAGCTATCAAAATTTAGGCGCGATATACTTTAATTCAGGGGATAAAGAAAAGGCTAAAAAGTATCTTAAGAAAGCATTAGAACTAAACCCGGAAAACAAAAATCTGAAAGGGATTGTTGATACCCTCTAGCTATTCAACTTCCTCGCAAAAAACCCTTGTATAAATCGCACCCCATACCAAATATGTGTTAAAAAGATTCCGGGAATTACGAGTAATGCAATCACTATATTCCGCTCCTTTGAATATACCCAAACAGAAGTTAAAATTATTAAAAAAACATACATCAAAACTACTGCCGTCCATACTAAAAATAAAGGATAGGATAAGAAGTATAAAAACGGGCCGGAAAAAAAACCTAGCGCAAAGATAGTTGGAATAAAGTATCCCAATTTTCTAGAAGTTTGGGGAAGAATTCTTGCAAAATGTCCGCGACGGAAGCCAAAATTACCATTTTGCTTTAAGTGCTTTTTGAACAAAAGGCGGCGATGATGATATACAAGAACAGAAGGGACATACAAAATTTTCTTTTTTAGTTTGTGAACTATATCCAAACAAAGTTTAGTATCTTCTCCCGGATAAAAATTAGAATCAAATCCGCCAACTTTGGTAAAGTCCTCCTTTCTTACAATAAAATTCATAGAAGGAAAATCCTCCACAAACATTTCTTTAGTAGGAATAAATCTATGGCCGCAGTTTCCTCCTCCTAAACGAGATGCTGACACCCAGCCAGACGCCTTTTCAAACACAGATACATTAGGAGGAGTAATTCCCGGTCCGCAAACTGCGGAGATACTTTTATCGGAAAAAAATTTTGAGGCATTTTTTAGCCAACCTTTAGAAGGGTACGCATCATCGTCAATAAAAGCAAGCCACTCCCCTTCTGCGTATTTTAAAGCTAAATCCCTTTTTTTAGCCGGATTTTTTGCGTAAGAAGGTTCATTAATAAATTTTACTTTGGGATATTTTCTATCACACGACTTCGTGGTAAAGACCAAAACTTCAAAGTTTGAGTAGTCCAAACCCCTATACTTTGGCAAAGACTCCTCCAGAAAAGAATTAAATTCTTCAACCGGAATTATAACTGAAATAAATGGATGATTCATAAATCCTAAATACTAAACTCTAAGCTCCAAATAAATTACAATCTCTAAATTCTAAACAGTTTGAATATTAGAATTTTAGATTTGAACTTTGACTTTTGACCTTGCTAGACATTAACCCTCATCTCCAGTTCCTTGTCATAAACCCATTTTCTTTTGCTTTTATCGCTGTAGTAGTCCAAAATGTTAAGACGATAAAAAACCCCCAGCATATCAACAAAAAACCGCCATGAGAATTTTACCAAACTTCTCCAATTAGAACTAAAACTATTTTCCGCCCAATTAACTTTAATGGGCGCTTCAAATATCCTTGTGTAACCTAAATACCGCGAAACCACCAAAAGTTCAATATCAAACGCCCATCTTTTTATAATAAGACGGGGCAAAACTTTCTCCAAAACCTCCCTTTTAAAAACCTTAAGTCCCGCCTGCGTATCCCGCAATTTTAATCCAAATAAAAACCGTTGAAGGTACTGCAACCCCACAGAAAAAAACCTTCTCTCAAAAGGATAAACCAATTTGCTGGCTGGATGCCGTTTGCTTCCCACCATAATATCCGCTTCATACCAATACATATGCTCCATAATTAAGGAAATTCCGTTTGGGTCAATATCCATCCCGCTATCTATAAAAGCTATAAAATCTCCCCTTGCCCTTGCCATACCAAAACGCACCGCGTAGCCTTTGCCTTTATTGGTTTTATAGCCATGAACGCGCAGTTTTTGATTATTTATTTGCTTCGCCCGTTGATAAGTTTTGTCTAAAAGTCCATCCACCACCGCAATAACTTCATAAGAAAAACGCGTATTTTCCAAAGCGGACAAAACATTTTTTAAGTCTTGTTTAATGGTGCTATCCTGCTTATAACAGGGTACTATTACTGATAAATCCATAGT
>Ga0210057_1008129_pt1 | contig 12511 bp, 14 predicted proteins | sample CryGeyCG2114_010_2_FD_183968 | JGI IMG/M metagenome (GOLD analysis project Ga0210057, IMG submission 183968) | Groundwater microbial communities from aquifer - Crystal Geyser CG10_big_fil_rev_8/21/14_0.10 (SPAdes) (version 2) | ecosystem: Environmental > Aquatic > Deep subsurface > Groundwater ... | reverse complement strand
CAGAATGCAGCATTAGCAGCAGAGATTTTTGATAAATATTTATATCATTCAATAATTTATGCAAAAGAAATGTTAGCAAACATGACATTCTTGGTCATCACACATGGATTCGATGCATTGGCTATAGATAGTGATATATGCGTCAATAAAGAAAAAATAGCATTAAAAAAATGAGGCATCTGAAGTCATACAAATTGTTTGAGTCCGACGATTTTTCAAAGCCGTTGACTATCAAGAAGGGCACGGAGATGTTCCACTCTACTAGTGAAGACTTCGACGAAAAGTCATTACATGGTGGCGGATATGATAGCATAGTGTGGACCACTGACACGTCTGCGATTTCACAGACGTACATACCGCAATCTGGCGCCTCTGTATACATATCGGCAGAGCACATATCCGCGCCAAGCGACGACCCGATGGTGCAGGACATACAGAAGAAGATAGGAATAGTGTTCGACTATTCCGAGGTAGAATGGGACAAGTACAGGGCATCATCGTGGAGACCTGCCCCGGTATTCGCGGACATCGACAATGACGACGTTACGAGCTGGTTTGACAAACAGAAGAAGAAGAACGACTATGTAACGGACAAGATCAAATCTGAACTTGGTTATGTGCCAAAGGAGATGGAATACAACGACAACGACCACAACTACACGTTCGTGGTTAAGACGACAGGGAATACCGCATTGCCGTCAGATTACAGGATGAAGGGTAGACTGTTCGTTATAACGCCAAAGGAAGACCTCAACGTGTACGACATGACATACGGCGGCAAGATAGATGGCGACCTCACCGATCCTGACTACAAGAAGGTTGGTTTCTTCGACAAGTTAAAAAAGTCTGGCTATGACGGAGTGAAGATCAACGACTGGACGCAGACCGAAGAATTCGGCAACTTCGGACATAAGTCGATAGGACTGTTCAAAGACGGATTGAAGAAGTGTGGTATTGAAGTTATTCCAGACGTTACATATCCGAAGGAGTTCGAGAGAATGGCCGACGAGCGCGACTGGGACAGCGAAGAGTACAAGGCGTACAAGAAAATAATAAAGGTTAAATCATGAAGCACCTGAAGACATATAAGCTATTCGAGTCAGAAGATCCGATCAAGGACCTGGTGGTCTATCACGGGACCAACGAGAAGTTCGAGAAGTTCGACTTTGACAAAACCGCTGAGGGTGTGATATGGTTCACCGACAGCATAGAGTCCATCAAGAACGGCACACACGGCGGTGACGGTTCTAAGTACATACTTACTAGAAAAATAACATTGAACAACCCGGCAGGATGGGACGAGTACGAGAAGATGTCAATAGGCGAATTGATCGGTGCCGGATACGACGGAGTTGTTCTACCGGAAGAGGACAAGACTGACTACATAGTGTTTGAACCGGGTAGTATATCCGAATCTGAGCTGATGGAAATGTCTGTATCTAATGACATTAAATCTATGATATTTTACCACGGAACATCTAGCGAGGAGAACGGTCTTGCTATAATAAAGGCGGGACAAATAGAACCAGGAAACAAAGATATAAAGAGGGGGAACAAGTTAACGCCACAAATAGGCAAGGTGTACCTTGCTTCTGAACTAAAAGAATCCGTGATATATGCACTAGGTGGCAATTATATAGGTGGCGATTATAAAGAGTGGCACGATAAATCGATGATCGGTTATCTGTTCGTCATTCCTGGTGGCAATTTGAAGGATGTTGTCGTTGATGAGGATTACGTAGGACAAGCCTTGTATCATCTTAACAAAGGCGAATACTATGACGAGGGTTTCTCCGCCAAACTGGAAGAGAATTTCGACTCGTATCTGAAAGATAAATTTATACGATTTGCGCAAAATAACCTGACGACTAGACAGTGGTACAAAGTCAGATTATATGATGACTACGCCGATTTTGCCGTAGCCGGTAAGAAGCTGAATAAGATAGGACTGCCAGAAGACATAACGACTGCATTAATTAAGGCGGGCTCGCCTATTGCACATAATGGTCCAGTTAAATTTTCGGAAGCTTGGAAGTTTGACAAGGAACTCAATGTCAAACTAAAGAAAGATGCAAGCAACTTCTTTGATATAACGGAACGTATAGTATGAGACACATAAAGCCATATCAATTGTTCGAGAGTTATGAGTTTGACAAGAGTCTGTTGAATGACCTGATAAAGAATGCACGGAAGTGGAAGGAAGATGAATTTATCGAAGAATACGTCGATTGGAATGACATTGGCACAGATAAGGTCTTAGATCGTATAAATAAAGGTGACACGGTAGAACTTGTTAGAAAAATAAGAAATGCCGATGGCAAATACATGTATGGAAGTAATGGGATGCAGCTTAACGAACCATACAAGACAGTAATAGCAGACAAAGATTATTATAGCGATATATGGAAGTTCATTATGGACAACACACAGGAACTACAGGATGATGCCAGAATCGCATACAAAGCGAATAAGAATACGACAAAACCGAAATTCGATAGTATACCAGGAAAAACCGTGAAAGCTTATCACGCGAGTCCTAAACTCTTCAAGAAGTTTGAACGTCAGGATATAAAGAACAGTGGACAGATAGGGGCAGACATTGGATTCTTCTTTTTCACAATTAAAGGACCAGCCAGTTATTATGCTAGTACAATGGACCCGGGATATATCTATGAGGTAGAACTGAAGATAGGAAACCAGCAGGAATTAATTGGAGAGGAAGTTGGTACAAATGTAGGTAGACAATCAGATTTAATACAAGCAGCGATAGAGGGATATGACTCTGTTCTGATCAAAAATGCAGATACCGGATATGGATTTACCGATGAAATAATCATGTTTGACGATGACAATATCAAAATTTTAAAAGTTACTAAAGTATGAGACACATAAGCCATATCAATTGTTCGAGTTCGAAAATGACAGGTGTCTGGTATCACGGCTCTGATAGTATCATCGACAAATTTTCTTACGACAAGATTATGGTCGATCCAACGCACATAAATACTATTAATTTTCAACGATAAAGTGGTAAATACAATAACTAAAATATAAATGAAACATCTAAAACTATTCGAACAGCACGGCAAAAACATAAAGGATTACATTTTAGAAAATAATATAAAATGCGAAGGTGTATATCCCAACTTTTTGTATCATGGCACTGTTGATTTAGACAAGTTTAAAATAGATCCTGATTTGGATTGGGAAGACATAGATAATGGCAAAACCTGGGATATTGACATGCCTAGTGGCGTTTTGTTTTTAACATCAGATATTAACGAAGCTATGGCTTATGGCAAATACGTTATACCCTTTGAATTAAATACTAAGGATATTTTAGTTAAAAAAATAAATGCAGATAATCCTAGTCAGGTATTTGACGAAGATTACAACTACGGCAGTAAGTATAACATGTGGCAAGAATTTGAATCAAGTACTAGTGATGCGTTAGAGGTTAAAGGCTTACATAAATCAACATTTATTGCATACCTAAATGTGATAAATCCCAGGATGGACATAGCAAAAAAATTTTACAAATGAGACACATTAAGCTATACGAGAACTTCACGAGGCCGATAATATCTTACGATTTTGACGGCGTGCTGCACAGATCCGTTAAGGGCTTGCACCCTATAGACTTCATACATTACGAGTCATGGGAGCCGTTCGAGGAGATGTTCGACAAGATGAAGGAGGACGCCAAGGAGCACGACATAGTGGTGGTGACAGCCAGGACGTCAGTAGGTCCTGTGAGGGATGCAGTCAATGCTTATATAAAAATGTACGACCTACCGGTCAAGGAGGTATTCTATACGGACAACACGCCGAAGGTTGCGACGCTGAGGATGATCGGCGCTATCAAACATTATGATGATAATAAAAATTTGAAGCTGGAATTAAATAAAGCTAGAATTGAATTTGTTTTAGTTGATCCAATTAAAAGAACAATGCAATTACAATGAAATCAATATGTCAAATAGATGCTTTAAAATTTGAGACTCGAACTAATTGGAGAGATAGTTCTACAAAGATGTATAAAATTGCTATGAATAATGGTTGGATAGATGAATGTTGTATTCACATGAAACCGTCGAAAAATAAAAAAATAAATATCGTTGAATTTACACAAAGATCCATCGAAATACATAAAAATAAATATGATTATACTTTAGTCAGGTTTAATAACACGTCGGAAAAAGTCAAAATTAAGTGTCCTAAACATGGGATTTTTGAACAAACAGCGACTAATCATTTAAAGGGATTTGGTTGTGGCAAATGCGCTGATGAAAAAACATCCGTTCGACAATTAATTTCGGAAGATGAATTCTTAAAAAGAGCCATAGATAAACATGGAAACGTGTATGATTATTCTCTTGTTAAATTTATTGGATATTTGAGTAAAATAAAAATAAAATGCCCAAAACATAATATATTTGAACAAAAAGTTGCTGTTCATTTGAATGGTCATGGTTGTCCATTTTGTAAAGAGTCTAAAGGAGAAAAACAAATATATAACTATCTTATAGAAAATAATATCGAATTTGTTAGACAACATAAATTTGATGGTTGTCGTCATAAACATAAACTAAAATTCGATTTTTTTATTCCAAAACTTAATACATGCGTTGATTTTGACGGTAGACAGCACACTGTCGCAATTGATTATTTTGGTGGAGAAAAATCTTTAAAATATATAAAACTTTTAGATTCGATCAAAACCGAGTATTGTAAAATCAATAATATAGATTTACTTAGGATTAATCATCAGCAAAACATTATTTTGGTTTTATCAAATTACATTAATTCAAAAATGAAATATATCCAAACATGACAAACCTAATTTTATTCGAGGACTTCGATCCTAATATATTCGAGGGTGTTGTATTGTCTGACGAGACGCACAAGTTCTACATCAACAATATGCCTAATGACAGGAATTTAAACATACAAGGCGATTTCATAGTACTGTACCACGGCACGAGTAAGAAGAATTATAACGCTATACTTAAAAGCGGTATGATCAAACAGGGAACTTGGCTAACAGAAGATATAGAAACGGCAAGACGGTATTCAAGAATGACTGTTTCAAGAGAATCCGACGCGGTAGTAGACACTTTCATAGTATACATGGGATCGCTGATGCCGGGAGACTACTTCACAACTAACGAGGACCTGTTCTTTCGGGATAGTAGATATGTACCAAAAAACTTTAAATTTTAGATATGGAATATATTAATTGGGAAAAATTATCAGCTGGAGCAAAACAAGATATTGCTGAAAACATACATGATAATAATGATTATCTTAAAAATATAAATATCTGGACATTTTTAGATGACTTAAATAATGAATTAAATTTTGAAATACCTATCATTAAACTTAAAGTAAATAATGCCAAATCAGAAGTTTTAAAAAATGGGAAATATCAAAAAAAAATTTAGAAAAAATAAGAACATATAAAGTACTAAATCCAGTAATATCAAAAAAAATGGTATTTTATTCGATGGCGGACATAGAGTTATTATAGCGGCAGAAAGGAAATATAAAAATATTGATGCTTACGAAATTTCACATTTATTAGAATATGATTGGCGAAGTTTTTATGAAGAAGATGCGCCATTGCCAATGTATGAATCAAAAAAACAACTGATGACAAACCTAATTTTATTCGAGAACTTCGAAACAGAACAGAAGAAGAAATACACGTTGACTTTCACAAACGATCAGTTCTTTATATCAGACAACACGCTGACGGCGTTCGTCAACAAGCTGAAGAAACTTGATCCTCAATTAGTGCACAATCCTAAAGATAACGGCAAGGACATCAGACTTGTGTACGTCCGATCGACATTGCAGCACGTACAGATAAGGGAGGCCATCGCTGAGTTCGTGCAGAAGTACGACAACCTGAGAATAAGCGTCGTTACCAACTAATTTGAAACATGCCGGACGTTGGGCGGTATAATTAACAACGGGCAATATATAAAGTACGATGGCAAAATTTAAGTATCTACAGTTTTTTGATCACAGAGGCGATAATCACAATTTCGTGTATAACGAGACCGAGGACTATTGGACCGGTAAGATCTATTTTCCTCGTGTCGCTATAGATTTACATGAAAATACTCATTTATTTATTCTTGAGAGGGTACTGACGGGCTCGCCGTTGACAGAGGGACAGACTTATCCTGTGCTAGACGTGCAGACCAGTCCTACATCCGAGTCGTGGAAGACCAGGTGGAAGGACAACGTGGCGAAGAACGAGATGTTCACGTACCAGATAGTTGAAGAGGACGACGTGCCTTTCATAGCAAAGTATGAAACAATAGAGTACGCCAATGCCATACAGGCTTACACAGTAGACGCTAACGGACAGAAGATCGTCGCGTCGTTGAACTCGACAGCAATGCAGATAAACGTCGCGTTTTCGGCGGCAACAGAGGGAATATTCGAGCGCACGCTAATAATAGAAGATCTGTCCGGCGTTAAGCCGCGAAGGGTCGCACAGATAGATCTTTACGGTGAATCTGTAGGAGAGGACGAACGATTCAGACTGATGTTAGAAAACTTCGGACGGAGATTGGACCAGAGGGACGCATTGATGATGCGCGACTACGACATCAAGGAATCGCTACCAGATTGGGAACTGATCAATGAGAAGCGTAAGGAAATGTTCATGGCTGGAGAGGACATCTTCCCATACATGGGATCGTACAGAGGCTTAGTTAACATCATAAAGTTCTTTGGCTATCAGGACATGAGGATAAAGGAGTACTGGCTTAACGTGGACCAACGAAGCGAATACTACGGCAAGATACGACAGATACAGATAAACGGTCTGCTAACAAACGACAACGTGCCGTTCATGAAGCACCCGTTGATACCAACCACCACTTACAGGAAGAAGGGCGAATTCGGGCTGTTCTACGACATCACGAAGGAAACTGATGATGTAGACCAATTTGGTATTCCGGAGACGTCTAACGCGTCCCAGTTCACTCCAGAGGAGGTCCTGATCAAGCTATTTTCTCTCAAGGAGAAACTGCAGAGGGACTACATGCCAGTAAACGCCAAGATCGTCGACATCGTCGGGGAAGGAATATACTTCGAGAGGTATGTCATACGAACTTGGACTGACCCGCTCACGGTGTTCCCGATCGACGTATCTATAAAGGTGGACTTCATAGCGGAACCTAACATCGGGTACGTTAAGGACCTGAGGAGGTTCAACATTAAATCATACTCGCCAGGACTAGACCTACCAGAGAACAGATTCACCAACGAGGTGAACCCGTACACGATGGGACAGGCATACCCGTCGTATGCCATACAGGGCCTGATAGAATCCATAGAGCAGTTCTACGTAGAGCTCAGCACGTTTCCGTTTCCATACAACGATGAGAAGGAGTACTTCAATGGCGACGAGCCAATACTAGACAGTCCACACTCTTACTATGGGTTAAATTCAAACCTCGACAAGAGAATATCTAGGGTATTAGCTGGGTGTCCTTTGGTGTTCATCGCCGAGATTGGCCAGTTCACTTGGAACGACATGACTAACCAAGCCTGGGACGACATGTCACAGTACACGTGGGACAACCTTGACTTCTCCAACTTCTACGAGATAGCATGGACCATTGAGAATCACGACGAGACTAAGCCATATTATTTCACGTTCCGTGGACCTATATTAGAATATTACAGGCTGCCTCACTTCTTGCCTTATGCAGGCAAATATCAAGTGACTATGGAGATATACGACCTGTGCAACAACAGGTCCATGGAGATAAAAACGCAATACGTAGAGGTGCTAAATCACGAGCTAGAAGTTGGATGCTTCGCTAGATGGAGAGACTTCGAGAAGTACACGTGGGACAGCACTACGGACACGTGGGATGACCTAGCGGGATCTACATGGAATTTCCCTGTAGAGGGCGTCTCGCTATATGACTCGCCAATACATGAAAAGATGATAAACTGGGCGAGGTTCAGAAACCAAGACCTAGCAGAAATACTGAACCAGCAGACTGGCGTGTACGAGTACTATCCATTCTCGACGGACCCGTCGGCACAGAGGTTCGGCACGGACACATTGGACTGGGACAGCATGGACACCACGTGGGACGAGCTGTATCACACCACATGGGACATGTACGACTATCACGGAGAGATGCTCGGTGGATTCAAGATATACGCGCCGACGATAGGATCTGGTATACAGATCGACGATCTGCCCGTGTTCTACTTCGTAGACGAATCGCCATCGATCGCGCCGTTAGATTTACAGGAAGCCGTAGCTCAACTAAATGCGTCACAGAACCCTGGTATAGTGAAGTACGACTGGCATGTTTACCAAGGAACGGCTTCGCCACCATACATTCAGGCGACTGGTAAGTTTCCTGGTGCAGACTCATGGCACTTCATAACATACTACGGAAGCATAACCGGAGACGGATACACGTGGAAGTACCCTACGTGGCTGGTCCATCAGAATTCGCTTCAGACACTATTAGCTACGTACCCAACGATAAACGAGGACATGCTGTTCCTAGACGCGCCACTGTTAGATCTTATAAACGACACGGTCGGGAACCTCACATACTGGGAGAATGCAGGTTTCAAGAAGACCGAACTGCCAACTGTTGAATATCCGATCGGAGAGCGCAGGGGACACCTGCCGTCTTGGGCTGGCGCCGGATCGTTCACTATCAACGACCTACGGACGTTCAAGAACGACTTCACTGCGCCAATTGGTGTTCCATTGTTTTTTATACATAACTACTCAGAGATACCAGGCAAGACGAAGGTCAGGTGGAGGGTTACGAACACAGCGACTGGCGAGGTTTTCATCGATGTTAAGAACTATTTTCTAATCATAAACTTCTTAGAAGAGGCAAAATACGACGTAGAGTGCTGGGTAGAGGACAGCAACGGAAATGAGTCGTACACAATAAGACACGGATATGTATCAATCGCAGATCGCCAGAGCTTTGCTAAGGCCGTTCCTGCTTAAATAACTAAATATGGCTAATAACGGAAAGGTATCTAATAAAAAATTATCTAAGGCAGAAATTGAAAACATCTTGGACGAAGCGCAGAACGTGAAAGAGTTCGTAAACTTCAATAAGATCAGATTGACTACTAAACAGTTATCAATGAGGTCATGTCTGCAAGACCTGTTTAATCTCTATAACGCTTCATAATTTCTCGAAGAAATGAGTCTCGGACTATTTCGTCATCAGTGAACTCAACATACCCCACGCCATCAAGGCCACCAAGCCTTGTCACAGCATCTATTGCGCCGTTTGTTGTTTTACTATCCCACTTAACATCGCTTTGTTCCGGGTCAAATAAAATTACGATCTTTGAGTTTTCCCCTAATCTGGAGATATATGTTTTAACCTCCATCTTCGTCATATTTTGCCCCTCGTCCAAAATGCAATACTCGCCGATAGGATTACCTTTTTCGTCATACCTCCCGAACGTATCGCCTCGCATAAAATTAATGATTTTCTGCGATACCACACCAGACTTAGTTAAAAAAATAGTCACATCCTTGCCCACCAATTTATCTAAATTAGAATAAAAATGTCCGAAATAATTCGAAATCTTATCATCGAGACCTCCCGGTAAATAACCTATGTCGTGTCCTACATTAACAATTGGGGTCGTTAATTTTATAGAATCTATCGGAACATTATCATCCTTCAGTAAATCTAGTGCCGTTTTCAGTGCAATAAGAGTTTTCCCAGTTCCTGGAGGACCTGACACAAACGTTATTCGATTTTGTTTAATTGTATCAGACATCTCTTTCTGCTTTTTGTTCATGAACTTACAACGAATAGGAAAATTAAAATTCATCAGATTTCGCATGTCGTGTGCTTTAATATCGTCCATCTCATTTAATGATGTTTGTAACACTTGTTTCTTCGTCTGTTTTTTCATAGAATATTTTTATTTATATATCTAATAATGTCGCTAAGATAGCTACTAAATATAAGACCCGTGGTGAGTTTCAGTTAATGGATCACTCGGCATATCAAACTGCGAGGAAAGCTGGCTGGCTAGATGATATATGCACCCACATGATTCTACAGAGTTACAGCATCCCTCAACTAATATTAAATTCGATAATTAAAGAAATATTATGTACGGATACCACTTACAATGACCGTACCATTATTAAGCCATTAGAAATAGATGTATATGTCGACGAGTATAAAATAGGATTCGAATATGATGGCAAGGGGTGGCACACAAAACCAAATGATAAAATTAAAAGGTGTGGCAATTTGGACATAACGCTTTTTACCTTTGTAGAAAATAGTAGAAATTACGAGACCGATGTTAAAACGCAACTATGCGATATTGTACCTGAGTTAAATAAATTATGTAACAAAAATATAACGTGTCAGCAAATAATGAATGTGCAAATTAATTATGACGAGTATCTATTTGATAAGGCCGATATTAAAATAATATGTGCGCGTTATACGGACTTCACTTTGTTTACCAGAGAGCAAAAATATTTGTACTCAAAACTCAGAAAATTAAACCTGTTGGACGAGTACACTGTGCACATGATAAGAAATCATATAAAATGGGATGCGGATTTATTAAAGGATGAAATATCTAAATATGACAGATTATCAGAATTTATAGATAAATCTGGTGCGGCGTATAATTATGTGAAGAAACATAAGCTTGATCATTTATTGTGCAGTCTTGCTAGGGCAAAACGCACACTCAGCTATGAAATATGCTTAGATTATATAATAGCGAAAAAACCGGTGAATAAAGCCGCACTAAAACGAAACGATGGGAGTATTTATAGGTTTTTAAAGCGCAAAATAGGTCTGACCCAATTGGGTAAATTAATAACGGATCAATGAGCTGAAGCGAAACAATTATTTGATTGAGATATATAATGTACGATACCCTCGTTAGTACTAGGTCATAAACGGCCTTCGAGACGTCCCATCGGCGTCGATTGTATTTGCGAGATTATTTAACTAAAAATAAATAACAATCAAATGACAACAACAATCAATCTCCAGCCGGAGGCATACATTGCCATAGGCCGAAATCGTCAGAAGATCTATCCTGACACAAAAATTTATCTAAAAGGCGGAACAGAGTTTCAACTCGAACTATTCAACGGCACAGCCGGTGTTATAGCTGCCAAAATCTACATCAACGACGAACCGATCTCAAACAGCCTAATCGTGCTGCGACCAGGCGTTCGTGAGTTCCTTGACAGGTACATAGACGACAACAAGAAGTTCTTGTTCGATACCTATACGGTTGAAGCCTCACCGGCAGCCAAAGCAGCAATAGCAAAAAACGGCAACATCAGGGTCGAGTTCTTCAAGACATCAGTACCAGCGCCTATCGTAATTCCTATTGTATTTCCAAATAATTTGAATTTGGTACCTTACACATTCCCTAACAATCCATATTGTGGCACTACGTTGACAACATCAAATAATAGTTATTATTGCAATACTTCTAACAATACTTCTAATTTAATCGGTGGTGTTTTTGGTAGTTTAAACGAGAAGTCTATCAAGACAGGCATAATAGAGGGAGGAGTAAAGTCAGACCAGAACTTCACCAATTACAATGGCGAGTTTGACTCATGGCCGTTCTTCACTCAGTCTTATCAGATACTGCCAATATCGGCGAAGCCGGTAGAGATCTCAAAGATCAGAAATTATTGTAGTGAATGTAGTAACAGGATAAGGAAGACCTCTTGGCATTTCTGCCCTTCTTGTGGCACTCGATTATAACAATTGAGAACTTGATCCTACATTATTTTTAATTTTCAGAAGAAGAACTTGTTAGTATTAATAAATTTAATGTTAAAGATAAAGATGGAAATAAATTTAAAATATTTAAAAATGATCCAAGATTTTTAAGTGGAGAATTGGTTGGTATAAATAAAGGATTAAAAATACAGAAAGTCAAGATAATTTCTTGACTTTCTATAAAATAAAGAATTAATGTATAACAGTCACGTCAATAGCATTTAATCCTTTCTTTCCTTCTTTAAGTTCAAATTCTACTTCATCTCCTTCTTTGATCTCATCGATCAAACCGGTTACGTGTACGAAATGTTCTTCATTTGTTCCTTCTTCCATGATGAAACCAAATCCTTTGGTTTCGTTGAAGAATTTTACTGTTCCTCTACTCATAATTTTAATGTATTAATTAATTTAATTTAGACTACAAATATACGATAACCAAATGATATTTACCAATTTTCATGGAATTATTAACTTTAAAATCGTTTTGTAATCAGTGTATATAGCACGATGGCCCAATTTTTTTCGCCACCGAATAATATCTGCGTTCCTTCGAACTCCGGCCATGTCGACGGGTTGGTATATATCTTGTGCAGCATCGATTCCCAGATGTTCCTTCCAAGGTATGGTCGCAATAATTCCGGGTAGTCAAGTTCCAACGGCGGTTCGATGCCGAGATTCATTAGTCCCTTCTTCACGTTTTC
>Ga0210057_1008128_pt1 | contig 12513 bp, 9 predicted proteins | sample CryGeyCG2114_010_2_FD_183968 | JGI IMG/M metagenome (GOLD analysis project Ga0210057, IMG submission 183968) | Groundwater microbial communities from aquifer - Crystal Geyser CG10_big_fil_rev_8/21/14_0.10 (SPAdes) (version 2) | ecosystem: Environmental > Aquatic > Deep subsurface > Groundwater ... | reverse complement strand
CCAATTCTAACAGCCACCTCTGGCTGCAAGAGCTTCCGAGGCTCAAAATCCTTGTCCTTGAGCATTTCTGCAACTTTACCGCCTGTGGACGGCATCACCTGCATGAGCCCCAAAGCGCCGACTGGAGAAATAACATCTTTTTTATAGGCGCTTTCAGCCCGCATAATTCCCCACTCTAATTCAGGAGGAATATCAAAGTCATGACTGACATCTAAAACATATTTAGAATAAGCCTGCGGATAAGCGTATTCCCAGAACAGTCGTGCGCCCTCGATACCACTCGCAGCTCTCTGCGATCCAAAACTGACCTGTGCGATATAAGCGGAGCGATGGTAATTTCCAAGTGCCTGGTACTGTTGCATCAGATTTTTTAAGTATTCGCGATTACGAGTTCTTTTTTCGATATCAAAAAGATCCCATCTGGCCCAGTCGGACAATCCCAAAACCATCAAGTTCTGAACTCGCTCGAAACGTTTTACCATATTGGGATCTGCAAAAGCTGGCTTTTCCAAAACATTGTCGTCATTTTCAACGACGAGCGCCTGCTGCACATCAACGCTCTGGTCATCTTCACCGTCAGCCACGTCGTCCGATGACTCGACCTCAGATTCCGTCAACATAGTGTCTTCCGTTTCGTTCTCTTCATTGATGGCGGCATAGTCATCGGCCGGGATCATCGCTTCAGAAGCTGGAAAACGAGAGTATCTGGGTAGCCCCTCGAAGAGAGCCACTTTTTCTTCCACTTTATTTTCCTTGGATTTACTGAGCAGTGGTTCCAACTTTTTCAAACGAAGCTGAGCCGCAATCGAATAGTATCCCACCATGGGATCTTTGGCCAAGGACTCGAACAACTGTTTAGCTTGACCGTACTCGTTCTGACGATAAAGACTCATGGCCATCCAGTAGGTAACCCGGTCCTTAGGAAAACTTTTCCACGATCTCCGCCGCTTTTTTTGCTCATTCAAAAGGGCAGACAGACTTTTAAAGGACCCCTTATAGTCTCCTCGCAAATATCGAATCCAGGCCAAATGCCAACGGGCATCGCGAATCAGACCTGATCGGGAATACACCTTCATAAACTCTTGAAATTTTCGAGAGGCCCCATCGTAGTCCTGAAATTGGTAACTCATAAAGGCGGCTTGATACAGAGCTTGCTTTCCGCCTCGCCCACGAGGAGCCAACTGATATATGCGATAATAACTTCCCACTGCAGCCTGATACTCTCCTGCTCTCGCCGCAATCACAGCGAATTGACTCAGAAAAGAAATATCACTCTTCTTTGCTTCATAATAAGGAGTCAGGATCTGCAAAGCTTTATCCATCTCTCCTTCATGCGCCCAATAGGAAACTTCCAGCCGATCGAGGTCATACTGACCCCCTTTGTCCAAAGGATTTCTGAGTGATTGAATCTCTTCGAGAGCTTTTGAGCCAAGTCCCGCCCATTGCATATTTTTGATTCGTGCCTTTCGGTCCTCGTTGCGAACCGGGCAACCTGTGGCCTGACCATCAAATTCATCTTTTGGCAGTTGAGAACCCCAGCTCTCGATTCGAGAAAATTGCGGGAACGAAGTGTATAATTTTTTTGCCCATCGACAAAAAGCCGGATGATTGTGAAGACCCCGCTCTGCTTTGGCTAATTGATAGATAGTTTCTGGATAAGATTCTTCTCGCCGCTGTCGTCTTTCTAATTTACTCAAAAGATGTTTTGCTTCGCGATATTTTTTTTGCTCTAAAGAAATTTTGGCGAGCTCAAACTGGGACTCCATTTGAAGTTTGGCATTCGGCGAAAGAGATAGAATCTTTTCATATTGAGATCGGGCCTCTGCCCATCGTTGTGTCGATACCAAGAGCTGTCCGTAATAATAGTAGATGTACTCGGTCAGATTTTTATTTTCTGAAATGAGTTCTTTGAAAATTGTCTCCGCGAGGGCTGCATCAACCTTGGCGGCTAACATTCCCTTCATGACCTTGAGCAAATACTTATCATTGGAATCCGAGTTCTTTTCAATATCCCTATCAAGCTCAGATAATTTTTTAATTTTATCTTCGGGATCCTTGAGGGACTCAAATTTTTCCTGAAACTGCGCCAGTTTCGCGCCAAGATCCGGGCCCGCAAAGGCTGTCCGGGTAATCAAATTCATTCCACAGAAAATTAAAAAATATAAACTGAGCTTCATCATCCTTGAATCTCTTCCTGCCCGGCTCCAGCCAGCGCGTTCCATACGAGATTGATTGTAACACGGAAGATCTCATGATAGCGAAGGGGAATGGCGAAGTCTAAGATCAAAACAATTTATGTCTGTCAAAATTGCGGAGCACAAAAACCTCGTTGGGAGGGCCGATGTTCCGACTGCGAGGCCTGGAATACTCTGGTTGAGGAAACAATGGCAACTGAGTCCTCAAACAGTAGTCGAGGTCGTGGTTGGTCCCTGGGGTCCGATGGACCTTTGTCGACCAAAGCCATCCCCCTGGACCAAAGTATTGAGCGGCATGAGTTCAAACGGGTGGATACGGACTTTTCTGAATTGAACCGTGTTTTGGGTGGCGGCTTGGTGCAAGGAAGTTTTGTTTTGCTTGGAGGCTCTCCTGGCATTGGAAAGTCCACACTATTGATGCAAATGGCGGGCGGCTTAGCCAAACACCAATCCAAGGTTCTTTATGTTTCTGGCGAAGAAAGCATGAGCCAAACCGGTCACCGCGCGCAGAGACTGGGCGTGCGCAGCGGATTGGTAGAGGTCAGCAGCGAAAGCAATCTGCAACTGATTTTAGCGTTGGCTCGGGAAAAGAAGCCCGATGTAGTGATTGTTGATTCAATTCAAACAATTTTTTTACCCGAACTTGAGGCTGCGCCGGGATCTGTTTCCCAAGTGCGAGAATGTGCGGGCCACCTCATGAGCTTGGCAAAATCCGAAGGCATGACCGTTATTCTGATCGGCCATGTGACGAAAGAGGGAAATATCGCCGGCCCCAAGGTCCTCGAGCACATGGTGGATTGTGTATTGTCCTTTGATGGCGATCTGTCTCAAAACTTTCGCCTTCTTCGTTCATTAAAAAATCGGTTTGGAGCGACCCACGAGCTGGGAGTCTTTCAAATGAATTCCTCCGGCCTGGAAGAGGTCCATAACCCCTCGGAGCTTTTTTTAGAAGAGCGGGGCGAAAGCCTCATCGGTTCCGCGGTCTTCTCTTCGATGGAGGGCTCCCGTCCTCTACTTTGTGAAATTCAGGCTCTCACCGTAGCCTCGCCGATGGCTATGCCCAGACGAACCTCTTTGGGGATTGAGGTCAACCGACTGCATCTCTTGGCCGCAGTTCTGGATCGCCATTTGGAAATGAAATTGAATCAAGCCGATGTGTTTATCAATGTCGTTGGTGGCCTAAAACTGGCCGAGCCCTCGTCAGACCTGGCGGTAGCGGCTGCTTTGATCTCAACTGAGCTTCGAAAACCGGTCGAGGCAAAGGCTGTTTTTTTTGGAGAAGTTGGCTTGACGGGGGAAGTTCGAGCGGTGACCTTTGCCGAACAAAGACTGAGGGAAGCGGACAAACTTGGATTTAACCATTTTGTAATTCCACTTTCGAACAAGAAACACCTCGAGGAATTCAAGTTACCCCCAGGCAAAAGGATCTCTTGGATCAAACACTTGCGTGAAATTCCAGGACTTTTTTCCTAACCCAATCGAGCTTTCACTCCAAATCTGGTTTACATTGCTGGACTTTTCCCCCAACATCAAAGCTTGAGGGGAATACCATGCAAGAGTCACCCGATGTTATTAAAGAGATCTATAAGCCCGGTGATTTTATTTTCTTTGAGGGTGATATTGATTTTCAATTTTATATCATTGAGCAGGGTCAGGTTCAGATTTTTACCAAATCAAAGACGGGCAAACGAATCAATATCACCACGGTGGAAGAGGGCGAATCTTTCGGTGAATTTGCTCTTTTGGACAAACAACCTCGTTCGGCCTCGGCACAGGCTCTCACCGAGTGCACTTTGATCAAAGTTTCAGAAAAAGGCTACGAGCAACTGCTTGAAGAACTTCCCGTCTGGGCCAGTTCGATGCTCAAATCTTTTGCCCTTCGCTTGAAAAACATGAATGAAAAGCTGAAGGAAAGCCCCCAGTTTTTCCATAAATAATGAATTTCAATCTACGTAAGCCGTGTTCGTTCGACGGCCTTTTGCCATCGCTGCATTCTTTGCGCCCTGGATTTACTCGACATATGGGACTCAAATTTCTGATCCACCATCCAGATGCGACGAATGTCCTCCGTGGACGACCAGATCCCAACCCCCAAACCTGCCAGATAAGCCGCGCCAATTGAGGTGGTCTCAATCTGCTGCGGACGAATGACCAAAGTCCCCATATAATCAGCCTGCATCTGCATCAACAGACTGTTGACCGAGGCTCCTCCATCCACTCGCAAACTTTTCAGTTTTTTTCCCAAGTCCTTCTGCATGGCCAATAAAATTTCTGTGTTCTGCAGAGCCATGGCCTCAAGAGTTGCCCGGGCGATATGAGCCTTGCTTGAACCGCGAGTCAGTCCACAAATCAATCCTCGTGCAGCAGAATCCCAGTAAGGCGCACCCAGCCCCGTCAACGCCGGCACAAATTCGACCCCTTCACTCGAGGGTACCTGCTGGGCCAAAGTTTCCACTTCAGAACTCTTCGAGATGAGCTGCAGTCCGTCTCTTAACCACTGGACCGCCGCACCACAGATAAAAGCCCCACCCTCCAATGCATAGGTCATTTTCTGCCCAGGCAATTTCCAGGCGACCGTCGTCAAAAGCTGATGTTTCGAGATCACCATTTTATGTCCCGAGTTCATCAGCAAAAAACTGCCGGTGCCATAGGTGCATTTGGCTTCGCCCACGGAAAAACAAGTCTGCCCAAAAAGAGCCGCCTGTTGGTCACCCGCGATGCCTGTGATTGGAATTCCGTCCGGCAAAACCCCCAGTCCCTTGGTCTTTCCAAAAAGACCTGAGGAATTGGCAATCTCGGGAAGCAACGAAGCCGGGACCGAAAACATCTTCAAAAGATCAGCATCCCAATCTCCGGATTGAATATTCATCAGCATTGTTCTTGAAGCATTGCTGACATCTGTTTTGTGACAAGCTCCGCCAGTCAAGCGCCACAACAAAAAGGTATCCATGGTCCCCGCCAATAGATCGCCCTTTCGCGCTCGCGCCGCCACACCGGAAACATTTTTTAAGATCCAACGGATTTTGCTGGCCGAAAAATAGGGGTCAATCACCAAACCTGTTTTTTTGCGAATCAGATTTTGCTTTTTTTCCTTTTTTAATTTTTCACAAAAGTCCTGCGTCCGTCGACACTGCCAAACAATGGCATTATAGACCGGCTTGCCAGAGGATTTGTCCCATACGACAACAGTTTCCCGCTGGTTAGTAATGCCAATAGCCGCAATCTCCGCAGCTGATATTTTTGCTTTCTGTAAGGCTTTCTCGATGGTGCTTAAGACCGATTTCCAAATGTCCTCGGGATTATGTTCGACCCAGCCTGGCTGAGGAAAAATCTGTGGAAACTCTTGATTCACTTTGGTGACAGGACTTCCGGCCTGGTTCAAAATTGAAACCGTAGAGCCGGTTGTTCCTTGATCGATGGCCATGATATACATAGTTGAATCCCTCACTGACCTTTGCATAGTTCAAATTGGATAAGTCAACATGATCAATTTTTTTAAAAAGTCGCAAGAAAAGATTTCTGATCTCAAGAATCTCGACACAGAGACTCTGATCTATCAGATTTTTCCTCATTTCTTGATGGAACTATTAAAGAAATATTTCCGTCTTGAAGTCGAAGGTTTGGAAAACATCCCTCGCCGAGGGGCCGCGATCATTGCACCGAACCATTCCGGATTTTCTGGATACGACGCCATCATCTTAGCCCACACTGTTTACAAAGAGGTTCGCAGGATTCCACGAGTTCTTACCCATCAGTTTTGGTTTTTATCAAAGACCACGTCGGTGCCGGCACAGAAGCTGGGCTTTACAGAGGCGACGTTTGAAAATGGCATTTCATTGCTGGAGAAAAATAATTTAATTATTCTTTTCCCGGAGGGTGAAAAAGGAAATTTTAAACCATCGAGTGAGATGTACCATCTGCAAGAATTCAAGCGGGGCTTCATTCGCATGGCGATCCAGACTCAGTCACCCATCGTTCCGACGCTGGTGATTGGCGCTGAAGAATCCAGTATCAATTTGTCGCAACTGAAATTGACCAAATACTTGCGAGGAACCATCATCCCAATCCCGTTGAATCTGATCCCTCTTCCAGCTAAGTGGAAAATCAAATTCCTGCCCCCGATTTATCTGCCCTACAAGCCCCATCAAATCGAAGACACTGAACTGATGCACGAAATCGCCGAAGAAATCCAAGAGCAAATGCAAGAGGTCCTCTCGGAAGAAATCCAACGCCGCAAAAAAATCTTCTAAGCAAAGCTTCGGTTAATAAGTGCCTTCCCTTTTTTGGTAGCAAGACTGCGTTAAGTTGTTGAAGCGTGGGGAAATGACGCGATATTGCTACCAAAAAAGGGAAGGCACTTATTAACGTGATCTTGGGGTGGGGATGCGGTTGGTGCTGTTTAGTTTTGGGTGTCGTTGCCGATGGTTTCTTGGATTTGACGCCATTTTCGGATCAGGGCACCTGAGTTTTCCGGATCGTCGGTATCTCGTTTCACCAACAGGGAGACAATGATCATCGCCATGGTGATCGCTATCGTCAGCAGCAAAACATACTCGACGACAATCTGACCTTTGGAATTTTTTAATCTCGAGAGATTCATCCCTCTCAGTTTAGCTCAAATTGAAACTTGAGCAAAAGAATTCGGCGCGGTGGACTGTTCCCAACTGCGCACAACACCCATCACCTGATCTAGAACCAAGGGAAGCTTCTCGTCTTCAAAGGGACCTGAAATCCCAATCACAGCGTCATCCACCAACCCATCCAACATCATAAAGGCTTCGTCCTCAGCACCGTCAAAGGACAGCTGAAAACTCTCTGTGGTCGGATACAACATCACCAAGACTGTCCGATCCAGAGTGCGATGCATCTCTTTGGCCCGCGCCATTTCTTGGGCGTATTTTTGTTGAAGGCTAAAATAGATTTTCAAAGCCAAGGACTCATGAAACTGAGCAAAATAGATGCGAATGGGGCCATCAAAGATCGCTGAATTAAAAGCCGGGTTAAAAAACTTGGACTGCATCAATGCTGAATAAGTGCCCTTCATGGCTCAACCTCATTTTGTTGCGTTCGCGTTACGATTTAAGCCTAGAAAATTCAGGGCCTACAATGCAAATCATTTTGTAAGAACATGACAGAAATATGACTTTGTGACGCGGAGGTTAATCTCCATTAAATCAAATATTTCGACCTTTGAAGACAATTTTATCCACAGATGAATCACCTGCCGAGTAAAATAGTTGATTCCAATCCTTGGCGGTGCCGAAGAAATTAGCATCTTTTCCGAGCTCTAAACTGCCAACTTGGGCCTCTAGCTTCAAAGCCGAGGCCGCACCCACCGTGTATGCCGCAATCACCTCGGGCAAACTCATCTTCATTTCCAACCGAGCCAGCAAACCCACCAGACTGAGGTCCTGCGAGGGACAAGTCCCTGGATTAAAGTCCGTCGCCAAAGCCACCCTCGCACCCGCATCGATCAGTTTTCTCGCCGGAGGATAAGCGCATTTCATATAAAGATCGGCCATCGGCAACAGCACGGCCGTCATGTCGGACTTTGCCACTTGATCAATTTCAATATCAGAAATCTGAATCACATGATCCGCAGACACCGCCGCCACCTGGGTCGCCAATGCCGTTCCCCCTGAAAGAGTCAGCTGATCGGCATGAATCACGATCTGAAATCCCAACTCTTTGGCTTTTTGCAAGTAGGCCCGACTGAAGCTCGTTTCGAAGAAACCCTTTTCAATCCAGATATCCAAACGATCCGTCCACTTTTTTACCTCAGGCAAATAGGACTCGATCGACGCCAAATATTCTCTGGCCGATGAAAACTCAGTGGGAATTGAATGCGCACCTAAAAATGTAGGCACGACCTGAATTGGCTTTTGATCCAAAGAGCGAATCACTTTTAAAGACTTGATCTCGCCGGTTTTGTTGAGAGCATAACCAGACTTCACCTCAACCGTGGTCACACCCTGTGCAGAAAAACGTTCAATTCGTTGTTCCAGATCTTTGCGCAGCCTCACCTCAGATGCCTTACGAGTGGCCTGCACGGTTGAGAGCACTCCACCGCCGGCTTTGGAAATTTCTTGATAGGTCGCCCCCTGCTGCCGCAACTCAAACTCATGAGCTCTTGAACCCGCAAAAAGTGAATGGGTATGGCACTCGACAAAACCTGGCAAAACCGTCATGCCGTTCATGTCGATTTCTTTCGCAGACTTAAATTCTTTGGTTTTAAAAGTTTTTAATTTTTTCTCGGGTCCTAGCCAAACAATCACACCCCGATGCACAACCATCGCGGCCTTGGGCAGGATGCCGAGATCAGCTTCTCGAGTTTTGCGGCCTTTTTTCTCGGCCGCCCCTTGCAAAGTGAGGAGCTCGCCAATATTGCGATAAATAGTGGCCATGAAATTATTTTTTCTTTCCTTGGTTGGCGACCTTTTCTGTCGCAGCTCGAACAACCTCGGGATCTCCCAAATATCTTTTGTCCATGACCTGAAGAGAAGAATCCAACTCGTACATCAAAGGGATTCCCGTCGGCACGTTCACTTCCATAATCTGAGCAGGGGTCAATTTTTCCAGATGTTGAATCAAAGCCCGCAAGCTGTTGCCATGAGCGGAAATCAAAACTCGCTGTCCCATCTGAATAATGGGCGCTAGCTCCTCGTTCCACAGTGGAAGGAATCGGGCAACCGTGTCCTTCAAAGACTCAGCGCTGGGCAACATCTGAGCATTGACGCTCCCATACCGCAGATCAAAAGTGGGATGCCTGGGATCTTTGCGATCCATTGCCGGAGGGGGAGTGTCATAACTGCGGCGCCAAATTTTGACCTGCTCTTCACCATGACGAGCTGCGGTTTCAGATTTGTCCAATCCCGTGAGCGCACCATAGTGCCGTTCGTTCAAACGCCAATCTTTTTTGACCGGCAGCCACATGCGATCCATTTCGTCCAAAGCCATCCACAGAGTACGAATCGCCCGCTTCAAAACTGAGCAATACGCCAGATCAAAGTCATGCCCGGTCTCTTCCCGCAGCTTTTTCAAAGTCTGTCCCGCCGCTCGAGCTTCTGCTCGACCTTTCTCAGACAGATCTACGTCCTGCCAGCCGGTAAATCTGTTCTCTTGATTCCAAAGACTTTCGCCGTGGCGAACCAGAATGAGCTTATACATGGTTCAATTTCTCCTTTAAATTTGCTAACATAAGTTGTTCTTTTGAGCACTAAAAATTCACTGGAAGGAATCACACCATGGCTGCCAGCAACACCTATGCACAGATGGGCAATCTGGAATACATCGAAAGTTTATATCAACAGTTCCAAAAAAATCCCAACTCCGTCTCGGCGGATTGGAAAAGATTTTTCGAGGGCGTCGAATTTGGTCAAGACGGCGGCCTCGGTCTTTCCGAAAAAGAACTCGATGTCTATCAGCTGATCAAAGCTTACCGAGACTATGGACACTTCGAAGCTGATCTTGATCCTCTGACCAACACACCCTCCCCATCTGATCAACTTTCTCTTTCTCGATTCCGACTGAGCGAAGCTGATTTGGAAAAAACATTTCAAATTGGGCAAACTATCGGCAAACCTCAAGCAACACTCCGGGAAATTATCGCCCATATGCGCGCCTGTTACTGTGGCAAACTGACTGTTCAATGTGCTGAAGCATTGCCAGATGTGCGCAGTTGGTTCATTAAAGAATTTGAACAAAACAAAACCAACTTCAAGCTCACTCCTCAAGAAAAGAAAGATGCCTTTCATTCTTTGACTCGAGCAGAGAGTTTAGAAAAATTTATTCATACCCGGTACGTCGGCACCAAACGATTCTCCATCGAAGGCGGAGATGCTCTGATGCCGATGCTGGAAACTTTGGTTTCTCGCGGGACTGGCAAACAAGTCGAAGAAATTCTCGTCGGCATGGCTCACCGGGGACGGGTCAACGTTCTTGCTAACTTTATGGGAAAAGCTCTCGAGTATATTTTCGCAGACTTCAACGGCCCAACGGAAACATCGGAGCCCATCGATGATTTTGGCGGCGATGTAAAATATCACCTCGGCTACAAATCAGACAAAAAAACAGACAACGGAGATTGCCAAGTGACCTTGGCCTTTAACCCCTCTCACTTGGAAGCTGTGAATCCCGTCGTCTTGGGAATGGCCCGAGCTGGACAACGACGCCGAAAGGACACGCAAAACCGCAAGAAAGTCATCCCCGTGTTGATTCACGGTGACGCTGCTTTTGCCGGACAGGGCGTGGTCGCTGAAACTTTTCAAATGTCCCAGGTCAAAGGTTACACTGTGGGTGGCACTATTCATCTCAGCATCGACAACCAAATTGGATTTACAACCTCTCCTGAGAATGGACGAAGCTCCCATTATTGCTCAGATGTTTCAAAGGTCATTGCCACGCCGGTTCTGCATGTGAACGGTGATGACATTGAAAGTTGCATCCGCGCCATGGACATCGCTCTGCGATTTCGACAGGAATGGGGACGAGACGTGGTCGTCAATGTTATCTGCTATCGTCGTTATGGGCACAACGAAGGCGACGAGCCGGCTTATACTCAGCCCTTGATGTATGAGCTCATTAAGAAACATCCAACTCCTCGGGAAATCTATGGCAAACAGCTAATCCGTGAAGGAGTGATTGATCAAAAGTATTTTGACAGCCTGTTTGATGAAAAAATGGAGAATCTCCAGAAAATCTATGAACACACCAAAGCGAACCCTCCTAAGATCCAGCCGGTTAAGTTCGATGGATTCTGGACTGGCTTAAGAAAGGCGAAAGCCCAGGACTTTGAAAAACCGACTGACACTACAATAGACATCGAAGTTTTGAAAAAAATTGGTCAACAACTGGGCTCTGTGCCATCGGGGTTTACCCCTCATCCAAAACTCGTTAAACTTTTGCAAACTCGAACGGATATGGCCAAGGGCAAAGACCCTCTGGATTGGGGAATGGCTGAACTATTGTCTTATGGATCTTTGTTGCATGACGGAACGTCCGTGCGACTGACCGGACAAGACTGCGTTCGGGGAACTTTCACCCATCGTCATGCGGGCCTCTATGATTTTAAAACCGGAGAATCTTACGTCGCACTAGACCACGTCAATGATCAAACTGTGGAGTTCTGTGTTTATGACTCCATTCTATCCGAGTACGGTGTGATGGGGTTTGAATACGGCAATGCCATCAGTGATCCGACCTTTTTGACTTTGTGGGAGGCTCAGTTTGGTGACTTCGTCAACGGTGCTCAAATCATCATCGACCAGTTTCTGAGCGCCGGCGAAGCAAAATGGCAACAGATGAGTGGCTTGGTCTTGTTGCTGCCTCATGGATATGAGGGCCAAGGCCCGGAACACTCCTCAGCTCGTCTGGAAAGATTTCTGCAGCTCTGTGCTCAGTACAATATGCAGGTCTGCAATCTCACGACTCCCGCTCAAATTTTCCATGCTCTTCGTCGTCAAATGAAGAGACCTTTTAGAAAGCCCCTGATAGTGATGTCCCCCAAGTCCCTGTTGCGACATCCACGAGCAGTTTCTACCATTCAAGAACTGGCCGAAGGTACTTTTCAGGAGATCATTCCCGACCTCGGCATCACCGATCCAAAAAAGGTTGAAACCGTGGCTTTCTGCTCTGGAAAAATCTATTACGATCTTCTTGAAGAGCGGGAAAAACAAAAAAACCAAAGAACCGCCTTGGTTCGAATGGAACAAATCTACCCAACTCCTACGGCACAGATTATTCAGGTGCTAAAATCATATCCGAAACTGAAAAATGTCATTTGGGTTCAAGAGGAGCCCAAAAATATGGGCTCGTGGGGGCATGTGTTTTTCCGTTTCCAAGAAATCATTGCTCAGGAAAAATTGAAATTGAATTTTGAATACGTAGGCCGACCCGATCGCGCATCTCCAGCGACCGGTTCAATTTATCGACACAAGGTCGAGCAAGCGGAGATCGTAGAAAATTGTTTTAAAATATAATGACGACATCAAAGGAGTCAGCAAAATGAAATACGATGTAAAAGTTCCCGCTGTGGGCGAATCCATCACTGAAGCCACGATTGGCGAGTGGACGAAAAAAAATGGCGAGGCCGTAAAACGAAACGACGTCTTGATGTTGTTGGAAACCGACAAGGCGAGTGTTGAAGTCGTCGCCGAGCAAGACGGCGTCCTACAGATCTCTGCCGAAAAAGGACAAACGATTCCGATCGGCACCGTCGTTGCCCAGATTGACTCCGACGCCAAGGCCACGGTGACTTCGGCAGCGGCGCCAACTCCACAAGCAAGCGCTCCAAGCCCAGCAGCTGCGCCCCCTTCAGCTT
>Ga0210057_1008127_pt1 | contig 12513 bp, 10 predicted proteins | sample CryGeyCG2114_010_2_FD_183968 | JGI IMG/M metagenome (GOLD analysis project Ga0210057, IMG submission 183968) | Groundwater microbial communities from aquifer - Crystal Geyser CG10_big_fil_rev_8/21/14_0.10 (SPAdes) (version 2) | ecosystem: Environmental > Aquatic > Deep subsurface > Groundwater ... | reverse complement strand
CGGTTGTTGGACGCGGCAAACACACCAGCATTCCCATTATTGCCGATGGGGGAATAAAGTACTCAGGCGATATTGTGAAGGCTCTTGCCGCGGGCGCTGATTCGGTCATGATAGGCAGTCTTTTTGCGGGGACCGAGGAAGCACCGGGAGAGACTGAATTCTATGGCGGCAGGATGTATAAAACATACCGCGGCATGGGCTCGCTCGGCGCTATGAGCAAAGGATCAAAGGATCGGTATGGACAAGCGCAAGTAAAAGACGCTTCAAAATTCGTCCCCGAAGGAATTGAAGGACGCATTCTGTATCGCGGCCCAGTTGAAAAAACCGCGTATCAGATGGTGGGCGGTATTCGTTCAGGAATGGGGTATCTTGGAGCGAAAACAATATCAGCACTTCAAAAGAAGGCTCAGTTTGTCAAAATAAGTTCCGCGGGCGTGCGCGAAAGCCATCCGCACGACATGGAGATTACCAAAGAGGCGCCGAACTATCGGTCGTAGCGTGTTTTAATAGGCGACGATAATATACGTTAGCGCCAACAAAAGCGGGATCTGTATCGCGAACCCTTGGAGGATCGTGAGTTTTTTTGCTATGACGCGGTGCGTTGCGCTATGTAACGCGCGATACCATTTAAGCAGAGGCGAGCCAGTCAACTCGTGCAGCCCCCAGAGCGCATCAGGAAGGATAGAGCCGGCGGCGCCGTACATGATGCCCGGGATCTGCTCGACCGTGTTTGTGGTCAGCCAATAGCAAAAGGTCGCGAGCAGAACGGCAAAATCAATGAGCGCCGCAGCAATGGTTCTCCTCAGTTTTGTCCTGAAGAATTTCCAGTGCTGTATATTCTCGTCTCCATGCGGGATCATATCCAGAATAAAGTGAGAGACAAATCCTGCCGCAAATGCGGCCCAAACATTTGGCATGAATTGGCCAACAGCGGCTCCCGCAGCCGCATGAACAGTGAGATACATAGTTATTTTGGATTTAATTAATGCCGTATATATAGTATATCAGAAAACTGTTGCTTTGAGCAGGGATTTATGATATAAGTATGTGTGTTTATGAATACAAAATTCTACTTGAGCCGACCGCTGATTCCGCGAGGGTGTTAAGAGAATTTTGAAAGAAAGACGCGCCGGGGTAGCTCAGTTGGTAAGAGCGGAGGACTCATAAACCTCAGGTCGACGGTTCGATCCCGTCCCCCGGCACCAAAGCATTGTTTTGGAACTTTGTTATTCGGCGATTGGTTGCAACAGGCGTCGTTGACAAAATTACTGTGTGTGTTAGTCTTGCTACGATATACGCACAACACCGACGCGGGGTAGAGCAATGGCAGCTCGCCAGGCCCATAACCTGGAGGTTGAGGGTTCGAGTCCCTCCCCCGCTACCAAAAGGCACTCCCTATCACAGGGGGCGCTTTTTGGTTTGTAAAAGCTAGTCAAAAGCGGTTTGCCAAAAAAAAGAACCCACGGACGTTTTCCGTGAGTTCAGTATTGGGGTTCCGACGAAGAATCTATATCAACGTAAACTGTCCTTCTCTTGCATCTTTTGATTCAGACATTGCGACCCACTGCCCGTTTTTGCACGCAAGGCATTTTATATCTATACCTTTAAAGCGAGGACTCGATACGTATAGTTTGACACCTTCGGTATGTCCACCATGGATGTGGTGATCCCGGCAGCATCGACGCGTGAATTTGAAATGACCGTTAATGTTCCTACCGCCATCATCACGACGCCGCATTTGCTGCAGTTCTATTTTATCGAGCTTGCGGCGCGGGACGAACAGACCGGGCTTCCGGAGCCGGTGTGGTATGACGGCGAGGGCGGGCTCTTTGGCCTCAATGATCCGATCCGGTCCGCGATCTTCAAGATAATCCCGTAGGCGTATGGAGCCGCCCATGATAATTATTTTTTTACTCACGGCAGTGTAGCGCTTGCAGTCGCACTTGTGACGCAGCGTCATTTTTTTGCTTGAAATGCAAAGCCGCATACGTGCGCGCCTTTGACATTCCGTTTTTTTGCTGGTATGCTGTATGGTTCCCGATTTCGGCGATGCCCAAACAGCCACCACACAAACAAAAAGGAGAAAAACGTGCCCTTTAACTTTCTGAATCTTTCCGAAAGCTGGCGAAAAAAAATGGAATCCCATCCGTCGCTTGCCCGCAGGTATGATATTCTTGCGGAAGAAGCGGATGAGACATTCTTTTTACGCAAGCGGATGGGTAACGTGGTAAAGCGTCTACAGGCAGAGAATCTGCCTGTTCCTTCTGTGCATGTGTTATCTACAAACGGGATAATACTGCGCACAGCGTTCAGGTTCCTACTCGTGGAGGCAGAGGAAAAAGACCGGATGTGCGAAGATGCAGCGGCACCGGACAATAAGCGCGAGTATGCTGGAGTACGCTGTTTTGTAAAAGACGGGATAGAGACGTGGGAACAGATCGAGGAGCTCCTCCGGCAGCAAGAAGAAGAGAAGGCCCGTGCGCAAGCGTCTGCAGACGCATCAGAAAAGGGTGCGTCAAGCGACATCCCAGAAACCGATGCAGACGAACCGGACATGGACGACCTGATTGGCCGGGTCGGGGAAGAGCTCCTCCGGCAGCTTGGCAGTTTTTTGTGGCTTATAGAGGAGCTGCGCGTGGTTAAAAAGCTGCTGGAGTCGGAACTTGCACACCTGCGGCCGCGCGTCGCACAATTACAAACAGAACGCGATGCAGCGCAGGAAGCTGCGGAGCAGAGCTCCCTCCAACTGCAGTCTTTGCAAGCCGAACTGCAGAAAACACAACATCACAGACTGCATGAATTGGCACTGGCCGTATCAGGCACCACAGAGGGAAGGCAGCTATACCTGCTCGTCCAGAAGATGCAGAGGCAACACACAGCAAAACGGCCTGATTATGATCTTCCTCTTGATATGCAGGATGGGAGTCAAAGGAAGATCGCATATGAAGACCGGTTTTTTGCTGACATGCAGAAGCTGTCGAAGGCAGACCGCCGGCGGGTGCTGGACGCGCTCATTCAGTTTGTGAAGGATGCGGCATATCCATCACTTAAGACGAAGAAACGGCCAGGCAAGCCGGTGTCCGGTGCTCCGGCAGACAGTTTTGAGAGCCGGGCGAGCGACGAGCTCCGGTTCATATGGAAGCAGGATAACGAAAACACGATCACGGTCTATCGTGCTGGCCGGCATTCCGACTTTGCTTCCAGTGAGCGATAGCACCTTTTAATGGGGAGGAACAATTTTACGATGCCCCGTGCAACATGCGCGGGGCTGTTTTTTTACTCCTCTTTTTGGTATGCTCAAGATCTATGGACCATCACACCGTTATCTGCACGGATCTCGACGGCAAACAATACCATGTATCACCGGATGACATGCGCTGGCGACCGTCTGTGTATGGTATTATTATTGAAGATGATAAGATTTTACTGTCCCCGTGTTTTGGAGACGGCTATGACCTGCCCGGCGGTGGCATGGAGTTGCATGAGACAGTTGAGCAGGCATTAAAGCGTGAGGTCTGGGAAGAAACGGGCTTTGAGGCTTTAGTGGGCGAATTGGTTTCTGTTTGCTCATCGTTTTTTATGCCGCGATCGCAGTATTCATCGAGTAAGCAGCCGGCAAACGCTATATTATTGTACTATGTGTGCCACATCACTGGCGGAAAACTTTCAACCGAACATTTTGATGAAGACGAACAAAAACACACGGCAGAGGCGACATGGATCCCAATATCACAGATAGATAATATAAAATTCTACAGCACAAACGACGTGCAGTCCGTGATTAGAAAAGCAGAAGTCATGATCAATCAAAAAACAACGCTATAAGCGTTGTTTTTGGCGTGTCACCTGCAGCCTTGGCGAAGGGTGGTGCCGGAGGAGGGACTCGAACCCTCAAGCCTTGCGGCGCACGATTTTGAGTCGTGTATGTTTACCAGTTTCATCACTCCGGCTTATTTGGCTATTCTAAAGCAATGAAATTACATTGTCAAAGTGAGCTTTTTCTTTTATAATACATGCTATATGGCACGAGTGATCAGCGTAGTGAATCAGAAGGGCGGGGTTGGCAAAACGACCACCGCCGTTAATTTAGCAGTGTATCTTGCGGCACTCGGAAAGTATGTGCTGTTGGTTGATCTTGATCCGCAGGCGAACGCGACATCTGGAATCGGCATTGCCCACAATGATCTTGAAAGCGGTCTGTATGAGGCCTTGTCCGGAATAACGGATATTTCTTCAATCATCAGATCTCACGAGCTTGACGGTCTGCGCATAGCACCGGCCACGAACAACCTCGCGGGAGCTAATGTTGAATTGGTGACCGCTGAACGCAGAGAGTACCGCTTGTATGACATTCTTCAGCAGGTTCGGCATGAATACGACTACATTATAATTGACTCGCCGCCCTCGCTCGGCATTCTGACCTTGAACGGTCTTGTTGCGGCTGACGAATTGCTTATTCCGGTGCAGGCAGAGTACTACGCGCTTGAAGGGCTTGGTCAGTTGATGAATACCATAGAGCTGATCAAGGCGAATCTTAAACCCGATCTGGCGGTGCTTGGCGCGGTCATAACCATGTATGACAGCCGCAACAAGTTGTCCGAGCAGGTGATGCTTGAGCTTTATAAATATTTTCCGAATAAGATATTCCGCAGTGTCATTCCAAGAAACGTGCGGCTCACCGAGGCGCCGTCATACGGAAAATCAATTTTACATTACGATTCAAAATCAAAAGGCGCGAAGGCATATGAGCGGCTCGCTCGCGAGTTGCTCGAACTTCATGCCAATCAGATATAATCTATGGCACAAAAACAAAGTTTTGGCCTTGGCCGCGGGCTTGGGTCGTTGATTCCTAATAAAAAAGAGGAGCCGAAGCAGGAAGCAAGCTATTTTTCAGCACGTACTTTTAATGAAGAAGGGGAGCACGGTGTTGATGCAAGCGTCGCGCGTTCGATAATCCGCGACGTTCCGGTGGATGCAATCGCGTCTAACAAGTATCAGCCGCGGAAGTATTTTGATGAGAGAAAACTTAAGGAACTTGCTGATTCGATCAAGGAGCACGGCATCCTGCAGCCACTCGTTGTGATTGAGCGCGACGACAGTAAGGGATATGAACTTGTCGCGGGAGAACGGAGATTGCGCGCGTCAAAGCTTGCCGGTCTTTCAACTGTCCCGGTCATCATTAGAAGTTTTAATGATCTCGAGCGGCTTGAACTAGCGCTCATCGAAAATATCCAGCGTGCTGACTTGAATCCCATAGAAGAGGCAGAGGCCTATCAGAAACTGAATGATGAATTCGGCTTAACGCACGAACAGATTGCTGAGCGGCTTGGCAAAAGCAGGCCGGTGGTGAGCAATGCGCTGCGACTTCTGCGCCTTCCTGCTGAGATACAGGAGGCTATCTCCAAGGGAGCTATCACCGAGGGACACGCCAAGGTGCTCATGGAGATCAAAGATGACGAGAAGCGCATGGAGCTTTTTAAAAAAGTGTTGTCTCAGAAACTCACTATCACTGATACCTCCTCTGAAGTGAAACGCGTTGGTGTGGCGACTCACACACGCCGTATTAACAAAGATCCGAACATCGCCGCGCTTGAGGACGAGCTGCGCGACCGGCTCGGCACCAAGGTATCAATCAAAAAGAAAGGCAAACACGGAGGCGTGATAGCCATTGAGTATTACGGTCAGGAGGAATTTAGGGAACTGCTTGAAAAGCTCAACCAAGGAACGTAATGCATAAAACCCCGCTTATCGCGGGGTTTTAGAATCGCCGGAGGCCGGGGATAGAAGAAAAGATTCCTTTTGGAGCCGCATTCTTTATTTTTTCGCGCGCGGCGGTCGTCTTAACGAATTTGAGCCAGTCGCGATTTGGTCCTTTTCTTTTTTTATCAGTAATGATTTCCACCATGTCGCCGCTTTGCAGTTCGGTATCGAGTGATGCGAGCTGATTGTTCACACGTGCCGCTGTTGCGGTGTTGCCGATGTCAGTATGGATGTGATATGCAAAATCAACGGGCGTTGCGTTTTCAGGAAGATCAATAACATCTCCCTTTGGCGTGAAGACGAAGATGCGATCCTGAAACACGTCTATCTTGATCGAATCAAGATAGGTCTTGTCGCTGATGAGCTCCTGCTGCATTTTTGACAGTTCTTGCATCCATTCGAATTTTTTGTCGAGCATGATGGATCCGCGCTCGTCGTAATGCCAGTGCGCGGCAATGCCGTATTCAGCTGTTTTGTGCATATCAGCTGTTCTGATCTGTATTTCTATGGCCTTGCCATCATCAGTAAAGATGGTTGTGTGCAGAGATTGATATCCGTTGGGTTTTGGTTGCGCGATGTAGTCTTTGAATCGATTCGGCATCGGCCGCCAACGGCTGTGAATTACTCCGAGCGCTTGATAGCAGTCTGCGATTGTTGGCACCACCACGCGAAGCGCGACAATATCGTGGATGCTTTTTAGGTCATTGTTGTGCGTCTGCAGTTTTTTATACAGGCTCCAGATATCTTTTGTTCTGCCCGATATCTCCATAACATCCAGATGCACCTTTTTAAGTTCCGCATAGATTCGCCGGCGCGCATGCTTCAAAAGCTCTTCGCGCTCGCTGTAATATTTGTCGAGCTCTTCGCGCAGGCTTGAGAATTCTTTCGGGTAGAGGTATTTGAATGAAAGATCCTCGAGCTGGCCTTTCATTTGCCAGATCCCGAGCCGGTTTGCGATCGGTGCGTATATCTCAAGCGTCTCGCGCGCGATGCGCTCCTGTTTTTTTGGAGGCAGTGCGTATAACGTCCGCAGATTATACAGGCGATCTGCAAATTTGATGAAAATGACCCTGATGTCCGACGCCATTGCTATGAACATTTTTCGCAAATTTTCAATGTAACGCTCTATGCCGCGGTATTTCAATTTTCCGAGTTTGGTAATGCCTTCGACAAGATGGGCGACATCATCTCCAAATTCGCGTTTGACGTCATCAAGCGAATAATCAGTGTCCTCGGGAACATCATGCAACAGGCCGGCGATGATGGTGTCTTGGTCAAGGTGGTAGCGTGCCAAGGTCATAGCAGTGCCGAGAGAGTGGCTTATATACGGTTCTCCGCTTTTTCGTTTTTGTCCTTCATGCGCTTTTTTCGCGAATTCATAGGCAAGACGCACCAGATCCGTGTCAACGTTCAGCTTTTCGCGCTCAATTATCTTTATAAGTTCAGTTATGCTTGCCATAGCACGTTTAGGGTAGTTGAAAGCATTGAACATTGTCAAACACGCCCTCTCTTTTCGGAGAGGGCGTGCACTTTCAAATATGTTATGCCTTTGGCGTTTTTCCTCGACGTCCGCGCCCGGGATTCTTTCTTTTTCCCTCGAGCATGGTAATGGCATCTTCGCGTGTCACTGATTTGGGGTCTGTGCCTTTAGACAGTGATTTGTTGGTAATGCCATCTGTGACATATGGGCCAAACCGGCCATGCTTTACCTGAATGGCGCCTTTTGAGTTCGGATCCTCGCCAAGCTCGGCAATGGGTTCGCGTAGTTTCTTCTTCTGCTCGTCAGCTGTTTTTAGCACTTCAAGCGCGGTTTCAAGCGTGATGGTATAGGGATCGTGTTCCTCTGAAAGGGAGGCCGTAGTTTTGCCGGCTTTGAGGTACGGCCCGAATCGGCCGGTGTTGGCGATGACATCCTCGTTGTCTTTATTTTTTCCAAGCGTGCGGGGAAGCTTTAGCAGTTCGAGCGCTTCCTCGATCGTAATTGTCTCCACGCTCTGATCTGACTTCAGTGATGCGCTTTTTAGCTTTTCTTTCTTTGCTTTTTTGCCTTTTCCCTTTTTTTTGTCCTTCTGTTCCTCTTTCCATTCGCCGAGCTGTACATAGGGCCCGAACCGGCCGGTTTTTGCAAAAACAGCCAATCCGGTTTTGGGATCGATTCCCAGTCCTCGTATCTGGATGATGTCTTCGCGCTTCAAATTTTCTGTTTTGTCGATTAGATTAGCTTTGAACGGTTCATAGAAATCACGCACCGCGCGTTCCCAGTCAATCTTTCCTTCGGCTATCTCGTCAAGTTCTTCTTCCATGCGCGCGGTGAATTTGTAATCAACTATTTTTGGAAAGTGATCAGTCAGTACATCGGTAACCAGGAACGCCATGTCTGTCGGTTTTAATCGTCGGTTCTCGATTCGTTCGACATATCCGCGTTTTTCAATGGTGCTGATGGTTGGCGCGTAGGTTGACGGCCGTCCGATGTCATACTCTTCAAGCGCCTTTACAAGCGACGCATCACTGTAGCGTGCCGGTGGTTCGGTGAAGTGCTGGTTCGGTTCAATGCGTGCTTGGTGCGCCGGATCTCCTTTTTTGAAAACAGGAAGCGTATTTTCACGCTGGCTTGCCGGATAGAGTTTCAAATATCCCGCAAAGGCTATTGTCTGTCCGGTCGCGCGGAATGTGTAGGTGGCGTCTGACGCGGTGCTGATGTCGAGCGCCGTGTTGTTCATAACAGCTTCAGGCATCTGGGAGGCGACAGCTCGCTTCCATATCAGATCATAGAGCTTGTATTGCTGTGCAGAGAGGTATTGCTTGATACTTTCAGGAGTTCGTGACGCTTCAGTAGGACGGATGGCTTCATGCGCTTCTTGCGCGGTTTTTGATTTTGTTTTGAACACGCGCGCTGAGGAAAGCGCATATTCGTCGCCAATATTTTTTTTAAGATACTCGCGGGCGTCAGCAGTAAATTTGGTTGAAAGATTGACTGAGTCCGTACGCATATAGGTGATGAGACCAACCTCTCCTTCGCTGCCCACGTCAATACCTTCATAGAGTTGTTGCGCAAGACGCATGGTCTGAAGAGAGGAATATCCCAGCTTGCGGTTTGACTCCTGCTGCAATGTTGATGTGGTGAATGGAGCAGGAGGATTCTTTTTGGTTTCTTTTTGGTCGATGCTGGTGATGGTATATTGTCCGCTCACAAGCGCGGCGAGTATTTTTTTTGCGTGCGCTTCATCGCCGATCTCAAATTTATCAAGCGATCCGCTGTTTATGGCGTGGAGTTTTGCGGAAAAGAATCCTTCCGGAAGCTGTTTGGGATCATAATTGCCAGGCAACGGGCGCGTATCTTTTGAGAAGATCGCATCAATGGTCCAGTATTCGCGCGCCTCAAACTGCATGATCTCGCGCTCGCGAACCACAATAAGCCGGACCGCGACCGATTGGACGCGCCCGGCGGATAGTCCCCGTGCTACTTTTTTCCAAAGGAATGGGGAGAGCTCATATCCGACCAGCCGATCGAGAATGCGCCGCGCTTGCTGGGCATAGACCCTTTTTTCATCTATGGAGCGCGGATGGGATAGCGCCTCCTCAATCGCCGGTTTGGTGATTTCGTGAAACGTAATGCGCTTGATCTGTTCCTTTTTCGGATTAAGCAATGCGACGAGGTGCCATGCGATAGCTTCTCCTTCGCGGTCCTCATCAGTCGCAAAATAGATGGTTTTAGCGTTCTTTGATAATTTTTTCAGCTCATCAACAACCTTTTTTTTGTCCTCGCCTTCTACGACGTAGGTCGGCTCGAAATTGTTATTAACATCGATACCAATATCTTTTTTCGGCAGGTCGCGGATGTGTCCATAGGATGACTTGACGGTATACGCGCCCTTCAGGAATTTGGTGATGGTTTTCGCTTTAGTTGGCGACTCAACAATAACAAGGTCTTTGGACATAATAGGGGATGATTAGTGATCGGTTGTATGGCACCGCGGTCAGCTATCTGCTTGAATGATTAATTAAGGGTTTATGAACGATTGATCTGTTTTTGAGAATCGTTGCTTCTGGTATCCATTGTTTCCGCAGGGCGCCGGTGAGAAAGAAAGAACCGGTTACCAGTATGCAATCATTGCTGCGAGCTCGTTTTTTCGCCCAGATAAGCGCCTGTATCGGATCAGGCTCGCTGCTATGTGGAATGTTCCTTGGGCATCGTTGCGTCAGCTCAGCCGCGGTATACGAGTCGCGGCCTTCAACGGAAAACTCAGTGAATATAAAGTGTTTTGTTATTGGTGCGAGCAACGCGAGCATTGCTTTGGCGTTTTTGTTTTTCGCACTGGCAAAGATAGTATACAGTGTATCATATGTCAACTGTTTGGAATTGTGGACAACACTTCTGATCTTGTCTGGATTGTGCGCGCCATCAAGCACAATCGTCGGCTTCTTATCCATTATTTCAAACCGGCAGGGGAGTATTGTTTCCACATCGCCGCGCGCAATCGCTTGTTCGCTGACGCCAATGTGGCGCGCTATTGCGCGGGCAAGCTCATGGTCGCTTTCTTGAAATTTCTTACCACTGACAATATGCATTGTTGCGTGTTCTTTCGCGCATTTTTGTTTGAAAATAGCGCGTATGCGCTCACGCCGTTCTGTTGTGAAGAAATGGGAATGTGGTTTTATTATCCCCGCTTTTTCGCGCGCGATCTTTGAGAGGGTGTTGCCTAATAGTTTTGTGTGATCAAGCCCCACGTTTGTGGTTGCGCTGATGGATGTTTTTATGATGTTGCCGGCATCATATGTCCCGCCGCACCCAACCTCAAGAATCACCCAGTCGCATTTTTGTTCTTTGAAATAGAGGAGCGCTATAGCAAAAAATATCTCAAAATACGTGGGCCTGCCGTACGCGCCGTTCTTTTCCATGCCTTCAATGACCGGACGAATTTTTTTTACCAATCGAGCGAACGTTGCGGGATTGATAAGCTTGTCGTTCACCTTGATCTTCTCTATGGATGTGGTGGCGTATGGAGAGGTAAATGATCCTACTCGACGTCCATCGCTGCATAGCATGTTGTGCAACGACGTCACTGTTGTTCCTTTGCCTGATGTTCCGGAAACATGGACATAGCGAAAATACTTGCCGGGATCGCCAAGTCGTGAGACCAGTTCTCTGGTGCGCTCCAAAAATTGCTCAGGGTCGCTGTTGTGAGAGCGCATGTACGCCTGATCGTGCGGAGATGCGCCCAGCTTTTCGAGATATCGGACCGCTCTGTAATATGTGTCGAACGACATAGTGTTGTGTACGGTGATGCGGTAGTAACACAATAGTAATCGATTATCTTGTTGCAATACCTGTTTTCTGGATTAGAATCGCATTACAACTGCATACCATTGCATCACTATGTTGTTTATTGCGCAGGACTGTGATCCTGATTCTTTTCATCGCTTTTCAGCCATGCCACAATGCCATAGACAATCGGCGTATCCAGAAGCGCGAATATTATTTTGAAAAGCCAGTAGGGGATAATAAGTGAGAATAAGAATGCAACATCGAATTTCGGCGTTACCTGGTAGAATGCAATGAACATGAAAAGCGTCGTATCGATGAATTGGCTCACAATGGTTGAAAGGTTGTTTCGCAGCCAAAGAAACCTGCCTTTTGTTTTGTTGCGCCAAAATTGGAATGCCCAAATGTCATGCGTTTGGCTCAGAACAAACGCGGTCAGGGAAGCGATTATGATGCGTATTGAATTGCTGAATACGGTAGTATATTCAGCGTTATGCTCGTACCTTTCTGCTGGCGGCAGCGCAATGGCAAGCGCTACAATGCCTAGAATGAGGATCTGTGCTACAAGCGCTCCATAGATGAGGTGTGTAACCTTTTTTTTGCCGAACACCTCTTCAATCGCGTCAGTGATGAGAAACGTGAGCGGGTATGCGAAAATTCCCACGGACACGGAAACGCCGAATAAGGTGGTGACTTTTGTGCCAAGCAGGTTGGCGCCGATGAGCGCCGCAACGAACACCGAAGAAAGAATGGCAATTTTTTGGTCGGTATCAATGCGCATAGTATATATGAAGATTAATTGTTCTAGTCGATGATTCAGCGTGCCAGGCAATATCGCATGCCGCCCATGTGCCTGACCATGCCTTTCATCTCCATGAGAGTCAGTGCTGCATTTATATCGCGAACCGCCAGTTTGGTCAAGCGGGCAATGTCGTCAACATGGAGCGGTTCCTTGGTCAGCGAATCGAGAATGACCGCTTCTTCGCGCGTGTTTGGAACAACGTCAGAAGCAGTACTGTATTCCTCCGCCCGCTCTAGGTTGAGTGCGCTTAATATATCCTCAGCTTCAGAAACTGGCCGCGCGCCCATTTTGATCAGATTGTTGGTTCCGAGCGAGTTCTCGCTCGTGATGTTTCCTGGTACCGCAAAAACGTCGCGGTCTTGCTCAAGCGCGTACCGCGCGGTCAGGAGCGCGCCTGACTGTTCTGGCGCTTCGACCACCAGCACGCCGAGCGATATGCCGGAGATGATCCGGTTTCTTCGCGGGAAGTACTGCTTCAAGGGCGGCGTGCCGGGCGGATGCTCGCTCACCAGCGCGCCGCCTGATTCCGCGATGCGTTCCGCAAGCGATCGGTTGTGTGCGGGATAAATGTTATTTTTTTCGAGGCTTGCGCCCAGGATTGCTATGGTTGTGCCGGCAGCATCGAGGGTCGCCTGGTGCGCGATTGCGTCAATGCCATAGGCCAGCCCGCTCGCAATCACAATAGTGC
>Ga0210057_1008126_pt1 | contig 12513 bp, 10 predicted proteins | sample CryGeyCG2114_010_2_FD_183968 | JGI IMG/M metagenome (GOLD analysis project Ga0210057, IMG submission 183968) | Groundwater microbial communities from aquifer - Crystal Geyser CG10_big_fil_rev_8/21/14_0.10 (SPAdes) (version 2) | ecosystem: Environmental > Aquatic > Deep subsurface > Groundwater ... | reverse complement strand
TTGGCAGCAAGACCGAACGAGGAGCCCAAGCCTTGAGCACCGTATTATCTATCTGCACCACTACGTGGCGCAGTAACCCTGCGGGTTACTTCAGATCACTCGCACTGTTGGGGTAGTGAGCAGTTACGAGGGTAAGGCTAGACAAACGCGTTAAATAATATGATAATGTCTACAGTAAAATGAGCGCAAAAATAAAAAACTCGGTCCGTTCTGCTGGACACCACAAACATATACCCAAAGGCGTAAGCTCAAGAGCTTTTGAAAGAGTTCATTGGCCATACCTGCCAGTCTTACTAATAGCCGGTCTTTTCTTAAGTTTGGGCGGCCAGACCGGCGCCTTACAGGCTGCAATGCGTCATCCCGGAAGCAAGGTATTGGCCTACTCCACCAGCATGAGTGTCAGCGGCCTTTTAAACGATAGTAATGCCCAGAGAACTAGCAACGGTGTCGGTGCGCTATCGCTAAGCAGCCAGCTTAACGGAGCAGCCCAAGCTAAAGCCAATGATATGGCCTCCCGAAATTATTGGAGCCACAATACCCCGGAAGGAAATCCACCGTGGGTATTTGTGGATGCTCAAGGATATGCCTATCAAAAGTTAGGTGAGAACTTAGCGGCCGGCTTTAGCGACGAACAATCAACAGTGGCAGGCTGGATGGCCAGCCCGCCGCACCGCGAAAATTTACTGGACCCAGCGTTTTTAAATGTCGGGTTTGGCTTTGCCAATAATGAAAATTACACTTCCGCAGGCGGCGGCCCGATGACGATTGTGGTGGCATTTTACGGAAAGCCGGCAGGAGCACCAGCAGCTCCACCGGCGGTAGCAACCAGCACACCGCCACCAGCTCCGGCCAGCAAACCACCGGCCCCGCAGCCTAGCCCGGCACCAGTACCAGCCGTGAGCCCGTCCCCGACCCAACCAACTCCCGAGACAGCCAAGCCAACAGATACTAAAACGGCAACTCCTAAGCCCAAGTCAAAAGCGCGGCCGGCAACCACCGAAACACCTACGTCAGGGATAACCTTGTCACTACGTACATCTCGGGCTCAAGTTGCCTTCGCTCACCTTCCAGCAGCCAGCCTGGCAACCGGCATAGTCAGTTTTATTGCCGTTGCGGCTCTTGGCCTTTGGGTCAGCAAACATGCCTTAGCGGCTCGACGGGCATTCACTAAAAGTGAAACGTTCGCTATCAGGCATCCGCTGGTTGATATTGGGCTGATTACAATCGCGGCTTGCGCTTACCTACTGACTCAGACTGCCGGCCTGATACAATAGCTTACACACTTCGCATCGTCACTCTGCCAGCCAATCTGGCCGCACCAGTGGCTCTTGGCGCATCACGGCGTTACCAGAGCTCCGGTGCTTCCCCACAGTATCTTTTATACAGTTCAGTCCGCGCTACACTGGCGCTCTTTAAGCTGCATTTAAGTGCGAAGTGTGTTTTGGAAGTTAACGTACAACCACGTTTGTGGCGCCAAAAACCGACGCCAGATCACGCAGACTTTTCTCGTTTATATCGATTGTCTGGGGTAATTTTATGGCTTGTTTCCCGGTCTCAACACCAGTAACCAGAACGACTTCCGTGTCGCCCTGGTGTATATCCAGTTTTTCTTTGAGCGCCAGTAGTAGCGGTTTGTCTGAACTGTCCTCCAGGCGGATGTATAAGCGCTTGCGAGCAGTAGTTTTTTTATCGGCTGAAACCGAGGCGGCAGTTGGAGTCGGTTTTTTAAGAGCGTGGCTGGCAGAATCATTAGAGTTAACTAATTTAGCCTCGTCAACCAGTAGCTTTAGCTCATCGCCGGCACTACTACCTCTGCCGCCGCCAAGCTTGCCCCGGCTTATTATAATTTGGTCGCGTTGCCAAACAGTTGGGTCTAGCGCATAAAGTTTAGGAAATACAATCAATTCTATCTCTCCGCTCATGTCTGTGAGTTTGGCAAAGGCCATTTTGGCGCCTTTTTTAGTTATTACTTCACGCATTTCTGTAATTGAGCCGCCAACTGTTATCTCCTCACCCGCCATACTGGCGATTACTGAATCTAGGGGCATCGTCTGGGGAGCTAATACCGCCGCATACGCTTCCAGTGGATGGCTGCTAAGGTACAAACCCAGCAGTTCGCGTTCCCAAGCTAGTTGTTCGGCTGCCGAATACACTGGATTTGTATTACTCCAGGAGAGTTTTAAGATTGCTTCGTTAGGGTTATCGCTAGCAGTACCAAAAAGCCCAACCTGGCCGCTGGCTTCATCTTTTTGCAGCCGGCCCGATAGGGCTAGAATGTTTTCGATATTATGTAATAGCAAACTACGCTCACCAAAGCGATCGAGTGCTCCGGCTTTGATTAGGCTTTCCATGGACTTACGGTTAACTATCTGGGGGCTGACTGACTTGCAAAAATCTTCGATTTTATTAAACTGGCCGCCACAGGCCTCTCTGGCCCTTAATATTTCTTCAGCGGCACCATGACCGACGTTTTTTATGGCGTCTAAGCCGAACCTGATCTGTTTTTGGCCGGCAACTATGGCAAATTCATGGAACGACTCATTAACATCTGGTGCCAGCACTTCTATACCAAGCTGCTTACACTCCTTAATTTCTATAGCCAGGCGGTCAGTATTATCATAGTCACTGGTCATCACGGCCGCCATGAAAGCCTCCGGATAGTGAGCCTTCAGGTAAGCAGTTTGGTAGGCAATCATGGCGTAGCAGGCCGCATGACTTTTATTAAATGAGTAGTCAGCAAACGGTTGAATGAGAGTCCACAGCTTTTGGGCCTCACCTTTGGTAAGGCCTTGTTTGAGGCAGCCCTCGACAAACCGTGGCTTTTCGGCGTTCATAATATCGCGCTTCTTTTTACCGATGGCTTTGCGCACCAAATCGGCTTGGCCCGGACTATACCCGGCGATCATTTGCAGCATACCGATAATCTGCTCTTGATAGACCATCACACCATAGGTGTTTTTTAAAATCGGCTCCAGTGATGGGTGTGGGTAGGTGATACGCTGGGGTTGATTTTTACCGAGAATAAACTGGGGTATTTCAGCTATTGGTCCAGGACGGTACAGGGAGACCATAGCGATAATATCGTCGAATTGGTTAGGTTTCAGCTGCTTTAAGTACCGCCGCATGCCGGCCGATTCCAGCTGGAAGACCCCAGTTGTTTCACCACGCCTTAGTAGCTCAAAAGTCTGAAGATCATCAAGAGGAACCTGATCGATATCAATATCTTTTTCATAGACTTTTTTTATGATTCGCAAGGCGTTTTTGATGGTGGTAAGGTTGGATAAACCCAGAAAATCTATTTTAAGAAGTCCGAGATCTTCGATGGGACCCATGGAGTACTGAGTAGTTACCACGCCCTTTTGGGCCATTTCCAGCGGCACGAACTTTACGATATCACCGGGTGCTATTACTACACCGGCGGCATGGACGCCGTGGCTACGGATTGTACCCTCCAGTCTTGTGGCCAGTTCGAACACTCGGGCTGACTGCGGATTGGTAGAATTCTCGGCCTTGAGCTCGGCCACTTCTTTTAAGTGAGTAGCCAGTGGGGTATGCCGGCCCTGGACCGGCGGCGGAATCATCTTTGCTAGCCGATCGGCTTCGGAATATGGTACCTGTAAGACCCTCGCGACATCGCGCACCGAATTGCGAGCCGCCATTCTGCCAAATGTTACGATATTAGCCACCCGATCGGTGCCGTATTTATCCACACAGTAGTTGATTACCTCATCACGCCGCGAATCCTGAATATCAATATCAATATCCGGCATACTAATACGATCCGGATTTAAAAACCGTTCAAAGAGTAGATCATAGGCCAGTGGATCAAGTTCAGTAATGCGAGTAGCATAGGCCACGATGGAACCGGCCGCACTACCCCGACCCGGCCCAAATACAATACCATGGTCTTTGCCCCAATTGATAAAATCCGCGACAATCAAAAAATAGCCATTAAAGCCCATCCTATTGATGGAATCAAGCTCATATTCGGCCCTCGCTATTACGTCTTTTGAGAGACATTTTTTAGCTTCAGGAACTGATAACTTATAGGCCCGTTGCCTACCTTTATCCCCGTATCGCCAAGCTAGGCCTCTCCAGACTTGTTTTTGGAGGATAGTCTTTTCGGTTTCGCCAACTGGAACCGGAAACTGGGGAATCAGGATTTTGCCAAGTTCAATATTTAGACTACAACTGTCGGCTATTTTTTTAGAGTTGGTTATAAGCTCAGGGTGATCCTTGCCCCAACGCTTGATAACTTCGCGAGGATCAGCAACATGCAACTCAAAATCTTTTAGGCTCATTCGCTGCTCGTCAGCCAAAAAGGCACCTGTTTGGACGCACAGTAATATTTCATGGGCTTCTTGGTCTTCATGCTTCAAGTAGTGAGCATCACAAGTCACTACAGCCGGGATTTCTAACTCGCTAGCAATTTTTAACAGCTGCTCGTTTACCAGGGTTTGTTCCGACCAAACCATCGGATGCTGCGGATGGCCGCTATCCAGAAGCTCGATGTAATATCTATCGCCAAATATTCTCTTATACCACACAGCTACTTCTTTGGCCTGCTGATATTGGCCCTGGCGCAGCGCGTCGCTAACCTCGCCGCTCATGCAGCCGCTTAGGACAATGATTCCCTGGCCGTACTTTTCCAGTAGTTCGTGATCAATTCTAGGCTTATAGTAAAATCCGTCCAGGTTGGCAATTGTCGATAGACGCATTAGATTCTGATAACCAATATTATCCATAGCCAACATGGTTAAGTGGTAGTACTGGCGGTCGTGAACTGAATCCTTGTCGGTATGCGCCCGGGCAGCCACATAAGCTTCCATGCCAATTATCGGTTTGATCTTGGCTTCGTTAGCGGCTTTATAAAATTCTATGGCGGCGCTCATAGTACCGTGATCTGTCACGGCCATCGCGTCCATGCCCATTTTTTTTACGTAGGCAGTCAGTTCGGGGATTTTGGTTAAACCATCCAACAAACTGTATTGTGTATGATTATGGAGATGCACATAGTCGGATGGCCGCCAGGCTGCTGATGTACTGACGTGTTTTTTGACTTTATTATCTTCCAACTCGCTCATTGCCTATTATTATACAGATTAAAAGCAGCCGCGCTGCGGGCTTTGGCTGCTTTTTTAACAAACGTTTATATACTTAGCTTTTCAGATATTTGCCAAGATTTTTTTGGGCCTGCTTGGCCTGCTTGATGGCTTTGTTCAGCTGGGGATCATCGGCCTCACCTTTTTTAATCGCCCCAAGAACATGTGCCGCTTTATCTTGTGCGTCTTTGGCGCGTACTACAGCTTCGTTAAACTCTTCGCGTGCTTGAGCGCTAAGAGCGATGGTCTGGGTCTTGGCGTTATTTAGAAGCAAGTTCAGCTCATCGTGAAGCCGCTCCAGTTGCTCAACCGCGTCTTCCTTTATGTCTATTGCTTTGTCAGCGATATCCGTTCGTGTTTCTTTTCCACTCTTTGGAGCAGTTAAAATACCAGCCAGATATCCTGTTATTGCTGCGACCACGGTGCTGATTGCCAATTTTTTTCCGACCTGTTCGTCTTTAGCCATTATTTTTCCCCTTATTTCTTACGCTTAAATTTGGCGGCATTTTCTACGATACTACCCACTACTTTCAATGCAGCCAGCGGTGAGGCAGTTTTTTTAAACGCCGAGGCAGCCGATTCTACCGAGTCGGCAACGTTTTCGGCGTGTTCAGCTATCCGACGGATTCGCTTTAGTAAGGATATTAGATATACCGCAACAATGATGAGCAAGATCAAAAAAACACTTAGAGTCGCACTGACGATTATCAGTAATGTTTCGGCTGCTGTGTTCATATAAAGTTAGTATACCCAATAAACTAGCAGCTACGCAATCAGAGCGCCTACAAGCCTAATTGTTTTTTGATGATTTTCTGGGCGACACCCGGATTGGCCTTGCCATGGCTTTTAGCCATTACTTGTCCCACTAGAAAGCCGATGGCCTTTAGCTCGCCTTCTTTAACGTCGCTGGCAGCCTTTTTATTTTCTTCCAAAACTTTGGCTACGATTTTCTCAATTTCATCTTCGTCAGAAACCTGTATGAGGTTTAGCTTCTCAATAATCCGCGCTGGAGCTTCACCTGTTTTTAGATTTTCTTGAGCGACAAGTTTACCGGCAGTTGAGTTGAGTTCTCCATCGCTAACCATCTCAGCCACTTTAATTTGATCCGTGACGCTTACATGGGACATATTAGACGCTTCTAACAGCTGAAAAATAACTCGCCGGGCATTTTCGGCGGATGTCTTGCTTATAGCCTCCAAAGCAGTTGGTACAACATCCGGTTTATCTAAAATATCCTCGACTACCTTGGCCTCAACTTTTATGGTTGTAAGTTTTTGGCGTATGGCTGGGGGGAGTTCGGGCAGGGTTTTTTTGAATCTGGAAATATCGGATTCACTCAACTCAACCGGCGGGATATCCGGTTCGGGCATATAACGGTAATCATGAGCCTCTTCCTTGCCGCGTTGGCTGGTAGTTTTTTGTTTGGCCTCGTCCCAGCCCCGAGTTTCTTGAACTACTACACCGCCCCTTTCGAGCAGCTCAATCTGGCGATTAATTTCAAATTTAACGGCGTTTTCTACGCTTCTAAAACTATTCAGATTTTTGATTTCACTGCGCGTACCCAGTTTTGAGGCGTTCGGGCTGACGCTGATATTGACATCAAAGCGTAGGTTGCCGTGGTACAAATCTACATCGCTAACGCCAGAGTACTTCATTAGCAGATAAAGCTCACGGGCATAGGCTTTTGCCTCAACAGCGCTATGGATGTCAGGTTCACTGACAATTTCCAACAGTGGTGTTCCGGCCCGGTTAAGATCTACCAGCGAGTAATCGGCGCCAGCCGGGTGGATATTTTTGCCAGCGTCTTCTTCTAAATGCGCCCGGGTAATTCCAATGCGTTTGGCTTGGCCAGCCACTAAAATATCAATGTGGCCGCCAACGATAATCGGTTGGTCGTATTGGCTTATTTGGTAGCCTTTGGGCAAATCTGGATAGAAGTAATGCTTGCGATCAAATTTGCTGAAAGCCTGTGGTTTGGTATTAAACGCGAAAGCCGCCCGAGCCGCCAGTTCAATAGCAGCTTGGTTTAGGTATGGCAAGGCTCCGGGCATACCAACGCAGATATGACTGATCAGTGTGTTAGGAGCAGCGTCACGAGCATTGTTGTCTACTGCGGCAAACAGTTTAGTTTTGGTTTTAAGCTGTACGTGCGTTTCAATCCCAATAGTCGGAATATACTTGCCAGCGCTCATATATTCCTCCATTTTTCAATTTTACAATTACCAATTTTCAATAGATTTTCATTTATCAGTTCACAAACATTTGGACACCAGGAAATGTAAAATGAAAAATTAATGGTAAATGATAAACGGTAAATGGCAACTGTTCTCATAAGGCCCCCAAATCCTTCAAGCCCCGCCTAAAACCGGCCAAGGCGTTTTGGGCCTCACGTTTTTTAAGCTTGGTATCGGGCTCGTGCACTAAGCGATTACGGAGTTTGTGGGCGTACCAAACCGAGTCATTGTCAGTTAAAGAACGTTGGGCGGCTACCAGCCGCTCACCCATGGTTTTGCCATTGAAGTTGCGCCGTTTCAAAGCCTCATCTAGTAGTTTATCGGCATCAATGACCGCCAGGACTATGCCGTCCGATGTTTTTACCCGAGCGAGCAGCTCCAGCCATTTCTTCTGGAAGTAATCCTGATTGAGCTTGTGAGTCATTCGCCGACTCAAGATACCGACACTCATGAGCATAACCACGCCGAAAACAATGGCTAAGATTAGAAAAATGGTGCTCATAAGCTTAAGCCAGCTCCTCAAAGCCTTTAGCGATGCCTAGCAACGCTCGGTCGGCACGCTGGGAAGCTATCAGCTGTAGGCCAACCGGCAGGCCTTGGCTTTTGCCGGCTGGCACACTGATTGCCGGATTACCCGCCATATTTGCGGCCACTGTAATTATGTCTGTTAGATACATTTTGAGCGGATCATCAGTTCGTTCACCGATTTTAAAGGCCACCATTGGGGCAGTTGGACCTACTAAAAAATCGTAGCTAGCAAATGCTTGGTTGAACTCGTTGATTATCATGGTGCGTACAGTCTGAGCCTTTTTATAGTAGGCATCGTAATAACCGCTGGACAAAACGTGAGTCCCGATCATAATACGCCGTTTTGCTTCCAAGCCAAAGCCTTCCTCACGGCTCAGTTCATAGCTCTGGTCCAGATCTACGGCTTTTTTTGAACTGTGCCCGTACCGCTGGCCATCATACCGGGCCAAGTTACTGCTGACTTCCGCCGGGCTTACTATGTAGTATGCAGCTAGGGCCAGTGGCAAACTTGGCATACTTACTTCTGTGACTTGGGCGCCGGCATTTTTTAATTTTTCTATAGCAGATTCGATTTGGATACGCACACCAGGTTCCAAGCCGTCTGACATATACTCTTTAACGACACCAATCTTTTTGCCCTTAATTTTTGTATCAAGATCGGTATATGAATTATTGTCTCGTTCAATCATGGTGCTGTCTAGTTGATCTTGGCCGGACATTACCTCAAGGACTAGCGCAGCGTCTTCAACAGTCTTAGTTAAGGGCCCAATAACGTCCGTGCTGCTAGCCATGGCTACCACACCGCTGCGGCTGACCAGCCCATAGGTTGGTTTTAAACCTACCGCACCGCAAAAACTAGCCGGCAAACGGATTGAACCACCGGTATCCGTGCCAAGGGCAAAAGGCGCCAAGCCCAAAATCACGGCCGCTGCCGAACCACCAGAACTGCCGCCCGGCACCCTGGTTTTATCATGTGGATTTTTAGTCACGAACCAGTCGCTGTTTTCGGTACTGCTGCCATGGGCAAAAGCGTCTAGATTAGCCTTAGCCACGCAAATAGCGCCAGCTTCCTCCAGCTTTTCAATGGCCGTGGCCTGATATGGAGCCTTAAATCCCCGTAAAATATTACTGGCTGCCGTGGTTTCGCCGCCAAAAGTTAAAAAATTATCTTTAGCAATAAAGGGGATGCCAGCCAAGGGCCCAACTTGAACGGCCTTTTTTACCTTTTCGTCAACCTGGGAGGCTCGCTGCCTAGCCCTATCAGGAATTATCGAAATTATCGCCTGATAGTCTTGTTTATCAGCTATGGCCTGCAACGATTTATCAACCAGGTCAACGGCCTTCAGCTGGCCGCTTTGGACTTTGAAGGCAATTTCAGACAAAGCTGGCCACTGACCCATAACTATCCAATTACCCTTTTGACTTTATACTGGCCATCTTTTATGGCCGGCGCGTCAGCCAGCAGGTCACTAGGCTGCGCCTGGTACTTTTTAATCTCATCTTCTCTAGTAACGTTTTTAAGCCCTGTCACCTGGTAGGTGGGTTCCAGTCCCTCCACGTTCACCGAATTGAGAGTCTCGACGTATTTTAAAATATGGGTCAGCTCGACGGCGAATCGATCAACTTCCTCGTCGCTCAGTTTTAGGCGGCTCAAGCGAGCCAGCTTTAATACAGCCTTGCGTGTCAGCTTACTCATAACTTCAATGAATGTAAGTATAACAGACTGGCAATGCCTGTGGACACTAATGATAAATAGCCTTTTGTCATTTTATGGAGAGACTTTCCATCTTGTCGTTGATCTCGGCTATCAGATCACGCAGGTCGGCGGCTTTTTCGAACTCCAGGTTGGCGGCCGCCAGATCCATCTGGACGCTAAGATCGTGAACCAGATGCTTATATTCATCTTTGGGTATCTTTTTTAAATCCAGTTTTGGCTTTTGTTTTTTTTCGGCCCGCGGCAAAAGCTCACTAACCGCTCTGGTGATGCTAGCGGGCGTAATGTTGTGCTGCTTATTATAGCTTTCCTGAACCGCGCGGCGGCGATTAGTCTCATCGATAGTTCGCTGCATGCTACCGGTTACTACGTCGGCATACATGATAACTCGTCCCTCTTGGTGCCTGGCCGCCCGGCCGACAGTCTGGATCAGAGCTTGTGAACTTCGTAAAAAGCCTTCTTTGTCGGCGTCTAAAATAGCCACCAGGCTAACTTCTGGCAGATCCAGGCCTTCGCGCAGCAAGTTGATACCAACCAAAACGTCAAAAACTCCAAGCCGTAAATCGCGCAAAATATCGGTGCGGTCTAGGGTGTCTATGTCGCTATGAATGTAGGCAACCTTAATATTTAATTCTTTCAGGTATTCAGCTAAATCCTCAGACATTCGTTTGGTTAAAGTAGTTACCAAAACACGATGGCCCTTTTTCACGCTTGAGCGAATTTCAGAAATCAAATCATCTACCTGACCTTCAACCGGACGTACCTCTATCACCGGATCCAGCAAACCAGTTGGACGGATAACTTGTTGAGCCGGCTCCGGACTGTGCGACAGTTCATATTCTGCAGGCGTAGCGCTGACGTAGACGACCTGGTTAATATGCCGTTCGAATTCGCTAAAGGTCAGCGGCCGGTTATCTAGGGCGCTGGGCAAACGAAAGCCGTGCTCTACCAATACTTCTTTGCGGGCCCGGTCGCCATGATACATGCCGCGAACTTGGGGGATGGTCATGTGCGACTCATCAACTAAAAGCAGGTAATCATCCGGAAAATAGTCCATCAGGGTTGCCGGTTGTTCACCGGCCTCTCGATTAGTAAGATACCGGCTATAATTTTCAATGCCCTTAACAAAACCGGTTTGCTCCAGCATCTCCAGATCAAATTTGACTCGCTGGTCTATGCGCTGGGCCTCAACTAGTTTGCCCTGTTTTTTAAACCAAGCTATCCGCTCGTTAGCCTCTTCCCTGATTTTTCCCAGGGCGATTTGAAGTTTCTCATTAGGGGTCACATAGTGACTACCTGGGTAAACCACCAGTTCTTGCAGGCTTTTTTCTATTTCGCCGGTCAATGGATTAATTTTAGTTATCCTATCAAGCTCGTCGCCAAAAAACTCAATCCTGTAGGCGCTTTCTTCGCCGGCTGGGAAAATATCAACCGTATCACCTCTGACCCTGAAGTTGCCCCGCTCAAAGGCCATGTCGTTACGGTGATACTGGATATCGGTAAGCTGCCGCAGCAACTTATCACGGACCCGCCGCTCGTTCTTTTTAAGCCGGATAGCTAGGTTATCATAGTCTTCCACTGAGCCGATACCATAAATGCAGCTAACGCTGGCCACGATTATGACATCGCGTCTTGATAAAAGCGCCGCTGTGGCGGCGTGACGCAAACGGTCGATTTCCTCGTTAATGTCACTGTCTTTTTCTATATAGGTGTCGGAGCGGGGCATATAGGCTTCGGGCTGATAGTAATCAAAGTAGCTTACGAAGTAATGGACGGCGTTATCAGGAAAAAATAGGCGGAATTCGTTGTAAAGCTGGGCGGCCAGAGTTTTGTTATGCGAAAGCACCAGCGTCGGTTTGCCAGTGTGATTTATCAGGTTTGCCATGGTAAAGGTCTTACCGCTACCGGTAACACCTAGTAGGGTTTGTTCTTTGAGACCGTTGTCCAGGCCTTTGATTAGCTGGGTAATAGCCGATGGCTGATCGCCAGTCGGGCTATAATCACTAACCAACTTGAATTTAGTCATCCCTTAATTATATCAACTGTGTTGATATTTTACTGGGGTATAGCCTCAAAGTTAGGCAATAGCCCAATAACCGCATCGTGAGTTTCGCTCTGTATGCTCTTTGTTGTATCACCATCACCACAGGCAGCCTGTGGACTTACATAGAAGTAGTAGTAGTCGCCGACGTGACCATATGCTGCCTTGTCCAATTCTTTTGCATACTGCGCAGCAGTTTTCCCAGAATCTATTCCGGAGTCACCAAGAAGGTATTGGTCGGTGGATTTATAGCGTTCGATAACTCCACCATAGTCCGCCCCCTCTTTACACATTTGATCTTTGGCGTCGAGTTCTACCGAACTGAAGCTTGCATAATCGGTCCAAGCCCCACCGCCAGAGTTTCCTGCTGGGGTAACCTTATATTCCAACGTAAGCTTGCCACTATACGGCGCTCTGACGCCCCACTCCTTAATTGTTAAGTAGCTTTGAGGTGATGTGCCCTGAGTCGATGAACTGCTTTTCTCGGAAGCTGACTTTGGGGTGCTGGTAGTGGCGTTAGATGATTTGTTGGATTCGTGCCGAGTATGCCAAACGTAGTATCCGGCAAATCCAACGACAGCTAAAATTAGAACTACTAACAGCGACTCTATCAAAGTAAAACCTTTTTGATTTTTAAGAGTCACCTATATATTCCTTTGTGCTTATGCTTACTTGTCTTGAGTATACTTTCAAGAACTTCTGTGTCAAGCACCTAGCAGTAGTTAACTAGGGTGTCATCGGACTAGTTATAAACGCTGGCGTATGGCTCGTACAGTTCATCTAAAAGCGAGCTTAGTTTGGCTATCAGCCGGTCGGCATCGGTATCGAACAAAACTAATTCTTTATGAGCGTTTGGCAAGAATTCTAGAAATTCTTCTATCTCGTTACTGATAC
>Ga0210057_1008125_pt1 | contig 12513 bp, 11 predicted proteins | sample CryGeyCG2114_010_2_FD_183968 | JGI IMG/M metagenome (GOLD analysis project Ga0210057, IMG submission 183968) | Groundwater microbial communities from aquifer - Crystal Geyser CG10_big_fil_rev_8/21/14_0.10 (SPAdes) (version 2) | ecosystem: Environmental > Aquatic > Deep subsurface > Groundwater ... | reverse complement strand
CACAATATACAAACAGTTTTTGTGACTCAAAGGACACAAAAACATGAGCAAAGATTCACAAAAAGCTTTGCCCAAAGAGATTTGAGCCTATTAGGCTCAACCTCCAACTAATCATTCGGAGATGCTGTTTAGGTGAAAAGTTTTAAATACTCATTATTAATATTTCACAAACATGAAAATAGTAAACTCTATTACAGAAGATTATCATATGCACACATCTACATTCTCAGATGCAATTCCAACAATTAATGAGTTAGTAATCTATGCAGGTAAAATTGGAATGACGGAAATTGGAGTTACTGATCATTCTGAATTATGCTTAAAAGCATTAAATATTAATCCAAGACATAGATCTTTAGCAAATAGATGGAGAAACGTCCATAATAATGTCAACGTTATATTTGGCATTGAAGGGGACATTTTAGACGATGAAGGTAATATGTGCGACCACATTCACGGCTACAAATCAGATTTACTGATAGCTTCCTTGCATCCACAAACTTACAAGGGTACAAATCCAACAAAAGCTTACATTGAAGCAATGAAAAAAAACAAAATTTCATTTATTGGGCATCCTTGCGCAAAATATTTTGGTAAACAAGTAGAAATTAGAGAAATAACAAAGGCTGCTAATGATTTCAACTTACCATTAGAAATTGATTGTGCTAATCTAATGAACAATAACACAGTAATATCAAAATTAGAAAAGATGTTAACTTTAGCAGACCAAATTATCATAAACAGTGATGCTCATGTTTTAAATGAACTTAAAGAAGCAAGAAAATTAGGATATCTTTTTTTACAAGACAGAGGTTACTTAAATCCTTAATTTTATAACTCTTTCAATAACTTCATCAAAATGATATTTTACATTTCCAAAATCCTTCATTTCTAAAAGAACCATTGGAAAAATTCTTGATTGCATATTCCTTCCTGCAAATGTTTTTTTATTCCTTACTTTTTCAATCATGCTATAAAAATCATCAAAATTTTCTTTCATAGAATTATCATAGCATTTATTGAATGTATCTTTTGGTGGTATTGTCATGCCCTTGTATAATACATATAAGTTAAGATGTGCAATCAGCTCATCCAGTGCTATGCTTTCAGGATCTTCACCTTTGAAATCTAATCTAGAATGAATATGTTCAAGTTCATGGTGTGCTATTCTATATTTATCTTTAAGATGATAATTTATGTTCATGTGATATTGTTTTATATAATTATATACATTGATTATATCTAAATCAAGTAATTCCCCTCTATCTAATGCTTTGTCAGCTTCAATGATTTCATTTGGTATGAAATGATAATCTTTTTTGAATACTTTGCTTTCTTTGTCGTCTGCTTGTAATTTTTCAAGCCATAAGATCATGAAGTCTGAAGCGCTTTTTAGACTAATGCCTGCTGACACTTCTATATTGCCGATAGGTGCATGCATAACTTGCCCAGCAACATTTGTTCTAAATAAATTTTTATTTTTTTTCAATTCATTTGGATTAGCATACAAATCCCTTGGAGTTGCATAGATATGTATTCCATATGGCCTTGTTTCGAGTGCTACTTCATCTTCAGGCTCGACTTGAAAATACACTTTGAACAAGCCTTTGGCATCATAATATCTTAATACATTCTCAGTATTCCTTCCAGTTTCCCTTAAGTTCATCAGATATTTGGATGCTATTGCCATATTTTCTACGCTATTACGTATGTAAGGATGTCCAATTGCTATGTCAACCGCATCTTCAAAATCAATTGTTCCAAGCATCTGCCAGAGATCCTCAGCCTTTTCCCTGACTAAAGCTTTTATGGTTCCTTTCCTTATTTTATCTTCTAGATATTCCATTTTAAATTAGTTTTTCTAAAGTAACATTATTGACAGCAATTGCCCATGCCTTGTGCAGTATTGGATCAGGAGTTTCGCTCCTTGCATTGTGTGAAAATACTAATGTGGTATAACCTTTTTCATCTTCATATGCCCTTGCAGTCTCGTTCAGCTTTACAATATTATCTTTGCTTAAGTTGCTGAATAAATCATAATCCCCACCAAATCTTTCAGTGCATATAGAATCGCAGTTTATGCTGAACACTCCTTGGATTAAGAAAGGATGCCTCATTTTTGGTTCTACACATTTATTTTTAACAAAATTAAAATACCTGTTTGCTTCTTCTTCAGAATAAATTTTATTCATATCTTGTTTAACCATAGCATAGAATCTTTCTTGAATTTCATTTAAATTATCTAAATTTCCATTTTTTAAAACTTCTGGATGGATTGGAACATGTGGAAAAAATAATGACCCATCTTGCTTATAAATTGGATAAAGTGTTTCATCTATCATTTTTAAACAATTATTGTTGATTTTGAATATATAAATGTTTCGGAAGTAGTCACTCTCAAGTGGTAAGTGGCTGAATTCCGCGGAATAACTGCGAATTATGGCTGAATTCGTAAAACTTTGTTGAAAGTTTTTGCGAAGTCGTTTCTCACGCCTTTGGCGCAATTGACTTTTCAGAATCATTGCACTGAATAAGTCTTAATATTATAATATAAATCATTCCCCATTAATAAGCTCTTCTGTTATTTTGTGAATTTTTGCGACGACAAAATGAATATTTGTATCCACAATTTGCCTGTTTTGTAGCCACAATTGTTACCACAATTCTGAGCCAAATGGAGAACATAATATCTTTTTTAATATTTATTCTGTTTTTTCATTAACTTGAATTTTTTCCATGAGATAAACTTTTTCTTTTCCTTGTCTGGGAGAATACAAACATTTGCATGATTATTAATAAAATTAAGAAATCCTTTTTTCGTTAATTGTAGATTTACATTATTAATTAATAATTTTTGAAATTTAATTCTACATTTTTTACGTTGTGCTTTGTTGTAATAGCACTTCCTAAAACAGTTTGTTCTTTGATACCAATTTATAAAATAGCAAATGCTTTTCTTCTTATGTTTCCCTTTGAGATTAGCAAGTACACAATTAATATCATCATAACTGATTTCTTCATTTTTTATCCTTGCTTTGATATCCTTTAATTTATCTTCAGAGTTTTTAATATTCAAAAGGATAGTTTTTATCTTTTGATTTGAAAGAATCTCATTTAATTTTATTCTATGATACCCAATTAACATAGATATATGACCCCATATTGTGCTTTCTTTTAAATTTCTCTTTTTTGCAATTTGTTTTACATTAAATCCTTTTTTGAAAAGTAAAAGCGTTTTTTCTTGACTAAACTCTGTTTTGCTAGCATCGATTTTTTTGCTAAAGTTTTCATGTTTTTTAACTGATCCAATTTTATTCTCTGGCTGAACTGGAAAATTATGGTTAAAAGTCTTTGTTATTTTTTTACGATACTTATAAGAATCTGCATGTGATACATAAGCCAACCAACCTTCAAATTTTTCTATAACATTTTCTCTGCTTATTTTTTCTTTTTTATAAAGTGTTATCATATTTTGCAGTCGTTTTTCAAATTTCTTTATATTTTTTCTTCTTAATAGCCGATGATAATAAAAAATTCTAAACCCTAAAAATCCTATACCTTTTTCTAATTTGAGGATTTTAGATTTTTCAGGATGTAATTCCAAATGCAGATTTAAATTAAGGAATTTATTTATCCTATCTTTATATTCCTCTAATTGATTCCTTGAACAGTGCAGAACTACAAAATCATCTACGTATCTTATATAATATCTTGCTCTAAGTTTATGTTTGATAAATTGATCCAATTCATTAAGATATACATTGGCAAAAAACTGGGATGTAAGATTTCCTAGTGGTATCCCTCTTGAAGATATTTCTGACTTATGATTTGATAAAATAGTTTTAATTAACCAAATAAGTCTTTTATCTTTAATTCTCTTTTTTAATATTTCGAGAAGTATTTTATGGTCAACACTTTCAAAATAATGTTTAATATCTGCTTTTAGAACATAACATCTTATTGTATTGTTCTGTGAAACCTTTCTTTTGAATTGATTAAATCTTTTTATTGCCTTAAATGTTCCTTTCCTGATTCTATTTGCATATGAATCATCTATGAATCTCTTATCAAAAATTGGTTCTATGATATTGCAAATGGCATGGTGAACAACTCTGTCCCTAAATGCTGATTTGCTAATTTTTCTAGTTTTTGGATCCCGTAATATGAATGTTTTTAGTGCTCTTGGTTTATAAGTCTGCATTAATAATTCTATTTTTAACTCTAAAAGATTTTTCTTGAGTTCTTTTGCAAATTCTATAACATATTTTTTTTGTGTTTTACCTTTTTTTGCCTTATCAAATGCCAATTTTAGGTTTTCATATGAGCAAAGAAATTCATAAACGTCAATAATTATATCATCTCTATTCATTTTAAAGCGTAGTGTTTTAGACCTGATATATTAAAATAGTCTAAATAATTTTGATAATTTGCTGTTTTTATAATCACTCCTTAGTGACGAATAAACCCAAAGATTTATATAGTAGTTATATTCAAAACATAGTGTCTATATGCTATTTGCATATAAAATAACAAACCATAAAAATTCAAAAAATGACCAGCATAATCCCAAGAGAACTAATAAGACACCTTGAATGGGCTCCAGGACAGGAAAAACCACAAAAACCCAATCCTAAGCCTATTCAACAGACTAAATCTCAAAATATATCTAGTATTGATACATTAGTTAGAGAAGGAAAATCATTTTATAGTGCAGAAAAGGATGGCAGTGGTAAATTCATAGGTGTCGCTATATCATTAGAACAAGCTTTAGGATATGCTACTAATGAAGGAATTGTAGCTTCAATGCCTTACCTTATTGCTGGGAAATCCAAGGCAGATAAAGAGAATTATCTATGGAAAAATTGGTTTACAGCTTTGTCAGAAGAAAACGCAGGCATAGATAAGAAAGGTACATTAGGAAAAAAAGGCCAAGAATTAGTAATTACCGTTCATGGCGGAGGCTTACTTAATAAAGAAAGAATTATGCAAGCATATAATGAAGGACTAACGCCTCAGAGTGCTGCAAAATACAAAAAGAAAGAATTTAATGATTTATTAAAAGGAACTCTCCCAAATGGAGAGAACATTGAACTATACACTATTGATGATATTAAAAGAAGAATCCCTGAACCATTTGGAAGATATGCAGTATGGATGCCAGCAGAGGTAGCAAAATCAAAATCTTCAGGTTATCATTCAAAAACAGATTTCATGGATAATGAATTAGTGATAGCAAGAGCAGGAACTCTTGAATATCTGGATGCATACTTTGAAAAAGCAAAGAAGAAATCTGATGGAACAGTTGGAAATTGGCATAGAATAGGTGAGATTGATTTTAGTCAGCCACAGGGCCGTGTCCTGTTCCTTTATTATAGTTTTGGCGGTCTCAACGGCGACTACTATCTTCTTAATGATGGCCGGTTTGTCGGGGTATCTCCGCGAAGCGGAGATTAAGGAACCGGAGGTTCCGCATAGCGCCGGAGGCGCGTCGAACGCGAAAATAGGAGTTGAAAAATGAAAGAATTCACATTAACAAAACAAATAAGCAAGCAGGGTTCACAAAACATAATCATAATTCCTGCATTCCTCAGGGACAAACTCAAACATAAGACTCTTGTAGAGGTCAAAATAAAAATCTTAGATGGAGAAACTCAAAATGAAAACTAAACAATCAGAACCAAAGGAAATGCGAAGACATTTCATAGAAACATTATATGATACTCTTGAGGGAGTGGTTTCACCCACACCTTATCTTCAAATAGTAGAAGGTGATAATGTTGACGTAAAATTCCTTAATGGAAAAGGAAGACTACCCACACCCAATACTACAGAAGTTACTGTACTTGACATTGATGCAGCTTCATTGTTCTTTGATGATTTTCATATACTTTATGAAGGTGTAACTGGCGTTGGAAAAACATATACCAGTGATGCATTATTCAATACTGTCTTTGGTCCTGATGGCCATTATACTATAAGGTTAAGTGGTGGAGTTTTAGGCAGTTCAGCTATTGAACCTTTTACAACAACCACTTTAGAAAATGGTGTCCCAAAAACTAGAATTGATTATGATAAATGTTCACAATATGGGGCTTTATTTATTGATGAAATCAATAGAGGAGACAGTCAGGAAGTATTCCAAGTTGTGGATGGAGAAATCCATGTCAATGGAGATACAGGATACTTAAGATTACCTATTAAGGGAGAACAAGACAGATATAAAAAATTAGCTATAATTGCTGCAATGAACCCTTCTGATGCCCAACATAGTGCAGCATTAGAACTTGACATTGCGGGAGAAAATAGGTTTTTAAAATTTAGGTTCCCCAATGGAGTTGCTGAAGCTGGTTCAAGCCAATTAGAAAAGAAATTAACAGATAATCTACATGATAGATTCTGGACAGAATTTGCAAGAAAATCAGGAGTAAATGGTAACTGGAAAGAGATATATCCTATTGTTACAGATCCTGAACAGTTCGCTTCAAAACTTGATGGTGCAACTAGGGAGTTTATTGACGTTGCCCTCGGTTACGTTGGCTATGACCCTAAAGAAACATTTGAAAGAAACACTGAGCTTATGCAGCAGGCTGGCTTTTCCCCACGTTTTTCTGTAAGAGACGATAATGACTATAGGAAAATTCTTGAATCACAAGGAAAATTAAAACATAGTTTTGTAAGGCGTGATTTGAGAAAAATAAAGGATTTGAGCAGACTAATAGGATTTATTAAGGGAGTAAAAGATGGTTCCTATAGTAATGCAGTAAAATTAAATGATGTCGCTGCCAGTATAGGGGTAATCTTAGAAAGCAAGACTATAACAGGCACAGATTATGGGAGTTTAATGGCACTTGTTAATGATGCAAGATCAGCATACGCAGAGATGCACAAAGAAATGCAGATGCCCGAGGCTTATGGAATCAGGCAGGGGATATGGCAGGCAGCAATCAATGCTGGTCAGGAAACTGGATTTGAAGGTTACCTTAATACGTTAAGGGCTGGAATGGCAAAGTTAAATTCGCAAACTGGAAGTACTGCACAAGCAACATTAAAATCAAGAGCTTTAGCAGATTTAGTCGTCCTTGAACATTTCAGCAAAACGTATGAAGCAGACGTAACCGCAGCCTTAAAGGCTAAAGGTTCAGATACGTTTAAGGGATTTACTGATTTATACGAAACGAAAAAAAGGCAAAGCAGTATTTATGAGCATAGGCTTAGTTCAATTATGAGGTAAATTATTATGACCAAAATTATCCCTAGGGAATTAATTAAGCATTTAGAATGGATTCCTGGTCAGGAAAATCCCCAAGAACCTGTTATTGACTCAAGACCTCAATCCATTCGGCAAAAAGAAGTTAGTATAGACGATATTCTTAAAGGGAAGACTTTTTTTAGTGATAAAAAAGATGTAAATGATAAATCTATTGGCTTAGCTGTCGCACTCAAGGAATCTCTAGAATATGTTGGTTCTAATGGTTATCTCGGAACAATGCCTGAGCTTATTGCTGCTAAATTAAAAGCAGATAATCATCACGATTTTTGGCAAAGATGGTATTCAGTGCATACTGAAGAAAATATTGGTATTGATAAAAAAGGAAGATTCTATAATCCAAATGAACCTGTTTTAGTATTAGTTAATGGTGGTGGGATTTTAACTCCTGAAAGAATTTTTAAAGCATATGAAAATGGGTTAGTAGATAATAGTGCAAGATATGAACAAAGAGAATTTGATGATCTTTTGGAAGGCAAATTGCCTGATGGTACAGCTATTGAGTTGTATCCATTTGATGATATTAAAAAAGGCATATCGGATTTACCACATAGATTTGGCGTTGTAATGCCATATTCAACTGCCCAAAATACAAACTCTGGTTATCATCAAAAAAAAGCATTTATGGAAAATCCTTTAGTAATAGCTAGGGCAGGAGGAATAGAAAATTTAGAGGCTTATTATGAAAGAGCAAAACATTCAAATGGAAATTTAGGTTGTTATCATCCATTTGATGGTAGAAATGCTTCTGTTCCACAGGGCCGTGTCCTGTTTCTTAATAATTATCTCGATCTCAACGGCAACAACGATCTTGATAATAGTGGTCGGTTTGTCGGGGTATCTCCGCGAAGCGGAGGTAAAGGAACCGGAGGTTCCGCATAGCGCCGGAGGCGCGTCGAACGCGAAAAAAATAAGAAAAAATGAAAAGTATGCATTTATTATTAAACGAAGCAGAAGAAGCTTGGCGTGAAGATGTTAAGAGAGATTTTCCTTTACGTAGTGATGTCCCTATCATTAGAAAATCTAGCAAGGATGGAAGAGACTGGACATTTTCTACAGACTTGAAGAAAATATTTGCATCCATTTCAAACGATGAAGCACTTCAGAGAAAATTCGAATCAACTATTGCTGAATATTGGGATGGGAATCCAGAAGAATTGGCAAGGCAAACACTCCATTACCTTTTACATCATGAATTATATCATCCTATCGAAGCACCGTTTAGCGTTTCAGGTGAAGATAACGATAATAAAAGAATACATCAAGCTATCAGGAGAGGAGTTGTTCAAGCTGAACCAGAACTAAGCCCTTTAGAACAAGTCATCAAAGTTCAAGCATCCCAAAATGGTGTTAAGGATTTTATTTTGGATAATCGTTTTTATCTAGATAATAATGCGCAAGAATATGTTCAGGGAGATATTATACCTACTTGGGATGTTTTAGAATTGCAAGATGCTCCTTCAAGAACAAACTTTTATACTATAACTAGATTGCTTTATGGGATAATGTATGGTCCTCGGACTACACATTCATTTTTTCAGGATAAGGCTGGCAAAGATGGGATGGAAGTTGCGGAAAAAGCTTTAACTAAACTTATCGGGCGAGAAGTAAGCCTACCTCGACAAAAAGCAAAAACTCTAAAGGGCAAAATTAAATCATTATTTAGCAGTAAGCCAGAAGAAAATTTTACTGAAAAAATTCAAGAATATGTTCAAGCCATTAGAGAGATTTTTTCTAGTGAAGATAGATATAGGGGAATTGAAAGGCTTATGTCTGTTCTTGGTCCATATGTTGAGAAAGATATGCCTCAAGGACGACCAGAAATGCAAGGCGAAGGCACGGGTGGCTCACCTCAAAATATATTACAGGATTTGCTTGAAGACATGTCTCCGAGTGAACAAGCAGGATTCATAAGGGGGCTTGCAGAAGGGGATGATTCAGAACAATTTGATGATGGTGAAGCTGATAGTGTTACTGATTATAATAGTTCAAATTATGAATTAAATACCTTAGATGTATTTGCTTTGCATGAATTTTATAAAAGGAATCATCCAAATGTTAAAATTGTTGGAGGCAATAAAGTAGGTGAATCAGTTGTTGTAGGGAATCAGAAGTATTGGGATTTGAAGAGAAGTACAATTCTTACAGAAGACCAATTAGGCAGAATTAATTTTAGCCGTATTAACGCTTTACAAAAACGGACAAGATTACCATGGCTGATTGATTTAGGAAATGGAACATATAGGCTTAATGAATATGAACTAAATAACAGGGATATCAAAGATATAATCTATGTAGAAAAACATATGGATGTTCCTGATATCGTTGAATTTTATTTGGATAGTTCGGGCTCAATGTTTCAACATGGAAGTGATTTTGGTTTTAATGATGGCTCTAGATGGGACATGCTAAGTAATGTGATGTATGGATTCATAGATGCACTTTATCAGGGCGGAAAGGCCGTAGGAAAACATCCCTCAATTAGGATTCATAATTTTGCAGACTCACAAAAAAGTTCAGAAGCTATATCCGTAGAGGAATTTTGGCAAGGGAACCCAAAAGCCCTCCAAACTTTATTCAAGCCTCAAAATGGATATAGTGTTGAAGACATTGATATCAATCCTTATAATGATGGCAAGAAAAGAACTTACGTTGTTGTTACGGATGGAAACTTAGTTATTAATGGCAGAACTGCAAGAGAATCTGCAAAGATGAAAAAACTAGCTAAAAATCAAAATAACAATGTAGTTCTTTTCGAAATTGGGGGGACTTACGGATTAGGTAATTCTGTAAGAAATGATCCCAACATTGCTTATCATCCAGTAAGTGATAAGCATAGGATGCTCCAAGCAGGATTGGAGGTATTATTATCAAAATGACCAGCATAATCCCAAGAGAATTAATAAGACACCTTGAATGGTCGCCAGGACAGGAAGAACCACAAAAGCCAAGCCCTAAGCCTATTCAACAGACTAAACCCCAAAATATATCTAGTATTGATACATTAGTTAGAGAAGGAAAACCATTTTATAGTGCAGAAAGGGATGGCAGTGGTAAATTCATAGGTGCCGCTAGATCATTAGAACAAGCTTTAGGATATGCTACTAATGAAGGAATTGTAGCTTCAATGCCTTACCTTATTGCTGGGAAATCTAAAGCAGCTAAAGAAAATTATCTGTGGAAAAATTGGTTTACAGCATTGTCAGAAGAGAACGCAGGCATAGATAAGAAGGGTATTTTAGGAAAAAAAGGCCAAGAATTAGTAATCACCGTTCATGACGGAGGCTTACTTAATAAAGAAAGAATTATGCAAGCATATAATGAAGGACTAACCCCGCAAAATGCTGCAAAATACAAACAGAAAGAATTTAATGATTTATTAAAAGGTGTTCTCCCAAATGGAGAGAACATTGAACTATACACTATTGATGATATTAAAAGAGGAATCCCTGAACCATTTGGAAGATATGCAGTATGGATGCCAGCAGAGGTAGCAAAATCAAAATCTTCAGGTTATCATTCAAAAACAGATTTCATGGATAATGAATTAGTGATAGCAAGAGCAGGAACTCTTGAATATCTGGATGCATATTTTGAAGAAGCAAAGAAATCTGATGGAACAGTTGGAAATTGGCATAGACTAGGAGAGATTGATTTTAGTCAGCCACAGGGCCGTGTCCTGTTCCTTAGTACTGATTGTGACGGTCTCTACGGCGGCGATCTTGGTAGTGGCCGGTTTGTCGGGGTATCTCCGCGGAGCGGAGATTAAGGAACGAAGTTCCGCATAGCGCCGGAGGCGCGTCGAACGCGAAAATAATTGTCGAAAAAATACAAAAATATTTATATCCATTTCTTTTTTCCACACTTGTCCCAGTTGCTTCGTTTGAAGCAAATGAAGTAGCTTGGAACTACACGTCATTCCACTATGGCAGCTCAGCTGTTATAAAATACAACCATGACACCTAATGTGTGAAATGGTGGTGGCTTTCAAGAAAGTGGGATGGCTACTTTAGGGGCCGTGTCCTGTTCCTTAATAATAATTATAACGGTCTCAACGGCAACAACAATCTTAATAATAATGGCCGGTTTGTCGGAATAGTCAAGCTAAATGGCTGGGACAATTTATTATATGAAATATTTCGCAAAATCTTAATTTCAATCCAACAACCATTTCCAAAGAGGGATAAATTCCATTCCTTTCTCTTTTTTCTCCAAATCCTTAGTCAAGATTATCAACTTCTTTGTTTTTTTGAACTTATTCTTAAAATCCAGCAAAGCATTTATTTCTCTTTCTTCAATTTCATTCGTATAAGAGACATTTATGGCAGTCAATGAGTTATCTTTATTTTTAACTATAAAATCCACTTCTCCCTTATCTGCCCAATAAAAAATATCTTTACCTCTTCTTTTTAATTCAATGAATACCATATTTTCTGCTAGTCTACCTTCGTCTTTTGAGAACTTAAAAGAAACAACATTTCTTAATCCATTGTCTATGCAATATATTTTTCTTGGATTGGCCTGCTGTTTCTTTAAGGAATATGAAAATAGATTTACTGAAAATATTACATATGCATCTTCTAAATACGATAAGTATTCACTTATTGTTTCTTGCTTTATCGCCATTTCCTTGCTTACAGCTTTATGATATGAATTAACAGTAAAAAGTGTAGATATATTGGTCAAGAGGTATTTCAGCAAATTTTTTATCAATGCAAGATTCCTGATTTTATATCTTTCAATTATATCTTTATATATTATTAATTCCATATAATTTTCCAATAATTCCCTCTTTTGTTCGTTGATTGTTACTTCTGGGAATCCGCCGTTGTTCAAGTAATCATTTAAGAGCTTCTTTATTGCATATCTTTGGTCGGAGTATTGAAAGTTCTTTTCGAGTGTAATACCATTGAAATCAAGAAACTCCCTGAAAGATAAGGGAAACATTGTATAATTCAATGTTCTTCCCCTTAAGGATGTATGAATCTCTTTATGTAACAATTTTGAGGAAGAACCTGTAATGAAAATACTGACATTTTCTGTATCATAAATCCTTCTGATAAACCTCTCCCAACTATCGACTTCTTGAACTTCATCAAGGAAAAGGAATATTTTTTTATTGTATATAAAGAATAAAATCCCGCTAACTTTTTATAGTTAGCAGGCTTGTTATTTATTGGTTTACAAATAACAAGGTGATGTAAGTTCGTTCAAAATAAAAATGCTTCGGTTACTGTTAAATTAAT
>Ga0210057_1008124_pt1 | contig 12515 bp, 13 predicted proteins | sample CryGeyCG2114_010_2_FD_183968 | JGI IMG/M metagenome (GOLD analysis project Ga0210057, IMG submission 183968) | Groundwater microbial communities from aquifer - Crystal Geyser CG10_big_fil_rev_8/21/14_0.10 (SPAdes) (version 2) | ecosystem: Environmental > Aquatic > Deep subsurface > Groundwater ... | reverse complement strand
TGTACAGCTCAAAGAGCATCTTCGACGACATCGCGGACTCTCGACTGAACGACAAAGAGCGCTTGTGGCGCTCTTTCTTGCTGATTGGAATCGGAAGAATTCATGCACACGAAATATCACTTAGCTCTCAAAGATTGTTGTGGAAGTCCGACTTCCACAACACGGAGCGGGACGTTATGCTTACTACATGCGAGTAGAACCTCACAGCGTTGGATCAGTGGTGCATGTTACAAAGAGGGGAACACGCGGTAACGAGATTGTCCGCGATATTCATGACCGAACGAGTTTCGTACGGGCAATTTTCTATTTGAACGATGTGTACTCTTCATTAAATTGGCGCCGCGAGTCGGCAGAATGCCAAGCTTTTGAAAGGCCGATATACTGGCCTGAACGCGAACCTCTCGTCCATATTCTGGCCTGGACGCTTCTCTCAAACCATTTCCACCTCATTCTCCAGGAGGCTCGCGAGGGAGGAATCGCGAAATTCATGCAACGTCTCGGAGGAAGTATGTCTGCCGGATTTAACGCAAAATATAGAGAACAAGGCAGTCTATTCCAGGGCGGATATCGCGGAAGGGCTGTTACAGAGGATTCGCACATCAACTACCTCGTTTTTTATGTGCTTGTGAAAAATGTTCTTGAGATGTATCCGGGCGGGCTTATCGCGGCATTCAACGATTTCGACCGAGCTTGGGAATGGGCACCCCAATACCAGTTTTCGAGTTTCAAAGACCATATTTTCGGCTCACCGTCGCCGATTGTCGACGACCCGGACGGCCTTCTTGCCGGCTTGCTCGGGAAAGGGGATTCATCGAAACAGGAAATGAAAGAACTTCTTGCATTGCATATGTCTTCCCGAGGTGAAGAATTCAAAGAGCTCTCGCTCGAACCCTGGTAACCTCCGTAGTTATCCACAGGTATTTGGGAAGGTCTGACCTTCCCAAGAGGCTATGCGCATGTGGATAGAACGGTCAGTGTGTCGGTAGCGATGATATGTTGGAGACAATGCGCGTACGGACGCTCATTTATTTTTCATACCTGCTCACGTTCTTTTTATATGTTCCGTCGCTTGCATATGCCGCGACTGATGTTTCGAGCGATATAACGAGCGACACCGAATGGACGCTCGACGGCAGTCCGTACGTCGTAGATTTTCCCAGCAACCCGCGTTCCCCGCACTTCCTCTCGATTGCATCAGGGGCAACGCTCGTCGTAGACCCCGGCGTCGTCGTTAAGCTCGGCGCATATAATGGCATTGCGGTTGACGGTGTCCTGCGCGCCGAAGGCAGTGCAGGCAATCCCGTCATCTTTACTTCGCTCCTGGATGACTCCGCCGGAGGCGACACTAACGGCGACGGCGATGCGACACTGCCCGAAGACGAGCAGTGGAGCCATCTTGAGTTCAATATCGGCTCGAGCGGGACGTTCGAGTATGCGACGGTGAGGTATGGCGGAGCGCGGCGCATACTTTTTGGACCCAACACGGGCATAGCAAATTACGGCGGCACGGTATCCATTAATCACACCACGCTTACGCACAACGGGTACGACGGGCTCGGCCAACACGGCGGACGCACGACCATCGCTAACTCTGTCATCTCGAACCAAACGGTCGGCATTGACATGAGCGGCGGCGAGCTCGAGATACACAACTCCAGCATTATTGACAACGGGGTTGGCATAAAAAATAACGGCGAAACTTCCGCCGATGCGCGCGATACCTGGTGGGGTGATGCGAGCGGACCGTATGATGAAGCAAATAATTCTACAGGTGCCGGCAACGGCGTTACGGGCGACGTTGTCTACTCGCCGTGGCTCACGAGCGACCCGTTTGCCGAGCCGCCGCCCGACCCCTGCATCGCCGCCGGAACGTGTGTCTCAAATGTCCTCTTCCTGCCGGGCATTGAGGGCAGCAGGTTGTATCGTCCGATGGATGGATGCGACCCGAGTACCTCGGATTGTGAGGAGCATAAATTGTGGGACCCGAGCGGCGACGGCGACCTGGGCGACCTCAGCCTTGATGACGCAGGGAAGAGTGTGCGGGATGACGTGTACGTAAAAGAAGGCGACATCGTCGGCTCGGCCTCAATGTTTGGCGTTACCAAGAAGTTCTACGATGGTCTCATCGCACAGATGGACGAACTCAAAACAGATGGGGCGATGGCCGACTGGAGGCCGGTTGCCTATGATTGGCGGCTTTCTCTCCCGGACCTGTTGAACAACGGCGCGGAACGGGACGGGAAAATCTACTACGAAGAGGCGACGAGCACGCCCTATATTGAGCAGACGCTTCGCGCGCTCGCCAGCTCGTCGAAAACGGGGAAGGTGACGCTCATCGCGCACAGCAACGGCGGTCTACTTGCGAAGGCACTTATCAAGAAGCTCGGTGAGGTTGCGGCAAAGGAACTCATCGACGATGTCATTTTGGTGGGCGTGCCGCAAAGCGGCGCACCGCAGGCGGTGGGAGGACTTCTTTTCGGATACGGACAAGCACTTCCGCGCGATGATTGCTCTCAACTTTTCTTGGTTGGAAGTCTTTGTTCGAGCCTCGCTTCGCGCGCGGCGGCGCGCTCGCTCGCCGAGCACTCACCAATGGCGTATCATCTCTTGCCGTCCGATACGTACTTTGCGAGTACGCAGGACCCGTGGCATTCGGTTGCGAGCTTCACCGGCGCGCATGAATACCGGAAAGAACAGGAGGCATATGGTACGACGATAGACGACTTTTCCGAATTGAGTGATTTCTTGCAAGCCAAGGAAGGAGGGAGAACGAGCCCTTCGCCGGAAGATACTTCTCGCCCAGGGATATTGAATGGCGCGCTTCTTGAGTATGCAAAGGGAGAACACGATACGCTCGACTCCTGGGTACCACCTTCAGGCATCACGCTTTACCAGATTGCCGGCTGGGGCGTGGACACCATATCGGGCATCAGTTTTTATGAGGACCAAAGACTTTTTGGGCTCCTCGGCACGGCACCCAAGTATCGCCCCATCTTCGTTGAAGACGGGGACGGTGTCGTGCCGGTCCCGAGCGCGCTCCTCACGAGCACGAGTACGGAGAATGTGAAGAGATATTGGATTGATTTAGCGAATTCTTCCACAAAACACTCAAATCTCTTCGAGAACACCAGTCTGGGTACTTTTCTGGAGAATGTTTTGACTGGCGCGGAATCATCACTACCAGCAACAATATCTACAACGGCACCGATTGTCTCAAGTACAAAGAAACTTATCTTCTTCCTCCACTCGCCGCTCACGCTCCAGCTCGAAGACTCTTCCGGAAATGTCACCGGCATCGCAGAGGACGGCTCCATCTCGCAAGACATCTCCGGCTCGACCTATGGCGAGTTCGGCGAGGTGAAGTACCTCATTGCCCCGGCAGATAGTCAGTATCAGCTCACCCTGCACGGACAAGACAGCGGTACCTTCTCGCTTGATATCCAAGAATCCTCGGGCGGCGTGGTCACCGCCTCAACCACTATCGCGAACGTTCCGACGACCGCGAACACGCTCGCGAGTCTCACCATTTCCGACGGGCTGGATACCGTCTCGGCACTCACGGTTGATATGAATGGCGATGGGGAAGATGTGGTAACGATTGCCCCGAAAATCGGCGAGACGGTCTTGTATACAGCGCCGGCCGCCGAAGAGGACAGTCCCGCACCATCTCGCGCCGCAGGCGGGCCGGGCTACTCGCCATACTTACCGATTGAAGAGACTTCCACCGCCACCACGTCTTCACAGAATTTGCCTGACACCACTGCGACTCCTCCTGTCGAAGCGACTACTACAACCCCCGTATCTGTCATTCCGGCGACGACCATTCCGATTGCGGTACCGACCAAGCCGCACAAAACGGAAGCGGTAGTCCGCGCGCCGGAGCAAAAAAGGGAAACACAATCGCCCGTGGCTATCGCAAACAGCCTCCCCGACTTTTCGCAGACCGCCTCGGTATATGGAGTTTCTCAACAGCCAGCGCTACAAAGATTTGGTATGGCAGTTTATAATGCACTACATGGATTCTGGCTCGCGCTAATGCAATTCCTCTGACCAAAATGAAGCCGAAAATTTATACCATTATTGCTACGGTATTTGCGACATTGGCGGGCTACATCATCAGCTACCCCTTGGTTTTTGGTATCTGTAGTACGAGATACGAATTCAATGGTTATACAGGATGTTTAGATGCAAGTATAAAGAGCATAGGGACGCCGCTTCTCTACCTTTCCATCTGGATTCTTTTCGCCACAGTTATAGCAGCATTTTCCTCACATAAGATCTTCAATGTATGGCTCAAGTTTTTGATTTGGACATTGCCTCTTGCTGTGCTACTTATCGTTTTCACACCCGTTAATAATCCCAGCGCATACTTGGATCTGGTTCCGTTCTATCGCGATGATGCCGCACGGCTTGCGGGCCAAGTCTTCGCCGCCGGGAGCCTCCTCCTCATACTCTGGAAGTGGTTTACCGCTCGTCGCGCAGGGAAGGCCTGACTTTCCGGCCGCACCAAACGGCTCAGACCCCGTTGAGCCGTTTGGCACGTTGTATTTCCTGGCGGTTTCTACCCGTGGTATCCTGGGCGCATATGCAGGTAACAAAGCGGCACTGGGTGGCGGCGGGGATAGGGTTTGCGGTGGCGGTGCTGGCATTCTTCGCGTGGTCGTACCGGGCAAAGGCGCCCGCGCCGGCTCTGCCAGGCAGCACGCTCGGCACGGCTTCTTCCACAGAGGACGGCGTGCCGGTTGCGGCGACGACCGCCGCCGCGTACACCGGACCGTTCCCGATTAATGCGGCCGACGGCACAGTGTCGTGGACATTCAAGGGAATGTACGCCGGCAATGACACGCTTGTCTCTCAGGCGAACGCCGACATCGCGCATCTTATCGGCCTCATCGGGAAGGGTGAGTACGACGACTATGACCTCTACAACGGCATCGCAAACGACTACGCCTCACTCGGCGAGGGGCAGGCGGCGTACCAGTATTATGACCGTTCTCTACAGGTGCACCCTGATAAAGGTCTCGCCTACGCAAATCTCGCCCACCTCCTGGCTCAGCTTGGCGCCTATTACACCGCCGCCGACGCATACGCAAAGGCGGTCGCGGTGGAACCCGGGATGCTCGCGTATCACCTCGAACGGCTCACCTACCTTACCCAGCAGTTCCCGACGGATAACGCTCGCATCACCGCCGCATTTGCGGCCGTGACGGAGCAGTTCGGCGATACGGCGTCCGTCCTCGCCATCAAGGCGCGCTGGCTCTCGGAAAACGGACGGTATGCAGACGCCATCGCCGCGTGGGAGCGCGCGAAACAACTTTCGCCCGGGAAAGATACTTCGTCTATTGATATCGAGATAGCGCGACTTACGGCGAAACAATGACCAGATTTATTGAAAGAGTAGAGGGTGCGTACCGCTGGCTCTTGCTCGCGCCCGCCATCCTGCCGGTCGTGATTTGGGGAGGACTCATCTACCCGTACCTCGTCCCGAAAGTACTGCTCTTCTACGCGATATTATTTGTCACTGTCGCGGCGTTCGTCCTGCTTGCCGCACACGGGCGCGCATTTTATTGGGGACGGCTCGCGTGTAAGGAAGCATGGATTCCCGCCGCGCTTCTGGCGCTTGCGTACGTCGCGAGTGCGGCCGGCATCGATTTTTATCGGAGCTTCTGGAGCCTGTTCGTGCGCGGCGACGGGCTCCTGACGCTTACGTGCGCGGTGGCGAGCTTCTACCTCATCTTGCTCTACGCAGACCGCGCGTTCTTCGACCGCCTGCTCCGTGCCGTCGCCGTCGTCGGGACGTTCGTCGCCCTGTACGGCATTGGCGAGTGGGTCCTGAGCGGCGGCCGCATCGGGAGCTTGCTCGGCAATGCGGCGTTCTTCGCCGGGTATCTCGGCATCGCCTTCTTCGCGACGCTCGCGGTTGCGCAGACGCTCTCAAGAGGATGGGGCAGACTCGCGCGCGTCGGAGCGGTTCTCCAGGTCGTCGCTATCGTTCTCACGGCGACCCGCGGTACGATACTCGCGCTCGCGCTCGCCGGTTTCGCGTATCTGGCGTACCGTGCGCTCACCGGGGAGGGCGTGTGGCGGATGCGCGCGGCCGCCGCGCTCGTCGCCTTGGGCGGGCTGTTCTTTGCATTCCGCGCCCATCTTGCAGAATCGCCGTTTACGCCCGTTGCCCGCATCGCCTCCATCTCGCTCTCGGACGGCACCGTCTCGAGCCGTCTCTTCATATGGAAGAACATGGTGCGGGAAGTACAACAACGTCCGTGGCTCGGCGTCGGCGCCGAACACATTGATGCACTCTTCAATCGCTTCTATGACCCGACGAAGATTTCCGAACAATGGTTTGACCGCTCGCACAACGCCTTCCTTGATTACGCCGCGCAGTACGGCATCGGCGGACTCGTGCTCTATCTCGCACTCATCGCGCTGTTCTTCACTGCCGCCGCGCGTCTCGCGCGGCGCGGCGAACGGCGTATCGCGAGTATCGTCGCGCTCCTTGCGGTCGCCTACGCCGTCCAAAACTTCTTCGTCTTTGACACCGTGTCATCGCTCTGGCTCTTTCTCGCATTGCTCGCGGGCGCCCTCGCCATCTCTTCCGGCGAGGGCGCCCGCGAGGTGCTCCCCTTGCCCGCGTGGACGCGCGGCGCATCGTGGGCCGCCGCGCTCATCATCCTCTATTTCATACTCCCCGCGTCCGTGCGGCCGGCGCTCGCGGCCTACGACCTCTCATCAGCGTACAAGTACCAGCTCACCGACGTCGCAAAAGAGGTTAGCTACCTGTCGCGCGGCATTGCGCTCGGGACGTACGGCGGCCTTGAGTACGGGTATCAAACGTACGACATGTATGCGAACAATCAGGCGGCTGTGCTCTCCGGCCAAGCCCGCGCCGATGCGTATCAAGCGGCGCTCTCCATACTCACCGCAAACTTCAACCGCTTCGCATATGACGGGCGCACCGCGCTCTACCTCGCGCATGTGCTCTCCCTTGCGCCGCCGGACGTCATCATTGAGCGGAGCCTCCTCTCATCCGCGCTTGAACGCGCCATCCGGCTCTCCCCGAAGCGCTCGCAACCCTGGTACGTCCTCGTCAATCTCTCTATCAGCGACGCGAACCAGTACCCTCCCGGGTCGGAGGGGCGCAACGCCGGATACGCCGCGGCGCGCGACCTGCTCTCCCGCTATATCGCGCTCGTGCCGGAACTCTCCGCTCCGCATTACGTGCTGGCACAGCTTTTCTATGCCGCAGGTATGAAGCAGGAGGCGGAGGCGGAGGCGGCGAAAGGGAAGGAAAGCTACGACGGCGACCTCGAAACCGCGCGGCGCGCGGCGACCTATTACGAGAACACGCTCGACCTTGCCAATGCCGCCTTCTTCCTGGAGGAAGTCATCCGGTTCGACCCGACCGATACTGCGGCGGCAAGCGATTTAGAAAAAATACGGACCTATGAACAATCAAAAAAATAAAGAAAGCCTGCGCGCTCGGGAACGGCGTGCGCTCCCGTTCTTCGTCGAATTCGTGAAGTTTGCGAGCGGCTTCGCGGCTATCATCGCCGTTGCGCTCCTGACCCTCCACGTCGCCTCCGCCGCGATGTAGCCCAGAGGCGAATAGTAATAGTAGCTGTACCTTAGCAAAGCCTATAGGCTTTGCTAAGGTACATGCACAGGTACAGGCACATGTGCAGGTACAGGTACATGCACAGGTACATCAGTTGCATCTCAATAGTATTCTGGTAGAGTGCTTTTGTACGAACCGAAGACCGTAAGTGGCTCACCTCGGTCGATGAGCATGAACCTTACGCAGGGCGACCCGACCCACTGCAGAAGTGTGGCGGGGAACTCTCTCTTATTTCGTTCGTGCACTAAAAACCCAGGGAGTAGGGAGTAGGTTGTAGGGAGTAGAAAATGCATTTGCATCGACTACCACCTACCACCTACCACCTACCACCTAGTCATTATGGCAATATCAAAAGACAAGAAGCGCGAAATAGTCGCAAAGCTGGACAGCGCTTTCAAAGAAGCGTCGTCGATTGCGTTTGTGGGCTTCACGAAGTTCACGGTGAAGGACGCCTCGCTCCTGCGTACTGAACTCGGGAAGGCGGGCGTGCGATACTTCGTCGCGAAGAAGACACTCATCAAGCGGGCGCTCGCGGAGCGCGGCTACCAGGGCGACGTACCGGAGCTTCCGGGCGAAGTGGCCGTCGCGTGGACGGCATCGGAAGAAACGACTGCCCCGGCGCGCGGCGTGTATGAATTCGGCAAGAAGCTGAAGGGCGCACTCGCGCTTCTCGGCGGCGTATTCGAAGACACGTTCCTTACCGCGGAGAAAATGACGGCCATTGCGACCATCCCGCCCATGATTGTGCTCCGCGGCATGTTTGTGAACGTGCTCAACAGCCCCATCCAGGGGCTCGTCGTCGCGCTCGACAAGATTAGTAAGCAAAAGAGCGAAGCGATTATTGCGAACTAACCCGCCACACTGCAGAAGTGTGACGGGTGAAGTTTTTTAAATTCGCAGACTCATTAACTAAAACTACACTATGGATGAAGTTAATTCTGAGGTCACCGCGACTCCAGCAACGGAAGTGCCGGTAGCGGCTCCGGTCGCCGAGGAAGCGGTAGAAGTACCGAGCAAGTTTAAGAAGCTCGTGGAGGAAGTCGAGGCCATGACGGTCCTTGAACTTTCCGAGCTCGTGAAGGTGCTTGAGAAGAAATTCGGCGTGAGCGCGGCGGCGGTTGCGGTCGCAGGACCTGCGGCAGGTGGCGCGGCGGCCGAGGAAGGGAAGTCCACGATGGACGTGGAACTCACCGACGCGGGTGCAAGCAAGATTGCCGTCATTAAGGCGGTGAAGGAAGCACTTGCTCTCGGTCTCAAGGAGGCCAAGGACCTTGTAGACGGCGTGCCGTCCATGTTGAAGACAGGCATGAAGAAGGAGGATGCCGAGGAGCTCGCGAAGAAGCTCACGGAAGCCGGCGCCAAGGTGACCCTGAAGTAACGAGAACACGAAAACGCGCCCCCGCCAGAGGCGGGCGCGCGTTTTGCGTTTTATCGTCCGAGCCTTTACACTGGCGGCTATATGGAACTCTTGACCAAGATTTTCGGCTCCGGCGCCCGATTGAAAACACTCCGGCTTTTCATATTCAACAAGGACGCCGCCTTTACGCTCGCCGAGGTTGCCGAACGGGCGAAAATCACAAAAGACGTGGCCCGCCGCGAAGTCAATGAACTCCTTTCGGCCGACCTCCTGCGTAAGAAGGGCGCAAGCACCCCCGCACGCTACCAAGTGAACTCGCGCTTCGAACACCTGACGGCGTTCGAAGCCTTCATCCGCGATACGACCAGCGTGCGCCAGGAAGACATACTGCGCGCCCTGCGCCGCGCCGGTACGCCGAAAGTCGTCGTCCTCTCGGGATTCTTCTCCGGCGTTTTGGAACCGCAGATTGACCTCCTTATCGTGGGCGACCACCTCGACGAGCGCGCACTCGCAAGTGCCGTGCGCTCGCTTGAGGCAGAGCTCGGCCGCGAGGTGCGCTACGCCTCGTTTGCCACGACAGAATTCCGGTACCGCCGCGGGGTCTACGACCGCCTCTTGCGGGACGTTTTCGACTATCCACACCGCATCCTCGTCGACAAAATAGGGCTCTAAAAGTGCTATACTTCACGCAGACGCTCGCCTATGAGGCGCGAGTGATTAATCGCATAAACAAAGCGTTATCTAACTATGGTTTTCACCACATGGGCGGATGTACTTAGCCAGTCTTTCCAGAATCTTTTCTACGGACTGGTTGCCTTCATCCCCAACGTAGTCGTCGCAATCGTTATCTTCATCGTCGGCTGGCTCGTCGGCGTCGGGCTTGGCCGTGTCGTTGCGCAAATCGTCAATGCATTGCGCGTTGACCAGGCGCTCCGGTCGACCGGTCTCGAGCAGTTGCTTTCGCGTGCAGGTTTCGAGCTTTCCTCGGGCAGGTTCCTCGGCTTCCTCGTGAAGTGGTTCTTTATTATCGTCTTCCTGGTCGCGGCACTCGACGTGCTCCGCCTGACGACGGTGAACCTCTTCATTAGCGATGTCGTTCTCGGATACCTCCCGCAGGTGATTGTCGCGGTCTTGATTCTGCTCGTCGCCGCAGTTGTTGCGGAGGCGGTAGGACGCGTCGTCGTCGGTTCGGCAAAGGCGGCATCGCTCCATGCGGCCGGCTTCCTCGGCAAAGTGGCGCGCTACGCGATTTGGGTATTCGCCCTTCTTGCGGCACTCGCACAGCTGAATGTGGCAACGGCATTTGTACAGACGCTCTTCACCGGTGTCGTCATCGCCGTGTCGCTTGCCATCGGCCTCGCCTTCGGGCTCGGCGGCCAGGCTTCGGCGGCCCGCTATCTCGACAAACTACAGTCAGAAATCAAGGACTAGTCGTCCTCCTAACAAAACCGCCCCGTGAGATAGGCGAAGCCGCCATCTCACGGGGCGGTTTTGTGTTACAATGACCGTATGAGCACAATGGTTATAAAGACCACCTCGGTCGGCAAGAAGATATTTGTGGAGCTTGACGCAAACAAGCTCGAGCGACTTGCATCGAATCTCGGTTTTTTTGCTCCCGATTTTTTGAAGAGTGTTGACAAGGCAGAACGAGATTATAGAGCAGGTAGAACGCGCGAAGTACGCTCTCTAAGCGAGTTACGCAAAAGGAGATAACCCCGGCCGTATGAGAATTCTTCTCACTGCAGAATTCGTAAGTCGTTACGAAGACCTGCCGGAGAATATTCAAATAAAGGCCGAAAAGCAAGAAAAGTATTTTAGAAACAACCCGTTTCATCCGTCCCTGCATACTGAAAAATTAGAGCCACACCGTAAAGAAGTATGGAGCATACGAGTGGACAGGAGATACAGAATTGCCTTTCGTTTTATTGACGGAGACACAGCACTCTTCCTCACCGTCGGCCCACATGACTGGGTATATAAACTGAAATTTTAGTTTTTCGAGCGAGAATCACTTTACCTTAGTATCGTCTATAGTGAACAATAAGGAAAATTGATTATGCAGAGTGGGGGCTTGCGGATTTACAGGGGGGGGGGGGGGGTAGCATTACCTTATGATAAAAAAACTATTCAGGCTTTTTATTGGCGCTTTCATACTGGTGGGTGTAGCCGTGCCTGTGCAGGCGGCGGGTCTTACTACCGGGCAGGCGAACAGTCTCATCGCCGTTGTCCAATCAGCTCCCGGTGTACCTGCGAGTGCCTTCGTTAACCTCATAACCGCCTTTTCAAACATAACGGTTAATCAGGCGACTAGTCTCATCGCCGTCGTTCAGTCGGCTCCCGGAGTCGCCCCGAATGCTTTTGTTGGCCTTCTTATCTCCTTCACCACCGATATGACAACTCAAACGACGACACAAGCAACGACACAGCCGATACCGGCCACAACGCAGACAGTAGCTCCAACATCAAATGCTCAACCAACAGTCTCGGTTAAGACAACTGGCGCTAATTACACGACTACGACAGCTTTGCTCGCAGGCTATGTGAGTACGACAGGAATGACATCTCAGCCGAGAGCCTGGTTTGATTGGGGCACATCAACAAATGGAACTTTGAATTCGACGAACTGCGCAAACGTGTATGACGGGAATACATTGGTAAGTTGTTCGGCGAACGTCTCAAATCTCACACCGGGTACAACCTACTATTATCGAATCGTTGCAGACGGGCCTATTGGCGAAGTTCGTGGGGGTTTCCTGTCATTCACAACCCCAGTGGCTATCAACCCGAGTATCGCGATCACGAGCCCGAATAGCGGCGCGTATTGGTATCGCGGAGCTCCGGCCACAGTGACGTGGCAAACGAGGGATATTCCACAGAGTAATAGCATACTCGTCCGCCTCCGAGGCGTTTCAACGAATCAGGAATATAATCTTGCTACCGTAGCCAATAACGGGGCTACTACGATTACTGTTCCTGATTCAATGCCTTACGATGCGTATTATGTTGAAGTAAAGGCAAGTGTCGGGAGTCAAAGTTATCTGGATGCGAGCGACCAATACATCAAGATTGTTCAGCCCTCGATCATCATCACTAACCCGAATAGCAGCGCGTATTGGACTTCGGGAGCAAAGGGTGAGGTTAGCTGGAACAGTGTAGGAATCCCTACTGATAATGCAGTCCTTATTCGGCTACGAGATATGGCAAGCGGTCAAGAATACGAACTTGCGACCGTCAGCGCCGGAAGCGGCAATGCTACTCCGTCCATACCAGGCAGTATCCCCCTCGGGTCCTATTATGTCGAGATAAAGACGGCATGGAACGGACAGTCATATATCGACAGTAGCGATACATACATCAAAATAATCGAGTAGTAAGCGCACTAAGAACAAGCGCCCCGGCGGGAGCCGTGGCGCTGCATAAGTTCAGATACATATGAGACTCCTCTTAATTGAGGATTCATGCGCATACGAAGCAATTTGAAGGGAACGAAGGGCTGGTTGTATATGTGGGAACGAGGCATACGCTTCCGGTATATGAGAA
>Ga0210057_1008122_pt1 | contig 12519 bp, 10 predicted proteins | sample CryGeyCG2114_010_2_FD_183968 | JGI IMG/M metagenome (GOLD analysis project Ga0210057, IMG submission 183968) | Groundwater microbial communities from aquifer - Crystal Geyser CG10_big_fil_rev_8/21/14_0.10 (SPAdes) (version 2) | ecosystem: Environmental > Aquatic > Deep subsurface > Groundwater ... | reverse complement strand
ATATTTTTAGCAAACTTTATTAAAAATGTCTTCTTCTTTTTCACTGGTAATCACCTTTACTGATTACCCCCAGTTAGCCTAATGGCTTACTGGGTTATATGTTTTTCTAAAGCATTTCTACGGCGCCTTAAAAACACAAAGTATATAAATGGAGTTATTTTCTCAGCGTTAGAATGGCATTAACTAATAAAAGACCAAAGAGAAAAGTTTCAGGTGGAAGATATATTTCCTATAGAAAGAAGAGAGTTAAGGAAATTAGGAGATTACCTGTATTAACTAAACTTGGTGAAACTATTAAACGAGTTAGAAAAACTTTGGGTGGTAATCAAAAAGAAATGTTATTGTCAGCAGAATTAGCTAATGTTTATGATCCTAAATCTAAAAAAATGAAAGTTGTTAAGATTAAGTCTGTTCTTGAGAATTCAGCTAATAGGCACTTTGTAAGAAGAAACATAATTACAAAAGGTACTGTAATTGATACAGAAGCTGGAAAGGCTAAAGTTACATCAAGGCCATGTCAAGAAGGAACTGTTAATGCGACTTTAATTTAGTTATTTCTTTATATTTTACTTGAATTCTGGCTTTTTTTAAAATTTTAAAACCGGAAAACTTAAATACTCGACTTAATATCTCTTATATAAACTTTATTGTTTTGTAGAATATCTATAGGAGGAATTAATATGGGCCAGTATGTAAAAAAATGTCCTGAATGTGGCAGTATAAACCTAATTTTTAATAAAGATCGTGGTGAAGTTATTTGTAAAAGCTGTGGTTTAGTTATTGAAGAAAAAATGGTTGATTTTGGGCAAGAATGGAGAGAGTTTGACCAAGACCAAGCTGCTAAAAGGAGAAGAACTGGTGCTCCTATGACATATACAAAATATGATAGAGGTTTAGGGACGGATGTTGGTCAGAAAGGGGATATTTACAAATTAAGTGCTAAAGGGAAGAATAAGTTTTTTAGGCTTAGAAAATGGCAATATAGGATTTCTACAGCTATTGAAAGGAATTTAAAATTAGCTTTAGCTGAACTTAAAAGGGTTGCTTCTTATCTTAAATTACCTAAATCTGTTGAAGAAGAAGCTGCAAGAATCTATACTATGGCTGTACAAAGAGGATTAGTTAGGGGAAGAAGTATGGAGAGTGTTGTTGCTGGTGCTTTGTATGCTGCTTGTAGAAGGCATGAAGTGCCTAGGACTTTAGATGAGTTGTCTGAAGCTTCTGGAATTGATAAAAAAGAAATCGGAAGAACTTATAGGTTTGTTACAAGGGAATTAGGTATTAGAATCTTACCATCAAATCCTGTGGATTATATTCCAAGGTTTGCTTCTGCTTTAAAATTGAGTGCAGAAACTCAGTCTAAAGCTGTAGAGATTTTGGAAATGGCTCAAAATTCTGAATTGACTTCTGGTAGAGGTCCAACTGGAATTGCTGCTGCTTCACTTTATGTTGCTGCTTTGATTAATAATGAGAAAAGAACCCAAAGAGAAGTTGCAGATATTGCTGGGGTAACTGAAGTTACTATAAGAAACAGGTATAAAGAGTTACTTAAGAAACTTGATTTGAAAGACCAAATCAAAAAAATAAAAAAAGACGAAGAGTAAGCTTTATATAATCTATTTTCTTTAATTTCTTTATGATTAAAAGGGGTCAGATTACTATTTTTGTTATACTTGGTATAGTGTTAATTGTAGCTTTAGTTTTAGTTGGAGTCTTTAAAGGTGAAGAAGTTAAAAAAGGAGTAGAAAAGCAAATAACAAGTGTTGGTTCTATGTCTGAATATGTTGCAGAAGTTGAAGTTATAGTTCAAGATTGTTTGGAACATAGTATGATTGAAACTTTTGCAGAATTAGGAGTTGGGGCTATTGGGAATTATAAAGAAGATTTTGGTAAAATATTAAAATTTAAAGTTTTAGAGTGTGTTGATTTTTCTTCTGTAAATGCTAAAGTAGTTAGTGAAGGAATAGATTCTGTTGATGTAAGTTATGCTGCTGGAAATACAAAGATACAAGTTAATTTAAATTATGATATTTCTATAGAGAAAGATGAGAATGTAAAAAGGTTGAATAAATTTTATTCTGAGGTTAGTATTATACCTGAATGTTGTATTCCTGTTCAGGTAGATGGGAATTGTAAAGCTAAAGAAAGTTCTAATGTAGTTAGTTGTGGCAGGTTGTTTAAGATTGATCAAGGTGAGTCTTTAGAAATGGATGGTGAGTGTAGTGCGTGTTAAGTTATTATCTTCATTGTTTTTATTTGTATTATTATCTTTAAGTGTATTTTTTGTATTTGCAGAAGATGCTGATGCTTTGACTTGTTTTAATTCAGATAAGGATGTATGTATTGTACCTAATTGTGAAGAAGAGTTTTCTTCATTAGGGTTGGATGCTGGAAAATGTTCGTTTGATGTTGATTTTTCTAATATTGTTTTGTTTTCTAAAAGTGCTATTGTAGATTCTGATGGGTTGCTTATGCCGTTGGGAATAGATAATAATGTGTTCAGTTTGAAGACTAAAGAAATATCTTGTGCTAACCCTCTATCTTTAAAATTAGCTTGGTTTGATTATAAACAAGGAGATTGGACTGCTATACCAGAAAGTTTTGCGTTCTATGTTGATAAGAACGGGAATCCTAGTAATGATGTTACTGATTATGTTATGTTGACTTTAGAAAGTGAAGGGTATTTTCATGATAAAATAGGTGATTTGGATAAAATCTATGTTGCTGTTATAGAAGCTAGACATCCTTACACTGAAAGGGATGAGTGTATTAAAACTGGATGTCCAAGGGGGAAGTCAATTTATGTTACTGATGATTATGGATTAGAGAATGATGGTAAGTTAGCTGTTGGTGGCAAAATAACATTTAATTATTGTCCTACTGTGAAAGGATGTAAACCTGATGCTGATGGAGTGTGTGATAAAAAATGTCCTCAAGATATTGATCCTGATTGTGGAAGGTGTACTCCTGATAAAAATGATTGTTGTGATTTGAGTGCAGATAAATTTTGTGATGAAGATTGTGGGGATGCTGATCCTGATTGTTCTTGTTCTAAAGAAAAAGATGATTGTTGTAGCGGGATTGAAGGGGATGTAGATTGTTTGCCCAAGGCTGAAGAAGATTTAGTTGTTGATTTTGATGAAGAAATTGGAGTGATGAATTATATTAAAAGTTATGTTTATTGGAGTGATGAAGAAGGGGGAGTGGATGAAACTCAATATTATCAGGGAATTAAACAAACTTCAATTGCTTCATGTAATTATAATATTGATGGTGTGTGTGATGTTAGATGTCCTAAGTATAAAATTGCTATAAGAGAATCTTCAGAAAGTGGGGATGATATTAAAATAATCACAAGATATGTTGATGCTGATTGTTGTGAACTAAAGAGAACTTCTTTGGATACTAAAGGTGTTCCTCATACTTTGGAAGGGTTAGCTGTAGCAGATTATACTGCTGATGGTTGTTGTAAAGCAACATGTGATGGTTTTTGTGATCCAGATTGTTTATTGGGACAAGATCCTGATTGTTCTATTGAAAGGGGAATAAATTCTGATTTAGTCAAGAGTTTAGAAGAATGGGCTAGTGATGTTAGAGGAGAAAATAGTGATGTCGATTCAAGTAATTTTTTCTCAGGAGATTCTACTACACAATGTAGTGGTTGTGGGAATGGTGTTTGTGAGTTCAATGTGTGGGGAGGAGGAAGGTTTGATAGGCCATTTATTGGTCAATTTGATGTGGAAAAAGGTAATTTTAATAATATTATGGGTTTATGGCAAACTCTTCCTTCATTTGTTGATATTGTAAAATTTAATTGGAATTATGTAAATGATGTTTTACAAACAAATGAAATTATAGATTCTCCGATTACTAGATATCCTATTTTCTTTTCAATGATGTATATTAATAAACATTATAATGGTTTGGCTCCTAATCCTTTGCCTGCTGATGCTTGTTTTAAAAATAATAAGATTTGGAATATTGGTAGACTAAGGGCTGATTGTGGAGTTTATGCTTATTATGATGAAGGAATTTATAAGATTGCTTCTTTCTTAAAAGGTAATCAGAAGGAGCAAGATGGAGTGGATGATTTGGAATATCATGACGGAGTTAGTATATATCAGGAAGGTTCTTTTAAGAATATAGTTACAGAGGAGATTGGTATTAGTCAAAAAGATAAACTTGATTTTGGTCCATGGAAAACATTCTATCCTTTTGATGAAAATCCTGATAATTGTCCTTTAGATTGTTGGGATGATTATTGTGGCGATGATATTTGTCAACCTTGGGAAGCTGAGTCAGGTTCTTGTTATCTTGATTGTAATGTTAATTCTAAGAGTGTGGCACCATTGAGTGCTTGGATAGATCAATATAGTGAATTAAGAAATGATAAGGAAGGATATTTAATTTTTAAAGAAAGATTTAAATTATCAAGTGGTGGGATTATGAATCCAGGTTCAATTGTTGAATCATTGAATAAAGATGAAATAGGTCTTGAGCTTGCTGAGGGATTTAGAGGTAGTGAGAGTGAATTAGCAGTTCAAATAACTAATCATTTACATGATTCAAAACCTCTTTGCGCTTTTGCATATCCCGGAGAACAAGGTAATTGTCCAGCTGGTTCAGTGTGTGGTTATTATGGTGAATGTTTATCTCAATTTGATTTTGTAAAATTAGCAGAAGAAATTGAAGACTTTGAATTTGAAGGAAAAGATTTCTATCAAAATCTAGCAAACTTTGTAGATAAAGATTTGGACACTTATGTTGAAAGTGAAGATTGTAATGATTTTAATACATTCATGAATCCTGATGCATTTGATGAGTGTGATGGTGTAGATAATAATTGTGATGGCGTCGTTGATAACTTGCCTGATGCTGAAGAAGGCACTGCTTGCGACAAGGCATTCTGGGTTTGCAAGGAACCTGAACCAAATTTTAAAATCACGAAAACTATAACTGAGGAAACTGTAGATGAAGAAACGTTAGAAATTACTACAACTCAAGTTGAAAAAAGTGTAGTTGGATGCATATTATCTTATTGTTCTCATGAAAAGGGCTCTGATGTTGGAAGGATTGGTAATATTTTACAATGTTCTTATGAAGTTTCAGCTGAAGAGGAATATGGGCAGAAAGCATATTATACTTATGTGTGTGATCCTGATAATCCTGAAGATGATTGTGGAATAACTTTCCAATCTACTTTTGAAATTTGTAAAGAAAAAGAAGATATTTGTAATGATAATGTTGACAATGATTGTGATGGGTCAATTGACAAAAATGATCCTGATTGTTTTAATTGTAATCCTGATGAATCTGCTTTAGATAGGTGTAGGCTTATAGAAAAAGAATGGTGTAGTCTTGCAAATGGGGAACCAACCTTGACTACTGATGGATACTGTGATGCTAATGCTTGCGGTTTATTGGATGCAAGTTGTTCTGAAGGTGTGCAGGCTTGTGGGGAAGGGGAAATAGCTTGTGGAAGAGGATGTAGGCCAGTAGCATGTGATATTTTTGATAATTTAACTTGTAATGAAAATGGTGTTTGGCTTGCTACAAATTATGAAACTAATTGTGCAGCTAAAGATGCTGGATATTCAACTACTTGTGAAAATAATGCTTGTGATTATGTTATGGATAGTACTTGTTTAGGAAGTGAATGGAGGCCTAGCGGAGATTATTGTGGCAATCCTTTAGCTTGTGGTGGAAGATATGATTCAGAGTGTAATGGTGTTTGTGAAGTAGGGGCATGTGATACTAAAAATAATAAGTATTGTACAAATGCTAAATCTTGGAGTTCTACAGATTATTGTGATTATTGTGGTTATACTGATTCTGATTGTGGTGTGCAAGCTTGTCAAGAAGGGGCGTGTGATTATAGTTCTTTCAAATATTGTAATGAAGGGATTTGGAAAGAAACTTCTTCTACTGATGAATATTGTACGCAATGTTTTGAGTTCCCAATAGATCCTGAGTTTGTTTGTCATGAAAAGCCATGTGAAAAAACTGCTGAGACTGAAAGTAATTGTGGAAATTTTATTGATGATGATTGTGACGGTTTGATTGATTGTGAAGATACAGAAGATTGTGATGTAACTTCACCAGTTTGTGTTAACCCTCCTTGTTTATATGGAACAAAAAGGACTTGTGGGAATAATATTGGATTATGTGAAGTAGGAGAACAGGAATGTAATACTAATGGTGAATGGGGTTCTTGTACTGGTGGAGTACAACCTAAATCTGAAGTTTGTAATAGTTTCGATGATGATTGTGATGATGGTGTTGATGAAGGATGTGGTGATTGTTTAGGTGGGGAAATAAAGGAGTGTGGATATAATATAGGAAGCTGTAGTGCAGGTATACAAATATGTAACAAAGATACTGGGTTGTGGAGTAAATGTTTTGGTGGTAATTATGCTTCTTCTGCTTTAGCTGAAGAAATATGTGATGGTTATGATAATGATTGTGATGGTGATGTTGATGAAGGATGTTCTTGTGAGGAAGGTTTGAAGCAAGAGTGTGGTAGTGATGTTGGAGTATGTGAAAGGGGAACTCAAACTTGTTCAAATAGTTTATGGGGTGCTTGTGTTGGTGGCCAAAATGAATTGCCAGAGATATGTGGTGATTCTTTAGATAATGATTGTGATGGATTAATTGATAATCTTGATCCAAGTTGTGACCCTAATCTAGTTAGTAAATCATCTTTACCTACTTGTTATGATGCAATTTTAAATCAAGAAGAAGAACAGGTTGACTGTGGTGGGCCTTGTTCGTCTTGTAGCAAAGTAACTTGTAATGATAGGAAACAGAATGCTGATGAAACTGGATTGGATTGTGGTGGTGCAGATTGTCCTCCTTGTAAAGGCGAAAAGGTAGAAATAGTAGCGTATAAGTCTGAATGTGGAGATAGTATTTGTGAGGATGATGAGGATGAAGTAGTTTGTCCTGATGATTGTTTATATGAAGAAGAAAGTAAGGGTATAGGTTTTACTTCCATTGTGATTATGATTTTAATTTTTGGAGTTTTAGCATTAGGTGGGTTTGTTGTTTATAAAAATGTTAAAGCTGGAAGACAACTTTTGGATATGGCTCCTTTAAAGAATATGTTTGTAAAAAATGGTGTTGGAGTTAAAACTCAAAGTAAAATGTTTACCTCTAAAAATTCTCAAGTTTCTAGGCCTATGGCTCAGCAACCTACATCTGGTTTTAAGAAAAAAAAAGTTTTAAGTAGGGAAGAAAAAGAATTGCAAAAATCTTTCAAAAAAACTGAAGAACTTTTCAAATAATTTTTAAAAATTCTTTATGTGGTATGTTTGATTTAATGCCTTGTAATGATAAATGTGTTCTTGATGCTTGATAACCTTGTGATTTTATTTCTTCTAAAATAGTATTTATTTTTTTTGAACAATTAATTTTTAGTTTTTTACAAATTCTTGGAATGTTGTAATATCCTATTGTGTTAACTTCTGATTCTTCTTTTAAATATGGAATTAATGTAAATTTTTCTGTTAAGGATTTCTCCCAAAGGTTTCCTGTGAAAATTGGGCCTGCAACATTATGTGTGGGATAATCTGTTATATTCAATTCTAAATTTTTTGGATCATATTCAATGTATTTTATTTGTTTTAATAATTCATTAGTTTTAGTTTTAGACTTTGAACTTTGAAAATACATTCTTGCGTAATGTTGTGTAACGTGAGAGAATATTGGGGTTAGTGCTTTATCATATTTGCTTGCTGTTGTAATTACTTTTTGTGCTAGAATTCTTAATCCTATTTCATTTTTGAATGGGCAGTATAAAGGGGTGGAAGAATATTTTCTTTTGCATGTATTAATATATTTACCATATAAACATCCTAAGTCTGTTGCTGTTAAAGCTAAAACTCCTTTTTCTTTTAATGATGAAGCTGAATCTAAGAAATATGTAGGTGAACCAAATGGATCTATGTCAATATAATCAAATCCTTCTTGTTCTTGTAAAAGTATCCTTAAATCTTTGTTATGGATTTCTAATTCAACGTTATTATGTTTGGCGTTTTTTTTAATAAGTTTTACTGCCTCAGGATTTATATCATTGGCTAGGATGTTTGTTGAGGATGTTTCTTTTGCTATCCTTATTGAACGAATACCTGTACCTGCCATTGTGTCACAAATGTGTTGAGGTTTAAGGTTATTGATTAAATGTATTACGACATCTCTACCTATTTTCATATCTTTATTATAAAATACAGGAAGACTCTTACTAATTTTGTCTTCTTTAGGGATATATATTTCTGCTTTGCTTTCTTTAACTAATTTGTACATGATTCTGTGTTTTTGAGTATTATTTAAATAACTTCTGTTTAGCTTGAAATATTCATAAAGTTTATAAATGGTAACCTTTTGACTTATATTCTATGAAAAAGAGTCTATTATTAATCATGTTATTGGTATTAATTAGTGTCGTAAGTGCTCAGGAAATTTTAGATTCTCCTGATAAGACTGCTACATTTTTGGAGCTTGAAGATTTTGCAAATGAACCTGCTCAAGCTGTGAAAGTTTTTAAGGGGGATATGTTATCTTTTGAAATGTTTAATCAAACTCATATGATTTATATTAAAGAGTTAATTAATGATAATATTAAAGTTGTATTTTTTCCAAATAAACAGGAAGGGGAAAGTTCTAAAGGTGCAGGATCTTTACCATTAAAAGAAGGAAGGGCAATTGCATTAGATGTTAATTTAGATGATAAACAAGATATAACTTTGCATCTTTATGAAATGAATGGGGATAATGCCGTTATTTTGATTAGGGATGTTAGAGATTTTTATGAAGAAGGGGAAACTCAAATACCTTCTGGTCAAGTTGTTGGTAGGGTTACTGAAAGGCCTGGAGATAAAAATAATTATGTTGTTCCTGCTTTGATTGTAGTTGGTTTGTTTGGTGTGTTGATCTTCTGGAAAAGAAAACATTTTTTTAATGAAGAATCTTCACAAGAAGAACCTAAAGTTGAAAATAAAGAATAATTTTTTAAATTATAAATATATTATTTAGATAAATAGTTAATGTTTCAATAGAATTTTCTATTGCTGTAGCATTGCCTAATATTAATACACCTAATGTAATTATAATTGCACTAGCTAAAACAATTTTTATTGCTTTTTTAATCCCTCTTTTCTTTCTTTTTCTTTTAACCATGGTTACTTGAGTATTTTCACCAAGAATCTTGTAAACATTTACTCTTTCTGGAATTCCTTTAAACTTATATGGTCCAACATAAAATGCTGGTGGTGTTTCACTTTTGTTCATTGAAAGATATACAGAATCAGTTAAGAAAACATCATCTACTTCAACAGCAGATTCTAATCTTGATGCTATGTTTACAGCTTCACCATAAATATCATTTTTTCTAATTTGAACTTCACCACTATTTATTGCTACTTTTAATCTTAATCTATTTTCTTTATTTACAATTGAATTATATCTGAATATTTCTTCTTGAATTTCAATACCACAAAGAACTGCATTTGTTGGACTTTCAAAAGCAACCATAAATGCATCTCCAATTTCTTTTATAATTTCTCCATCATATCTTTTAAATATTGGAGTAACAATATATTCATACCTATCTAATAAATCCATACATACTTGTCTGGTACTGTTTGAGGTTTTTGATGTATAACCTTTCAAATCAGTAAACATTATAGTTAGGTTTTTAGTTTCCATATTTTGATATTGGTCAAGAACTATTATATAAATCTTTCGATTTTGTTACTACTAAGAGATAGTTAAAGGTAGTCTTAATTTGGTCTAAAATTATAAAAAAATACGCCGCAGCCCGGATTTGAACCGGGATATCCCAGAGGAAACTGGATTTCAAGTCCAGCGCAATACCAGATTATGCGACCACGGCATAAGGATAGAAGATATTGAGTTCTTTATAAATTTTTTGACAAATACAGTAGAAAGGAAAGTGCAAAAGTGGGAACTGAATGAAAAATTTGCTCGTTTTGAGGGTTTAAACCGTCATTTTTGAGATATTTTAGTGCGAGAGCCTTTTGTTTTGTTCTGTAATGTTGGATTATTCCATAGGTTCTCATCTGGTTTAAGTTATTATCTCGCCATAGCTTCTTTCTTTGTCTCTCAGGTTTTGGGTTCATTTGCCTTCTTAGTTTGGCTTTAGCATTGAGAATGTCCTTATTGAGCTTAGAATAAGCTTGTTTTCTCTTCATATCATATTCGCTATTCCTTAGTCTCCATTCTCTGTTTAATTGCCTTATTTTCGCTTTATTTTTTTCATAGTATTCTTTCCTATACTTTTTAGGAGTTTTTGAGAATCCATTAAATAAAAGCCTTAATCCGCTTTTGATTTTTCTTATTCTTGCTAAATATTCTTTCCTTTCTTTTTTGTAATCTTCTATATCTATAATCTTGCTTCTTTTATTAAATTCTCTAAACGCTTTGGCTTCTATTTCTGTCTTAGAATATAGTCCTGAACATAAGGCACATTTGTATTTTGGTCTAGAAGAAAGTAATACAAGGTTATATGAGCATTTTGGACAGTGTGGCATTTTTTTGGATTATCTTTTAAAATCTTTTTTCAATGGATTAATAAGGATTACTTTTTTCATACCTTCAAATTCTGAATCTGTAGATAAAATTGTTTTAACATTATTGTTATTCATAATAATACCATGGATAACATCACCTAAACTTCCCTTAAATTTAAGTTGTTTTTGTTGAATTTCGTAAAAAAATGTTTCAAATGTATAATTCTTTTTTGTTCCTTCTGTTTTGATCCATTTGAATCTAATCCCATCTATTTCGCTAGTCCTTATTAGCTTTTGGATAAAATTTGCAACTTTAGATGGTGATTTCTTTTTTTCTTTGATAAGTACCTTAACAGTTTCAGTTATCGCCCAATCAGAAGAAACAAATTCAGAAGAGTTTTCTATTTCTTTCATAAATCCTAAAATTATTTTATATTTTTCTTCTTTTAAAAACTGGCTAACAAAGATACAGCTATCAATATAGATTGTCCCCTTTTTCATTTTTTATATTTCTTTTTTTTAGCTAAAAAACTAATTTTAGTTGGTTCCCTTATGATTTTAGTGGCTTTGAATTTGGCAATACTTCCATCTGCCCTTCTAAATTTGACTATGACGGGCTCCTTTACTTCTTTCATTGCCCAAAAAATAATCTTTTTTTTCTTTGCCATTTTATTTTCCTTTACTTAAATTGTTCAATCAATTTTAATTAATTCCTATGAAATAAAATCTAGTACTATTAACCTTAATTTTTTCTCATCAAAATCATCTAAACCTTCTTTCTCATAAACTAGTTTATCTGAAACAAAATCGGTAACGTCTTTAATTAACTTTTTCCAATTGGGGGAGTTTTTATATCTTTTCCAGATCCCTCTGAGTATTTGCAATCTTTTTTTAGTTAGATTGATACCCACTAATTTCTCTTTTGTCTTATCCCATTCTTTTTCTAAAGCATTGTCTTCTGGAAAATCTAAAAGATAATCTTCTAATTCATGATCAATTTCTTTAACAAGACTTATTAGGAATTTCTTACTTTTTTCTTTACTCCAAAATACCTGCTGAGTATCTGTTTTTTCTTTACTTTCTATATTTTTATACGTTTCTTCAATATCCTTTTGAATAATCTTATTAATATCATAAACTTCTTCAAAAAAGTCCGGGATTTTTCTTTTTTCTGTTTCTTTACATGAAATAAATTGTAGTATTTCTGTTTTGTTTTTGATGAATTTTCTTGAATCTAAATCATACAAATACCAAAAATGAAAATCATTTTCATATTTATAATAAAAGAAAATTCCTCTTATGCTTTTTTTGATTAAACCACTATGAATGCCATCTGGCAACGTTTCTAATTCCCTCATTGAATTTTTCTTTAAGTAAGTTTTTAATGGTTGGTAGAAAACTTCTCCACCCCCAAAAACATCTGCTTCTAACTCATCTAATACGGAGGATTCTTTATTTTTTAATCTTCTGATAATACCAAATACTTTAGGATGAATTTTTTCTCCTAAGACTGTTTGATCTAAACCTACAGATTTATCAATATTGATGATTTTATTTTGTAGAATATTTACCAATCTTAGCAACTCTTCTAACTCATCCTCTGGAAAGAAATTGTATATGTAAATTGTATCATAAACAGAACCAATTCTATCAATCCTACCAGCACGTTGAATCATTCTCGTTGGATTCCAATGCAAATCATAGTTAATTAGAATTTGAGCAGTTTGTAAGTTTTGTCCTTCTGAAAGAACGTCGGTACTAAGTAAGATATCTATTTCTTTATTCTTGAATTTTTCTATAATCTTTTGTCTTTCTTTCGGTGTAAAACTTCCACTTCCAGAAATATTCTGAAGATTAATATTTTTGAATTCTTTTTGCTTTGAAAGATAATCATAAACATAATTCAAAGTATCTTTATAATATGTAAATACAACAATCTGGCTTTTTTTATGTAATTTAAGAAGTTTAGCTTTAAATTCTAATAATTTGGCAT
>Ga0210057_1008120_pt1 | contig 12520 bp, 17 predicted proteins | sample CryGeyCG2114_010_2_FD_183968 | JGI IMG/M metagenome (GOLD analysis project Ga0210057, IMG submission 183968) | Groundwater microbial communities from aquifer - Crystal Geyser CG10_big_fil_rev_8/21/14_0.10 (SPAdes) (version 2) | ecosystem: Environmental > Aquatic > Deep subsurface > Groundwater ... | reverse complement strand
ACCGCACATGAGCTTAACCAATGGAAAGCTTAGAACTCCCCATCAAGCTTTCCTAGAGAAACAGAGAAAAGAATAAATACAATGAATAACTTAAAGCCACGAGAGGACATTAATAGAGGATATTACACATGTCAATTTTTCTCTTACTCTCCATTTTCACTTTTCTCATCAATAACCTCTGTAACTCTCTCAATAAATTCCCTAACGTCTTTTCCAAGCTCTTCAGAAATTGCATTGTAAACTAATTCGTCATTTATTTCTTCATATCTGTGTATAACATAATTCCTCATGCCTTTTGCATTCTTCAATCTATTTTTTAAGGATTCAGAGATAATATCTCCCTTAAACAAAACATCAAAAACGTTATCTTCATTCAAAGGTTGTTTTAATTTTCTATAAACTACAATGAAGAATGATAAGTCAATAATACATTCGATAACTAATTGAAAATATCTTTCACAAGCCCTTTTTATCGTAGTACTCTTTTCATATTCTTCCAAGCTTTCAGGAATTATGGAAACCACCTCATCAAGATATTCCTCTGTTTGTTCAATCTTCTGCTTTATCCTATCACTCATTTCTTTTTCCATATTACTTTTCCGTATTTATCTACTTCCTTTTTTATTTTTTCTGAGAGAATATTATAAACTTTAACATCAATATTATCGTCGTAGGCATGCCTTATCATAAATCTCGTGGCATCTTTAGAATCAATTTTATCGAATTCGACAGCTAGATCTATATCCGACCTTATTGTTCTGTTATTTGTTGCCGTGCTACCATACAAAATGATCTTTATTATTTTTTCAGATATTTTATCTTTCAAAATCTCCTCTTTCTTCTCTTCAATAATTTCCTTTATATGCTCTCCCTTTTTTAATTTAAAATCCTCAAAATTTTTCAGAGCCTTTATCGCTTCAAATTTTTTCCGTATATCTCTTGACAATCTATTCTTTTCCGACTGCGTCAGACTAATTCCAAGTAATTGCTTTTCAATTATCTCTAGTTCCATCTTTCCAAATATCCTCCGTAAATTAGGATTTTTCTTTATTTCATACAGTAATCTCATCTTAATAAATAACCCCCATTATGGTTATAATAACCCTAATGATGATAACTATTTAAATTTATCCACACATCATTTCATAACTCTCTCCATCCAATTCCCGACAAAACAGCAGCTAAAATAATAAACATCCAATTAACTGTAAATGTCAAAACCATAAATATCAAGGCAATGAATGAATATGTTACTGCCTTTCCATTGAATTTTCCGCGTTTCATTTTATTATTTTATCAATCTTTAATTCCTTAAACTCTTCATCTATAACTCCAATATCCAAACAATTCATAAAAACTTTTTTAGCATAATTGATTTCCTTCTTCAGATTACTATTTTTTATAAAATGGGAGTGAAAATATCTATTTTTAACTCTTAAGGCATGCTTAAATCCCCAAAGGAAAATCAAAAATTGCATTATTTGTCTCCACAAGCCAATTTTTTCATTAAGTTTTTTCTCTTTAGCTTTACTAATTTTAGAAGATTTAACATATTCTTTTAGAAAAATGTCTCTTTCATTTTTATTAAATGGTCTTTGTCCAAATGTAACAAAAACAAAGGCAATTTCAGCAGACCTGCTTGAAATTCCAAGACTTTCAAAATCAATTAAACTATATTTTCTTCCACTAATAACTATATTCTCTTCAGAAAAATCTCCCTGAGATAATACTTTTTCCATTTTCATATCTTTTTTATAACTCCTTTTAAGATTTCCCATAGTTTCTTTTAACATTTCTAAAAACTCTCTGTTCTTAACATATTTTTTAATATAATCTATATAAAAACTATCTAAATGTTTGATTTGCCTCTTAAAACTAAGATTTTTTTTATTAATCTCTAGATTTTTTAATTTCCCTGTAATTTTAACAGAATGAATCTCGACAAGAAGATTGGCTAAATTTTTTAATAAATTTTCATTAAAATAAGGTTTAATTTTATCAGCAGTTTTCCCTTCCAAATATTCCAAAATTAAAAAATCAGAATCAAAGTCCTTTCTAGATTCATCTAAAACAAAAACTCTTGGGGCAATTCCAGTTTTCTCAACAATCTTTAATGCTTCAAACTCTTTCCTTATTTTGTCTTTGTCCTCTGGATGCATGTTCATTCTAAAAACAAACTTTTTACCATTAACAAGAACTAAAAAATTAGAGTTACTTGAACCCATGCCTATTTTCTTAACACTTTTTACTTTTATTCTGTTTTTCAAGTCAATTTTTTCAGGATTTAGTTTCTCAAAATATTTTTTTATTTTTGTTTTCATTTAGCGTTTTCGTAACTCCACCATAAATGGTACCCTCCAGCTTTTTTGAAACCCATCTTCTTATAGAATTTAATTGCTTTCTTATTATTTTTTGGAGTCATAACCTGAAGATAATTTACCTTTTTCTTTTTACAAATTTCCAGAAAATCTCCAACTAATTTGCTTCCAATACCTTTTCCTCTTCCCTTTTCTGATACCACCAACCTCATAATTTCTCCAAATACTGTAGAGCCATCTCTGTAATATGCTAAAAATCCCTCCAGGTATCCCCTAATTTCTCCTTTTTCTTCCGCAACAAGGTGAATTGACTCTGATTTTACTTTGTGCAATTTCTTTTTCTTTGGCAGATAAGAATTGTATACCCAGTCTAAAAGCCTTTTTTGAATTGGATTTGCTTCATCCATAGGGATTACATTTTTTATCTTGTATTCTTGCTTCGAAATAAAACCAAATTGTTTCATTTCTTTTAATGCTTTTTCTGTATCTGGATTTGTCAGGGTCCATCTGCATTCTGATTCAAATTCTTTTTCAAATTCTTTATATGTAAAATTGACTTTTTTATGTCTTATTTGCTTATACATTATAGATAGAACGCCTATCTTTCCTAAATCGCCTAAATTATCAACTTTAGAATACAACCTTCCCTTTTTGTTTCCCAAATCTTTCCAGTTCTTGCTAACTACTTCTCTCATTGCTTTTGTTAATTCATAGTCTAATCTTAATACGTCTTTGATGTCTTTGTTTGTCGCTTTTCGTATTCTCATTTCAACAACCCTTACCTTCAGCAATCTTCATAAGCTTTTCAATTATCTCTTTTATTTCTTCCTCATGATTTAAAAAGAAATTTCCACTTTCTTTTTTTCCATAATAAAAAGTTCCATGTCTAAATTTCCTCATAGAGTCCAATATCTTTACCTCGCTTTCTCCAATTCCCTCACAATTTCCAACATACTCTATCAATTTTATATGACTCAATGTCTTAAAACCATCTGCATACATAATTGAAGTCATAAGTTGAACAGCCACCTCATAATACTCTTCAAGAATTTTGTAAGCAATCTCCTTAGGATATAGGGGAATAACTTCATTAACTCTTTCCTTAGCCATAGCTATCAAACTCTTAGATCTCTCTATGTCCTTGCTTATTCTAAAAACATCTTTAGATATTTCCATATAGCACCCATCCATTCCGCACATTTTTCTGAATATTCTCATCCAGATTTTCAATTTTTTCAACGAATGTCAAATGTATATTCCTTTCAATTTTCTTCTCTATTTTTTTTAAATCCAAATCTTTCCTTATCTTACTAACAACTAAAATATCAACATCGCTTCCTTCAATATCTTCCCCCCCCTGATAACTTCCAAATAAAATTATTGTCTTAGGTCCAATCTTATCAACAATTTCCTCTCTAACCTCAAAAAGAGAATTCAGATTGTAAACTTGCTTATAAAATTTAAATTTCTCGCTATCTCTATTTGCGACATATCCATCAAACGGCCTTCCCTTTTTCTTCAAAATAAGTTCCTCAGCTTCAAGTTCTTTAATATACTTCATAACTGAAGTATGCGCCAAACCAATCTTCCTACTTATGCCTTTAATAAACTGCATCTCAGTCGGCTCCCTAAAGAACACACCCAAGACATTCATATAACTACATTTTTGTAACATATACTACATAATTATACCTATTGGTATTTAAATGTTACTATTTGACAATTTCTCTCTAGCCCTTCCAGCTATCTTTTTTAAAAAAATACTTTTGTGTCGTCTATATTCCTCAGCATCTCCTTTAGCTTTTTTTGCACCTTCTTTTTTTATTTTAGCATAAGCATTTCTAGTTCTTTTGTTTTTTCTTAAATAATCTCTAAAAGTGATAAAAGAATCCCAGAATTCTTTTGTAAGGCAAAGATGAACATGCACTCTTCTTTCTTTCCCATTTTCATTAATTATTTTATGCATAAACCATCTTCTATCATTTCCAGGATGATCTGGATGATATTCAAATCCTAATTTTTGTAATGAGCGCAAAGCTTTTTTCAATTTAGGTCTAGAAATTCGAATTGCTATGTCGATGATTCCCTTGCCTCCTAGCCCCGGAACGGAAGTACTGCCAACATGTTCTATCTTAGTCCTTTTAGGAAGAACTTTTAGAATTTCAGTTCTTTCTTTATCAAACAATTTAGGATATTCTTCGCTATATGGTTTGAAAACATATTTCTTTTTATCAAATTTTCCGAGTTTCATTTCAACAACTCCTCGACAATTTTCTCTTTATTCTTCCAATACCACTGAGCAGCTTTAGAATATTTCTCCAGTCTATACAGTTTTGCTCTTTCAGGATCGTTCTTTAACATCCAATAAGCATAACTGAAATCCGCGATATATGTTGTAAGGATTATCTCAGGCAATAGTTTTATTTCACAATCCTTAAGCTTTCTGAGCTTTCTATACTCCTTAATAAAATATTTGGCTTTAGAGAAGTTCATTTTCTCCCCATCTTTAGAACAACCAATTTGAATAACAATCGAAATATCCTTCATCAAAGGTTCGTTACCTGTAGGAACATTTTCAAAGTCAATAACTCCTACAAGTTTATTTCCCTTCCAAACTACATTCTCAGGATTAAGATCAGAATGTGTTGGATATTGTTTTAATTTATTGAAATCAACCACCTTCAGATTATCCATTAATGGAACTAGTTTCTTCACTTCTTCCAAAAATATCTCATCTTCTTTTTTCTTAGATTTTCCGATATCTTTTCTATAATCTCTTACTTCTCTCAAGATAGTCTCTTTTAAGAATGGCTCACTTCTCCCAGCATTATTCCTTATCTTCATCTTTTCAAGTAACAAATGGTATTCAGCCATCATCTTAGCCATTTCTTTTAATTCATTCTTACCAAAATCTTTTTTCACAATCCCTTCAATGTATCTATAAACAAAAACATAATTTTTTCCGAATCTAATAATCTTTCTCCCTTTTACATCGGGAATTGCCAAAGGCAATTCATATTCAAATCCTTTCTTATCTAAGTAATTAAGATATTTCAACTCAAATTTAATATTTTTCAGTTTCTTATTCTTAGAAAGCCCCCTAAGGACATACTTGTCTTTATCGGTTTTAACAATCCAATTGTGATTGACAACCCCTTTCTCAGCCTTCTTTATTTCTAAGACAGATCCAAGATCCCAATTTCCAAGAATTTTTTTAATCTCCGAGTTTGTTAGTTTCATCTCACCCTCTTTCTCTATCCTTTAATAAATAATAAACAATATAAAAACATGTTTATTTTTCTCTAACAGGATTTGTATATTCTTGTACAACTACGCCTGGAATTTTTCTAAGCCTATTAACATAATCTAAAACTCTTTCAAGTCTTTGTTTGTTTAGTTCTATCTCTCCATTTCTTAAAGCTTCCTGATTTAATACTCCGAGAGGGATTCCTCCATTTCCGTGAGCAAAATATCCCCTTATCTTTTTTCTATAATCTTCATTTTGCCTTTCCCATAAAGTATATCTTTCAAAAATATCTTGTGGAACACCATTCTGAATCATTCCTTCATATAATGGAGTTCCAGGGTAGATGACAGACAAAGAAGGAAAGACTAAAGGATTTCCACCATATCTTCCAGATATTCTTCCAACTTCTCTAAATGCTTGTTCATTTATCTCTTCAGTTTGCTCATCTTCTATAGGTACTCCTGCTTGAAAATCAATGTGTGGTTGCATCCCTCCTACAAGAGTATTCTTAATTGCTTTCATAGTATTTTTAAGATAACTTTCAGTACTATTTGCTTTTCCAAGATACTTCAATATTTTAGAATCAAAATTTTCAACACCAAAATAAGCAGCACTGCATCCTGCCCCCCTAAGCAAATATGCAAGACTCGCATCAGCAAATTGCTCAACCCTTGTCTGCATATTCCAATCAAAATCGCTTCTATTTTCTTCCCTAAATTTAATTAGCCTTTTTGCTATCTCTCTAGCTCTTTTAGGATTTTGGGCGAAGAAATTATCTTGTATAGCAAGAGTTCTCAAACCTTTTTCATTTCTAGGAATTCCTCTTCTGTCTGCTTCTGCAAGAAGATAATCTATTTGGCTAAGTACAACATCTGGAGATTGTGGAACTACATCATCTTCATGCTTATTTCCTTCTCCTCTAACAGAACAAAAAGTGCATTGCATAGGGCACCCTCTTGCAGTAATAATATTCTGTTCTTCAAACTGCATAGATCTAAATAAATAATCCTGATCAAACTTTGATAAATGTAAAGAATCTAATTCTTCAGATGTAAGTCTCGGAGCTCTTTCTATTCCATTTGTAAGAACCCTCAAATCCAAATCTCTTCTAGAGGTAACACCTCTATATGGTAGATTGCCCATTAATATTGCTTGTAAAGCTTTTTCCCCTTCTCCTGTGACTGTTAAATCTATCTCAAGATGTCCTCTTTTTCTGTCAAGTATCACCGCCTCCTGCCCATTAATATGGTGTCCTCCAAGAATAATTGTTGAGCCAGGTCTAATTTTCTTAACAGCTTTAGCAACAGCCAAAGCATCCTGATAAGTTGCTGTAGTCGCAGTTATTCCAATATAAGGTTTTTCTCCAGCCGCATCCATTTTACTTCTCAATGAAGTTTCCAAATCTTCAGTTGGAGTGTTTTCCTCATCCAAGATTCTTGTTTCTACATCAGGAACATTTCCATCAGTCCACGCTTTAAGAGCCAAAAGGCTTCCAGGAAATCCTTTTAAGTCGCACGGATTATGTGGATTTACCAAATATAATTGTTTTTGTGTCATACATTAGTAGTAAACCAAGTGTTAGTAAAACCCTTTTACTCTATTTTTTGTCAAAACAAAAAGATATATAAACTATAAAAGATAAAGTAAAATATGGACAAAAAAGACTTCCAATTACTATATCAATTAGACATAAACGCAAGACAATCATACTCGCAATTAGCTAAAAAACTAAAACTATCAAAACAAGTCGTTAAATATCGCGTCTCTAAATTAGAGAAAGAAGGAATAATAAAGGGATATTTTCCAATGATAGATTCTTCTAAACTAGGATATACTACATTTAGAGTTTACCTAAAATTAAAAAATGCAACAAGTTCAATCAAATCAGATTTTGTGAAATATCTTAAAGAAAAAAATTCAATCTGGGCTGTTGTCTTGCTTGCAGGAGAGTGGGATATAGCAGTAGGAATAGCAGTTAAAGATATTTATTCTTTTTATGATATTTGGGAGCAGATTCTAAAGAGGTTCTTATTGCACATATCTAATTATAAGATTTCCATTTACTCTCCAATCTATCATTATTCTAAATCTTATTTAATAGATTCGAAAGACACGAGCAAAATAAGAATCCTTGGAGGACATGAGCAAACAGAATTTGATAATAAAGATATAAAGATTTTAAATGAATTATCAAAAGATGCTAGAGTCTCTTTAGTTGAAATATCTGGAAAGGTTGGATTAACTGCCGAAGCTCTTTCTCATAGAATAAAGCAACTAGAAAAGAAAGGAATCATTCAAGGATATAGAGCAATGATAGATGTTTCAAAATTAGGATATCAATTTTACAAAGCAGAAATTCGTCTTTCTAATTATGACAACTATGAAAGAATATTGGCTTTTTGTCATTCTCATCCAAATATATATCAAACAGATAAAACAATTGGTGGAGAAAACCTAGAGATAGAATTTCATGTTCAATCAATAAACCAAATGCTTGAGATAATAGAAGAGATGGAAAAACAATTCCCCAATACAATCGAAAGATTTGATTATCTCACAGTCTTATCAGAAGAAAAGACAACCTATATGCCTGAAGTTTAATATCTATGCTGCAATATTAATATGCGCAGGCATTACAGGTTTAGCGTTATGTTCTCCATAAGGATATCTAGGACTTTGAGCTATTCTGTATAACCTTGATTCACTATATCTATTACCTAGTTCTCCAACTTTACTTTCCTGAAGATATTTTGAAGGGGCATTGCCTCTATCTCTTCCAATACCTCCATACAAATCATCTTTCATATAATCTCTAATCCTAAAGTTTTCATTTATTGTTTGATATGACATTATAATCTCCCTTAAGGGCTATTTATAAAATTTTCTTTTTCATCGATTATTAAATAAATCTTTAATTTTAGAACCTAAATCAAATTCTTTTCTAACATCCTCAGGAACCGAATCAATATACTTCCCAAGATCATTAGCATAAAAAATCATGAGATCTCTCTTTCTTAATACAGGGTTTGCATAAGTTGGGCTTCTTAATCTTTCAGACAAAGACTCAGCCCTTGCTAATGTTTCGTCTCTAATTCTAGTAAACTCTTTCATTTGCTCAGCAGTATATTCAAAAGTCATCTTTGCACCCTTCTAAGTCCTGTTCGACCATATTTAATAGTCTTAATGCAGATTCCCTAACCCTCCTAGGAAGTCCAGGTACATTTTCAAAAAGGGTCCTTTTAGACATTAAATTTTTTTCACCCCTAAAAATTAGTTCTCCATCCGTAGTAGAAAAGGCCGCAAAACTACTATCTAGATCTTTTCTGTAGACTATTTGAGTACTTACTATTTTTTCAGAGGGTCCTCTATATTTTTCATAATCAACTCTTAATGTCTCATTAGGCCCTAAGTCGAGTCTATAATCCCCTCCAGTATCATACCATTTATTATCCATTTTAACCGGCCTCCTCCAAAGCTCTGACTGCATTATCCCACTGAGAATCTCCAATCACAAAATAATATTTGTTTGTCGTGATTATTGTTCCACCATCTATTCCAAAGAACCTATATGGCCCCCTTCTCTCTCTTTGGAGGCTCTTGCATTTGCCATCCTAAATCCCTCCCAATTTGATAGGCAGTATCGCCATGCTCTTTAGAGCCATCATGATATCTAACTACAAGCTCGCCCATTTTCTTAATCCCGCAATTATAGAATAATCTGCTAGCAATACCTGGCTTAATAAGGGCGATAGCCTGTGCAATTTTATCATACTTTTCAACAGCATCCACATAACGGTTGATATTCAATCCACCTGAATACCAAACATCTTTTTTATTCTCAAAGGCATTTACAACTACTCTTGCCTTTTCTAAAGCTTCTCCATCTCTCCACTTCATATATCTTATTTGTGTCATAAATAAGTAGTAAAATAGAGTATAATTAAACTATTTCATCTTATTTTTTAACTAAACGCAATATTTATATATCTATTATGCAGATATTACAACATGGACTTAGATGTAAAGGACAAGAAGATATTATCAGCATTGGAAATGAATGCCAGAATTTCAGATTCAGAATTAGCAAAGAAAGTTAGATTATCAAAACAAGTTGTTAAATATAGAATTGAACGTTTGAAAAATCAAAATATCATTCAAGGATATAATGCAATTGTAGATTTAACCAAACTTCAACAAACAATATATCTTGCTTATTTAAAATTAACCAACATATCATCAAAAAACGAGAAATCTCTTGTTCAAGAGATAGAAAAGCACAAAGATGTTCTGTCTGTAGGAAAAAATGCAGGTCATTGGGATTTAAGCATAGTTATGAAAGGAAAAGACAACCAAGAATTTGACAAATCTTTCAAGAAAATCTTCTCTGGAAAGGCAGACAAGATAAAAGAAAAGCTAATAACAAGTGAGATAGAAAGCACATATCTTAAGACAAGCCTTATATATGAAGGAAATAATAAAGAATTCAGTACATCAGATAAGCAACAAAATGTAAAAATTGATGAAATAGATAAAAAAATAATTTCTCTTCTATCAGAAAATTGCCAAACAACTCTTCTAGATTTATCAGAAAAAGTAAACCTCTCCCCTAATGCCGTAAAAGGAAGAATAAAAAGATTAGAACAAGAAAAGGTTATAATTGGATATAAAACTAAAATAAATTATGATGCTCTTGGTTTTCTACATTTTAGAGTATTCATTCATCTAAAGAAATATTCTGACGAACTTTATAATTCAATAAAATCTTTCCTTAGAGAAAAAGGAAATGTAGAAAGCGTTTCAAGGTATTTTGGATACGCAGATGTAGATTTCAGATGTTACTCTAAATCTTTAGAGGGATTTTATTCTCTAATCTCAGACTTAAAAGACAAATTTCTAAATGAAATAATTGAAATAGACTCTATGCCTATTTTCGCTTGGGAAAAAATAAGATATTACAACTAATCATTCTTCCAAATACCCGCCTTTCTGCAAGTTCCACAATTCTCTGTATGTTCCAGATTTTCTAATAAGTTCATTATGTTTCCCTTGTTGAACTATTCTTCCTTTATCCATTACAACAATCTTGTCAGCATGCATTATTGTTGAGAGTCTATGTGCAATTATTATAGAAGTTCTATCTTTCATTAATCTTAACAAATCTTTTTGAATTTCATATTCAGTTCTACTATCTAAAGCAGAAGTTGCCTCATCCAAAACAAGAATCTTCTTATTAGCAAGTAAAGCTCTTGCAATACTTACTCTTTGCTTTTCTCCTCCAGATAACTTAACTCCTCTTTCTCCAACAATTGTCCTCTCTTTCTTAGGCAAGTTCTTTACAAAATCATCTAGTTGTGCGAATCTTATAGCTGACAAAACTTCTTTTCTTGTTGCATCTGGTCTCGAGAATAAGATGTTATTGTAAATAGTATCATCAAACAACACACATTCCTGCGGAACAACACTTAGTTCACTTCTCAAACTTTCCTGTTTAAAATTCTTTATATTCTTCCCATCAATTACTATCTCTCCAGAGTTAACATCATACAATCTATAAAGAAGTTTAACAAGAGTGGTCTTACCAGAGCCAGAATGTCCAACTAAAGCAACTTTTTCCCCAGGCTTAACCTTTATGCTTACATTGTCAATAACGTTCCTTTTATGATATTTAAATGAAACATCTTTCAGTTCTATTTCTCCTTTCTTTACTTCAAGATTTTCAGCATTTTCACTATCTTTTATATCATTCTCTATGAATGAATATGAAAATAAATCTTGGAAATCAGCCATTGCTTGATAGAATCCCCTTATACTATGAACAAATCCAAACAAAGGCCCTTGTATGCTCAAGAAAGCAGTATAAATAAATGCTATAGTACCGATGCTTAGTTCTCCAGCCAGGAATTTCTTTAATGAGAAAAAGAACAAGAAGAAAGTTCCCAAACCCATAATTGCACTTTGTCCAGAATCAAACCATCTTCCATAATCCCACACCTTTACAAAATATCTTCTTGTTGTTTCAGCAAGACTTGAAAACTTACTATTGATATATTTTTCTTTTCCAAAATACTTTATGGAATCTATATTCATAAAAACATCTCCAATATTTGACTTTTCAATATCTTCAGCTCTATTGGCAATAAGATTTGGCTTCTGTCTAATGGTATTAAGATATATGCTATAAATTATAAAAATGATGGATGTAAGAGTTATAACTATAGATGTTGTAATATCGAGATATGAGAAAACAACAGCAACAATCACTATTTGAACTATTAATGGGAGAGCATTAAACAACAAGAAGTCAGTCATCTTTTCTATTGCTCTTGAACCCCTCGTAATTCTAGATATAATACTTCCAGTTTTGTGAGTTGTGTGGAAACTATGTGACAATCCAACTAAATGATTGAAAAATTTGGTTTTCATGTCTAGTATAACACTAGAATCAAGTCTGTTTATCAGATGAACTTGAACCCAATTTGTGATTCCTTTAACTAATACAACACCCAAGAAAAGGCCTCCAAGTATAATCAAGATATGTAAGAAGCTAGATGAAGACAAAGTTCCAGCAGAGAAGGCTGTTCCGTTATCAATTACCAATTTGAACAAATATTTATCAAATGTTCTTGCAGATTCAAGAATAACTACGATAAAAAATATTGCTACATAAAAAGCCTTATATTTTCCAACAAACTTAAGATAAGTCTTGAAGTTTCTCCAGAAATTAACATTCTCGTCATCCCTATTTTTAGTTATAGCCATTTTTGTTATATGTTGAGTCCTAATATTATTTCGTTTTTTAACTTCTAGCCACTTTATCTGTTCATCCATCTATTTGCCTCCAAAATAAACCCAATATAGATTCAGGTTGCCTTTTCCTAATAAATGCTTCGTTTGGAGTTTCTCCCCATTCTAATTTTAAAGCACCATGCAATCTGTTATTGTACCAAACAATCCA
>Ga0210057_1008119_pt1 | contig 12521 bp, 12 predicted proteins | sample CryGeyCG2114_010_2_FD_183968 | JGI IMG/M metagenome (GOLD analysis project Ga0210057, IMG submission 183968) | Groundwater microbial communities from aquifer - Crystal Geyser CG10_big_fil_rev_8/21/14_0.10 (SPAdes) (version 2) | ecosystem: Environmental > Aquatic > Deep subsurface > Groundwater ... | reverse complement strand
CCCGCAGGGCCTAAAAAAGTATCTGCAAAAGCCGTTCCCTGGGTTTTAGCGAAAACCGTGCCAGCTAGACCGGCTGACAACCACCCGTGGAGAAAGTATCAACACGCTAATAATTAACCAAAATGTCTAAAACCGGACATTCTCATTTCCCGCAGAACCGGACATTTCTATTTCCTCTTTACATTCGCGTACATGATGTTGACAAATTGGGGATAAAGAGTTAGGATAGTGTATCGTTCTTTGACCTAAACCAAAACTTACTTTGCGAGGAGGCAAATCATGATCGTAATGAATGAATGCTTCCTTGCAAACGCGGGAAGCAAGCATGGCATTGACTTGAGCCTGCCGTTGCGATTGCAAAAAAGGGCTCTGCTCAAAGCACTAGATTTCCCTGGTGATCCAAAAGCGAAGAGATGTCGGGCCTGTGAGGCTAACAAAGTCAGGCAGTTCTTCAAGGAGTACTGCGCCGAGGGGTATCCTTTTCTGATCATCGTTTCAGAAAAGCCGATGTACACCCTTGTCCCCCCGCTCTTTGTTGTGAGCGACTCTGGCAGTGTGGAATGGCGCGACGACCAAGGCGTAAAGCAAGTCATCTCGACGGACGAGATGTTAGAGGTTATTAATAAATACCCGCAAACGACTTGGGTGGAGTTTACTCCGCGTCCTTGGAATAAGCGCACAATCGCGGGACGGCTGATCTACACCTCCATGGAAAATCAGGTCATTGAAATCCAGCAGGGCACTGTTCCGGCGAAGCTTATTAACGATCGGCAACTGCCGACATATGTTGGTGAGCTAAGCTTTATGGAAGTGACAAGGCGTGGCTATCTTGATGATAGCCGCCGTCTCCGAGAAGCGCACTCCCTCAACATTTGCTCCTTCGGTGTGGTTCGGAACATCTGTAGAGCAATGCCCCCAATGGGCGGTTTTGAAGAGCTGCGTCTCGTTTCGCGACTTCCAACCCTAGAGTTCGCATTTACCGAAACCGGTCGGCTGATGGCAATTGACATCGACTGGCCTGCACAGTACATCGAAAAGAAAGGAGGTAGATAGAGTTATGAGCCAGTTCGAAGTCTCCATGCTGATGGTAAAGCCGGACGGTGTCGAGAGAGGATTAGTGAATCCGATACGGCAAATCCTCATTCAGAACGGACTCGTGATCAAGCGGGAAGCCTGCAAGACGCTCAAACCGGCTACAGTAGAAATGCTTTACTGGAGCATCAGCGATGTGCGGCATCGCGATTACTTCTCTGAGCTGGTGTCCTTTATGTCGTCGTCGCCCGTCCACATTTTCGTTGTAGATGGATATGACGCTGTCAACAAAGTTCGCCAAATTATTGGAAAGCGCGTGCCTGCTTCCGGAATCCGCGCCCGGTGGGCGGAAAGCATCATCAGGAACGTCGCTCACGGCCCCCACACTCCAGCGAGGGCTAAGCGAGAGATGCAACTTCTTTTGGAGGACTATAGCATGAGAAAAGTGTTCGTTATCGGCGGGATGAGCGAGTCTGGCAAGAGCACCCTAGGTCGCTACCTCGCTCAGCACGGCATCAAAAGGTTGAAGATTACCTTCTTCCTGAAGCGAGCGATGGAACGCGAGGGTGTGGAGGGCGACTTTGTCGAATGGAACAATCAGAACATGAAAGAAAGGTCGGAGTGGGTCTTCCGGACGTTCGCCGATGAATTCATCCCGTGGACCAGCGACCAAGGCATTGAGTTCTGCTGTTTGGAGAGCCTGTACAGCCCTGGCCTCGGTGTTCACCTGCGCGAGCGGCTTGGGCAAGACAAGGTCGCCATCGTCTACGTGGATATGGACGAAAACGTCCGCCTCCAACGGCAGATGATTCGCCAAAACCTCACCTCCTTGGATGAAGCGCGGAAGCTGATGCTACCACGCGATCAGATCAAGAGGGAGTGGGGAGTCCCCGCAATCGCAGATGTCGCTGACGTCATCATTGACAACTCCGGTTCAATGGAAAACTTGACGAGAATCGCGGACGCGATGATCGCCAGACACTGCCCGGAACTGTTCGTGTAGATGAATGTTCAGCTTCGTTCTTCAACAAGGGGGAATTCCTTCCATGGATTCCCCCTTTCTTTTCAACTTATGAAGATTATCACCCTCTCAAAACTTACAAAAGAGATTAAACCATTTACCTCCACACTTACTGGTGATGTTTTTGATTTGTTCAACATTGAGCATGTTTGCTACTTGCGTGCATGCAGCAAGGTCGGAAGACCGCTCGTTGTTGTGGTTCAAGCGGATAAAACAGCGAAAATTCGCTCTGGCTTTGGCAGGCCGCTAATGAATGAAAGGCAACGAGCCGAAATGGTCGCCGCCCTTGAATTTGTTGATTTTGTATTGATTCTCGAAAGACCGTCTGACTATGAGAAATATTTACAGATCATAAAGCCCCAAAATTATATTTATCCAAAGGGCATAATGAAACATAGAAAATTTACCGCCCGCTTAATCACTGAAAAATTTCCAAATATCAAAATATTTTTTCTTGATAATAATTTACACCAATATGATGCCTACTTTCTTATAAAAAGACCTCAGACGCGTCGAGACTATTCCAAAATAAAAAACCCTATTATCCGTCGCCTTTATTTCATTGCCGACAATAGCAAAGCAACCATAGGAAGAATATCTGCACTAATTACTTTCAATAATAAAATTGTGGCCGAATCAGATAATATTGAAAGCAAAAACTTGCACGCCGAGCAGATTGTTTTGAGAAAGGCTAAATTAAAAGGAGTTAATCTTAAAAAAGCCAAACTCTATATCCTTATTCCGCCATGCAAACTTTGTGCTCAAGAAATACTCAAGAATCAACTTACCCAAATATATTACCTACATCCTTACGGTAACGATGATGGAATAAAATTTTTAAGAACGCGTGGAGTTAAAGTAAAAAAATTTAAATTTGATAAATAATATGATAAAAATTGCTGTTTCAAATTTAGCATGGAAGAAATCGGAAGATGAGAAAGTGTTTGAGATTATGCGTGATTTGAACGTGTTGAATTTGGAAGTCAGCCCATTTAGAGACGGGAGTATTTTACCGGAAGCGAGGAAGCGGTTTTGCAACGAAACCAAAAAATTATTGAATCAATATGGGATAAGTGTTGTGGCCTTTCAAGCGTTGATGTTTAGATATCCTGAAGTTTCTATTTTTGAGGGCGCGACTGCTCGCAACAAAATATTGGAGCATTTAAAAGGAGTTTTGGAATTTTTAAATCAGACTGGTGCAACTATTGCGGTATTTGGTGCACCCAAAAATAAAATCAAAGGTACACTATCGTATGATGAAGCTATGAGTATTGCAAAAGATTTTTTCAGACAAATAGCGGAACAAGCTAAGATTTTTAATGTAATTTTTTGTATTGAGCCAACGCCAACAGCTTATGGAGCTGATTTCATTTGTAATACACAAGAAGCTGTAGATTTTGTTAAAATGATTGGTCATGACTCTCTCAAGATTAATTTAGACATTGGTTCGTCAATTTTGAACGAGGAAAACATTGAGAAAATAATAAACGAGAATATTGACTGTGTGGGTCATCTGCATATAAGTGAGCCGTATTTGAAAACCATAAACCTTAATCCGTCATTTCATAAAAGCGTTGCTAAAACACTGAAGGCCAACCACTATAATAAGTTTATCTCTATAGAGATGTTACCAAATAATGAGCTAGATGTTAAAAATATTGCTAAAATAATTTCTTTTGTAAAAGATATTTATCAATAAATTATGAACGGGAAAGAACAAAAAACAGATTGTATAATTATTGGGGCTGGTATTTTTGGATTGTATGCAGCTCTGCTTTTAGTCAAGCGGGGCCAAAGTGTTGCAGTCATAGATAAAAGTCTTCGGCCGTTTTCTCGTGCCAGCGCAATCAATCAAGCAAGGGTGCATAATGGCTATCATTACCCTCGTAGCTGTGATACGGCGGGAAAAGTAGCGGATTATTATAATAGATTTATCAAAGATTTTGATTTTGCTATCAATAATTCATTCCAACAAATATATGCTATAGCCAGCAATGGCTCTAAGATATCAGCTCAAGGTTTTATAAATTTCTGCAAGAAAGTAAATATCCCCTTGAAAGAAGCTGATCCGAGTCAATATTTTAATAGAGGCTCTGTGGAAGCTGCTTTTCTTACAGAAGAATGCAGTTTCGATTTTGCCAAAATTAGAGATTATCTTTTGGACAAAATAAATGCTTCAGCCATCTTTCATTACGGTGTCAATATTAAAGAAGTTAAAAGAGAAAATCCGAACTATACCATCACCTTAGACACCGGCCTCAATTTGTCGGCTCCCCTTATCATTAATGCCTCATATGCTGGAATTAACGAGGTAATTGATAAATTTGATCAGGATTTCTTTGACTTAAAATATGAGTTATGTGAAATGGTGCTCTGTGAAGTTCCCGGAAAATTCAAAAAATCTGGGATTACGGTGATGGACGGCGATTTCTTTTCTATCATGCCTTTTGGGAGTTCTAATTTTCACGTATTGACTTCTGTCGGTCATACTCCTCATTCTGTTTCTTGCAGTAGATTTCCGACCCTCAAAAACCATACTGACCGGTCTGTTTGTAAAACACATGGGGTTCGAGAGTGTATTGTTTGTTCACAGAAATTAAAATCTGCATGGAACAAAATGTACTCGCTGAGCCGATCATTTTTAAAGCAAGATTTCAAAATTAAATACAAAGATTCAAAATTTGAACTAAAAGCATTATTAAAGACTTCGGAAAGCAATGATTCCAGGCCTACAATCATCAAGCATCATACGAGCAATCCAACTTTTATCAGTGTCCTGTCGGGGAAAATTAGCACAATTTATGATCTTGAAAAAATTTTGGAGCAACCAGATCGTTTAGAAATTCTGCCTTCTTCCGAAAATACTGCTAAAGTGGTAAAATAAAAAGTAGATAAGAGATAGGGTCAATTGAATCTATACTCACCCGCCACCCTTTCTAATTCATAGCCCGTCCGCAAAAAAATCGGGCGAAGCCCGAAAGCAAGCGGGCAAAAAGAAAAAGGGGTGTGGGGAAAATGAATTTTTGCCCGCTTGCCTGCCCGCCAAAGGCGGGCTGTGGGGTGGGGGCGTTTCCGCAATTCCTCTGGCAAGAGGAAGGCAAAACAGAAAATTTTTCGTTTCCTTAATTGAAAAAAATTTGGGGGGGCAGGCGATTAAAAAAATGTAAAGAAAATTTTTCTGTTTTGCTCGCCGAAACGAAGCGGAGGCGGAAGGAAACGCTGGGCGGGTTCTGCGCCCGTCAGGGCGCAGATTATCGCTTAAAGAAGGTTCGCGCATTTTCAAACAAAGGGCACAAACCAAAAAAACCGCCTTTCGGCGGTTTTTTTGGTTTGTGCGTCCTATAGGGATCGAACCTATGGCCTCTTCAATGTGAATGAAGCGCTCTACCACTGAGCTAAGGACGCAACTATCATGACTAGATAAAGGTTCCGCATGGCCGGGCCAAGCGGTATTGAGGGGAGCTCGCTTTGCTCGCCCTTACCGCCCCAAGGGGCGGGGTATTGAACCATTGCTGCGACTGCGCTCGGACGAAATGGATAACAGAGTTACCCATTTCGCATCCTCGCTTGTCGTAATAAAGTAATGTTAAGTGCAAGCCAAATTTTAGTCAACAAAAAACCGCTCAATTAAGGGCGGCCTGTCTCGCCTTGTAACGAGCCAGGGCGGGGAGGGGAGAGAATGGTTTTAGCCAAGCTCTCCCCGTGGTGCGTGTTTCTATTCTATAGCGTGGAGACGTTATTGAGAAACGTCGTCGCTAAAGAGAGAAACGTATGCAGGAAGAGCCCTAACGCCCGATATACATCAGGCAGAAGAACGGCAAAGATCACCAGCACCATCCCAAACCCAATTGCTCGTCCCATATGTGTTTAGCACAGGGGGAGTATGAATTTGAGACAGGCCGACAACCCGTCCAGTCCTTCTTCAGAACTTTCCCTCCTGCGAAGTTTTGCCTTTCAGCAAGACTTCGCAGGAGGGAAATATGTCAACGTTCACAGATTCAGTATAGCATAGAAAACCCCCTTTGTCAAGCAATCGAACAACTATGATATAATGAAATTAATATGTTTGCAGATTTTATTTGGACAATTTTAGGGATTATCGGGCTTCTTGTCGTACTAACTATCGCTTGGGTAGCGTTTTTCGCTTACAAGATTAGAAAGCGCATGCACGCGCTTGTTAAAACATTTGACCATCACCCCACCAGCCCAACCCGGAAAGAAGTATCCACAATTAGTAGCGAAACAGTAGAAGAACAAAAACAAGATAATTAATATTAATGTCATCCTGAACTTGATTCAGGATCTGCATGGTAGATTCCGTGTCAAGCCCGGAATGACAGAGTAGCAGATCTCATTACAGCGCAGTGTGTCTCAAAATGACAGCAAAAACTCATCCTTCATTATTCATAATTCATAATTCAAATATATGGACCAAGTTTTACAAACAAATATCTTTTTACTTATTACTTCAGCCGCGATCGTTCTGTTCGTAATCGTTTTAGTAATCTTATTAATTTATTTAATCGGTATCATCCGCGACATTAGAAAAATTTCTTCGCGTGTGCAAGAAGAAGTTGATAAAGTTGCGAAAGATTTAGATTCAGCTCGAGCGGGGATTAAGAATGAAAGCAAAAAAATCTTTTCAATATTTTCAGTGCTTTCCAGCCTGTTCTCTTCCTCGAAAAGTGCACCAAAAGCTAAGAAAACTACCACCAAGAAAAAAGCAAAAAAGTAGGCCCGTGCCCCGCAGTGAAGTTCGGCTTTGTCTGTTTGGCAGAGCCAAACGCCGAACTTCTACTACGGGGTGTGGATAAAGCTGTGCATAAATAGGGTATAACCTAGGCCCAAACACCAAAAAACGCCTTTAAATAGGCGTTTTTTGGTGTTTGGGCATCTCGCCCTATTTTCTTTGACAGTTTGGGGCTTAGTGGAGTAATATACAAAGTAAGTGGGGAACAGTGGATAAAAGTGGGGAAAACCCTCGATTCTGGGGATAACTTCTAGAATCGAAAGGGAAATTCCCTGCACTTAGAACCCGCTTCGGCAATATTTTCCGACCGCGTTCTCAGCAGTTTTCTATTCTGCCAAGGCGTGCCAAGGAAGTCGTAGCCAACGCGCTACGACGACGCAGGTGCAACGCAGACAGAATAGAAAACTGCTAGAACCCTTCGGGATACGGCCAATTTCTTAAAATACATTGTCGCATCTTCCTCGCTGTATCATTTGATACAGCTTCGGAATCGCTCCTTATATTTTAAGAAATTGGCCAGTATCGCGGTGGGAAATATTGCCGAAGCGGGTTCAGACCAAAGCCACGTATTAAAAGGGAAGCACAGATTCGGGGAAGAAACCTGGGGAGGTTTCCAGAATCTGTCTTCCCTTCACCCCACCTATTTTCACCAAAAGGTCTGATCATAAAAACCATAAAAACAAATAGTCGGACTATTTAAAACACCGAGTGCAGATTCGTAGATTCGCGCTCATTCGTAATTCGTTAATTGCCCGTAATTCGTTAATTGTATGTTTATTGGAGAATACAAGCACAATCTAGACGAAAAAGGACGACTGGCCGTACCGGCTAAATTTCGTTCCGGACTTGGCGGCTCCATTATCATTACTAGAGGACTAGATCACTGTCTTTTCGTCTTCACAACCGAAGAGTGGCAGGCTCTTGCTACAAAAATCAACGCTCTCCCACTCACTCAAGCCAACTCCCGAGCCTTCGCTCGATTAATGCTTTCTGGAGCCATAGAAGCGTCCGTGGATAGTCAGGGGCGCGTTTTAATTCCAGACTACCTTCGCAGTTATGCCGGACTTAACAAAGGAGCAGTCTTGGCCGGAGTTTATAACCGAGTTGAGATTTGGGACGAAGAGAAGTGGGACGCCTACAAAATACAAACCGAAGCTCAATCCGATGAAATCGCCGAGCGTCTTGGCGAACTTGGCATCTAAGTTATTAACGAATTACAAATTAACGCAAATCTACAAATCCACTGAAAAATCACATTCTTACAACCAGTCGTCTATCATAAATTCGTAGATTCGTAATCATTTGTAATTCGCTAATGTAATGCATATTCCAGTTCTTTTACAAGAGTGTTTGTCTGCTCTTAGCCCGCACTCCGGAGAGTTCTTCGTAGATGGCACATTAGGCGCCGGTGGTCACGCGCTAGAAGTTCTTGAGCGCACCCAACCCGGTGGTATCTTCCTAGGCCTGGACAAAGATCCATCCGCCGTAGAAAACTTTCAAAGCCTAATCACCGGAAAATACTATGCGCTGGAAAAAGTTTTAGTGAAAAACGCTAGCTACGGCTCATTGGGCAAGGTTTTAGAAAGCGAGAACCTGCCAAAAGTTGACGGCCTGCTCCTAGACCTTGGATTTTCTTCAGAGCAGATAAAGGGCGGAAAGTTAGCGGGTAGGGGATTTAGCTTTAGCGTTGATGAGCCACTACTAATGACTTACGACCCCAAAGATCCACCGCTTAGAGACGTGTTGCCAACTCTCTCTGAAGAAGAGCTAATCCAGATAATCCAGGATTATGGAGAAGAGCGTTACGGAAAAGAGATAGCCAAGGCCGTTAGCAAGGAGGCTAAAGCCGGGAAAATTCAAACAAGCATCAATCTTGTCCGCGCGATTGAAAGTGCCGTACCAAGTAACTACGAAAATCATCGCATTAGTCCAGCCACAAGAACATTTCAAGCCCTAAGAATATATATCAATCAAGAGTTAGCAGAGTTAGAAAAAATACTTAAAGCCTTACCAAACATTATTAATAAAAACGGGAGAGTCGCGATCATCTCCTTTCACTCCTTAGAAGACCGACTCGTTAAAAATTATTTTAGAGACTACTGCCACGCCAGCTCGGCCCTAGCCACTCCAATTGCCAAGAAACCTATCATTGCCGCTAATCAAGAAATCAATCAAAACCCACGCTCAAGAAGCGCAAAGCTTCGAGCCATCAAATTTAACTAATCATGACGACCAACCAGCGAACAACCAATAGGTACCTAAACTTCTGCCGGCGCATTGCTTTATTTGGCATCGGAGTTTCGCTCGTCGGGTGCATTTTTGTTTATTACCAAAATATTTCTACCAGAAAAAATGCTAGAGAGCTTGCTCAAGTAACCGAAGATCTACGTACGGAAAACGCCGAACTTAAAAATCAGCTCTACAGCCTGCTGAGCTCAGAAAGTCTTATGCAAGCCGCTACTGCACTCGCCCTCGTCAAAGAAAATAATCCAAATTATTTAACACTAAACGCTACCAGTAAAGACTTCGTAGACATTTCTGAGGCTATACAAGACTCTCTCACAGCCGTACCCGCCGAACCAGTCGTAGCCGTGCGCTTAATCGCTAAAAATGTTAGATAATGAAGATCAGATTTACACTTCTTCTGGGCGTAACCACCATCGCTTTTGCCTTCTTAGCCTATAACCTTTACTCCCTGCAAATTAGTCAGGGAGATTATTATCTTAGTCGTGCTCAGGCCCAATCTGGCGCCGCCTCTATTCTGACAGCTGAGAGGGGTTCAATTTATTTTACAGATAAAAACAATAGTAAAATTCCCGCCGCGCTCAACAAGGACTATCAAGTTATTTTTGCCGTTCCAACTGAGATTGATGACGTCGAAGAAAGTGCCGCTAGGTTAGCAAGCATTCTTGAGCTTGATATTGATGAGCTCCGCACTGCTCTTTCAAAGCCCAACGATCAGTACGAAGAGTTGATCTCTCGCGCAAACGACTCCCAGCTAGCTAAAATTAGAGAAAGCGCTATCAAGGGAATACACGTCGCCACCAAAAGAGCCCGGTTCTATCCATTTGGCGATCTTGCCTCTCATGTTTTAGGGTTTGTCGCCGAGTCCGACAGCGGTACGGTTGAAGGCAAGTATGGTATCGAGTCTCAGTACAACGAAGTCTTGTTTGGGGTTCCAGGCCGTTTTGACGACTCCAAACGAGTTGTGGACTCTATTAAGGGGCAAGACGTGACCCTCACCATCGATTTAAACATTCAAGATAGAGCCGAAGCGATTTTACAAAATCTAGTCAAAAATTTCAGCCCCAAGGCTGGCAGCATAATAGTTCAGGACCCACGCGACGGCCGGATTTTAGCTATGGCTAGTTGGCCGAGCTTTAACCCCAATGAATATAGTAAGTTTCCAATAGAGAACTTTATTAATCCCACGGTTCAGAATTTTTATGAGCCGGGTTCGGTCAATAAAGTGCTCACTATGGTCGCTGGCATTGACAGCGGAGCCATTACGCCAGAAACCACTTATAACGACACCGGGTCTATAACCTCCGATGGCAAAACTATCAAAAACTGGGATCTTAAAGCTCGTGGCGTTATTAATATGCGCGAGGTTATCGCTCTGTCTGTGAATACCGGGGCAGCTTTCGCTGAGCGAGCCACTGGCCACGAAAAGTTTTACGATTACTTAATTGATTTTGGATTCAAAAATTTAACAACGATAGATTTACCGGGCGAAACTGCTGGTCGGCTTACTCCACTCGAAAAGTATCCCCGCGATATAAACTTTGTTACCGCTTCTTACGGACAAGGAATCTCGGTTACGCCAATTCGACTTATCACTATCATTTCTGGGTTAGCCAATGGAGGATTAATGCATCAACCTTATATCACTAATCACGCTAATTCATCAGAGTCCGAACGAATCATGAGCGAGACCACGGCCAGCCAAGTTACCGACATGATGACCTACGCCGTCAAAAAAGCAAAAGTTGCAGCCATCGCCCACTACAACGTGGCTGGAAAAACTGGTACGGCCTACGTACCGGACTTTGAACTGGGTGGGTACACCGACAATGTTATCAACACCTATATCGGCTTTGCTCCAGCCAGCAACCCGCAGTTTACTATTTTAGTAAAAATTGACGAGCCAGAGGGCTCTCCGTTAGCGGGTCAAACCGTAGTGCCAGCTTTTAGAGAGCTTGCAGAGTTTATCTTAAACTACTACAATATTGCTCCAGACCAAGACAATTAACGAATTACGAACAATTAACGAATTACTAACAATTAACGAATTACGGGCAATTAACGAATTACGAATGAGCGCGAATCTACGAATCCTTATCCGACATTAATCAACGACGAAGAATTTCTTCTCCCTTTCCTAAAGGGAGTACCCGCCAAGGGCGGGGGAGGGATTTCTTCTCCCTTTCCTAAAGGGAGTACCCGCCAAGGGCGGGGGAGGGATTTAATATAATCACCATATGCATCCAAAACTCAGAAACCTTCTTAAAATAATATTGAGGAGTCTTGCTATCGCAACTCTCAAAAAATTCCAACCCGAAATCGTTGGAGTCACCGGCACAGCTGGCAAAACAAGCACCAAAAATGCTATTTTCTCAGTTCTAAGTCCACACTGGCGGGTTCGAGCTACCCGCGCCAACTATAATACTGAAATCGGTCTTCCCATGACAATTCTTGGTGGCTGGCCTAAACCAGGAGGTGCCGGCTTCTGGATTTGGGTTATCATCAGCTCGGCCTTTCGCTTAGTCTTGCCGAAATTTTTGTTAAAATATCCGCAAATTCTTGTTTTAGAATATGGAGCTGACAGGCCGGGGGATATAAAACGCTTGCTAGAGATTGCTAAACCACGCCTCGGTGTCATTACCGCCATCGGCGATATTCCAGTCCACGTTGAGTTTTACGACGACATAGAAGGAGTCATTAGAGAAAAGGGGCGACTCATCGAGGCTCTGCCCGCATCTGGAAGCGCAGCATTTAATGCAGACGATCTTCAGACTAAAAAAATTGAGATTAAAACGCGAGCAAAATCTCTGACCTTTGGATTCTCGACTGAAGCGGATGTTCGCATAACTCGATTTGAAACCAAACTTGGACCGAACAACCGACCAGAGGGAATTTCTTTCAAGCTTGAGTATAAAGATACCATCATTCCAGTTCGAATTTCTGGAACACTGGGGCGACCTCAGGCCTATGCCGCCGCGGCCGCTGCTACAGTTGGCATCATGCACAATCTCAACCTTGTCCAAATTTCCGAGGCCCTTTCAGATTTTAAGCCACCCAAGCATCGTCTTAGCGTGCTAAAAGGCATTCGTCAGTCGTATGTTATCGACGACAGCTACAATTCTTCGCCAATCGCTGCCACTTCCGCGCTCGAGACTCTCAGCGAAATTCCCGCCAAAAGAAAAATCGCTATTCTGGGCGATATGCGAGAGCTAGGGAACTATTCTAAAACCGCTCACGAAAAACTTGGCAATCAGGCCGCCGGCATTTGCGATATATTGATCACTATTGGCACAAAGTCCCAGACCACCCGCCAGTGTGCGATTTTAAATGGGCTAGACGAGACTAAGACTTTGCATTTTGAAAACATCGCCATGGCTAAAGGCCAGCTAGCCCCGCTGATAAAAGCCGGGGATTTAGTTTTAATTAAAGGCTCTCTCTCAATCGGCCTTAAAGCTGCCGTCGAAGAGCTTAAGG
>Ga0210057_1008118_pt1 | contig 12521 bp, 9 predicted proteins | sample CryGeyCG2114_010_2_FD_183968 | JGI IMG/M metagenome (GOLD analysis project Ga0210057, IMG submission 183968) | Groundwater microbial communities from aquifer - Crystal Geyser CG10_big_fil_rev_8/21/14_0.10 (SPAdes) (version 2) | ecosystem: Environmental > Aquatic > Deep subsurface > Groundwater ... | reverse complement strand
AGCGTCGGCTATTCATTATACGACCATAGACGAATTTGAAGAAGGACATTCTTTTTTGGGGATAAAAAATAATCACATATTTATTGTGCCCAACGGCATTAGTTTGTCCGAATTTGATAATTTGCCGTCAAAGGAGAACTTAAAAAATAAATATCCGATACTTAAAGATAAAAAAGTAATATTATTTTTGAGCCGCTTGGATTGGAAAAAGGGCTTGGATATTTTAGCCAAGGCCTATGGTTTGCTTTCTAAAAAGAGAGAAGATGTTTATTTAGTGGTTGTCGGAGATGGCCCGGAAAAATTCAAAAATCAGGTTAAAAATTGGTTTAAAAATGAAGGGGTTTTTGAAAGAACTCTTTTTACCGGAATGTTTACCGGCCGGGAAAAATTAGAGGCCTATACCGGCAGTGATATATTTGTGCTGCCTTCATATTCCGAAAGCTTCGGAATGGTTGTGATTGAAGCAATGGCGTGCGGCCTGCCAACCATAATAAGCGATGGTGTCGGTCTATATCAAGAAATAAACAATAGCCGCTCCGGCCTTGTTGTTCCTTGCGATCCTGCTAAATTGGCGGAAGCAATGAATAATCTTTTAAACGACGCCACTCTTCGTCAAAACATAAAAGAAAACGCCCTAAAATTGGTAAGGGAAAAATTTGATATAGATAAAGTAGCGGATGAAACGCTGAAAGAATTTAAAAAATTGATAAATAATTAGGTCTATTCTTACTGTAAAATTTCTTTATTTCCAATGAAATCTGTAAATAAAACTGTATTTAATCATTTGGTTATTGGCGCTGGTGAAGTAGGTAAAAGTCTATTTGGGATATTAAAAGCGCGCTATTCGGTTGCCATCAAGGATAAATCCGACCCGGTTAAAGGCAGTTTTAAGGTATTGCATATAGCTTATCCGAATTCAAAAAAATTTGTCACTGTTACAAAAAAATATATTAAAAAATATAATCCCGAATTAGTCGTTATTCATTCAACGATTCCGGTGGGAACTACGCGAAAAATCGCATCTTTTGTTGTTCATAGTCCTGTTTGCGGCGTTCATCCAAAATTAGAAAAGGGGATTAAGACCTTTGTAAAATATTTTGGCGGCCGGGATGCCAAAGAAGCCGCGGTCTATTTCAGTCAATTAGGTATAAAAACGCAAATTTTTGAAAAACCCGAAACCACCGAACTCTTGAAAATTTTGGATACGACTTATTACGCTTGGAATGTAGTTTTCTGCAAAGAAACAAAACGAATTTGTGATGCCTTAGGTTTGGATTTTAATGAAGTTTATACCATAGCCAACAGCGATTACAATGAAGGTTACAAGAAACTGAAAATGGCTCAGGTTACGAGGCCTGTTCTAAAACCAGTTAACGGAAAAATAGGAGGACATTGTCTTATTCCCAATTGCCACCTTTTAAAAGATTGGCTTACCGAGACTATTAAAAAAAGAAATAAATTATATTAATTATAGATAGGCCAATTATGAAATTTCTAGAAAAAACTTCGTCAAATCTGGGAAAAATTTCCAGGCTTTTAGAAGAGCTTAGGTCATTATTTTTCATAGTGGATTTTCGAACTTTTTTGCGTTATTGCTGGTTTATATTTATAAGCCTTCCCGCCATTATAAGATTAAAATATCTTGGCCCGGCCTCTGAAGATAAAATGCGGGGCCGGAATTACACATTCAAAGTTTTTGGCCAGACAATTAACCTTGAAGGCAGATATTTTGGCCGGGCTACCGAATTATATGCCCGGAAAGTTTATTTTATTTTGCCCGAATTTCGGATAAAAAAAGACATGATCGTAGTTGACTTAGGAGCCAATATTGGCGCTTTCACGATTTTAGCCGCTCTTATTGCCAAAAAAGTTATTGCCGTTGAGGCAGTTTCTTCAATTTTGGAAGAATTAAAAGAAAATGCCAAACAAAATCATTGCTTGGATAAAATAGAAGCAGTTTGGGGGATTATAGGCTCTAATTCGGGAATGATGGCCCAGCCAGCCATATTTAAAGAAACTTACGGCAACGCCAGTCCGCCAATTTTAGCTTTTAAAGATTTGCTCAAAAAATTCAATATTGAAAAAGTTGATTTTTTAAAAATTGACATTGAGGGCTCGGAATTTGATTTGTTTAAAGGCGATCTCGGGTGGCTTTCAAGAGTTGGGCTTATTGCCATGGAGGTTCATGCTCCCTTTGTTAGTTCCGGCGTAATTGTCCCCACTGGCGATATCAATGAAATCCGTAAAGCTTTGGAAAAATCCGGATTTAAGGTTTGGTTGTTTGATTTAAACAAAAAAATGGTTCAAGAAATTAAAGGACAAGCCGGATATTTATATGCTAAAAACCTTAATCTTTCTTAAAGAAATTATTCTTGTATAAGCCAAAAGGTTTGTTTATACTAAAAAGCGTTAATCTCAAAAATAAAAAATTTCATATTTTCAATCTTATAACCCATTTATGAAATCTTATAAAAATAATAATGATGTAGATGTTATTTTGATCTACCCCAAAACCGGTATGGATTTTGGAGCGACTATCAGTCCGCCGCACTCTCTCTTGACCATTGCCGCCCCTCTTCATAAGGAAGGATATAAAGTAAAAATAGTAGACCAAAGAACGGATACCGATTGGAAAGCTCATCTTATTGAATATTTGGGAAGAAATCCGATTGGCGTTGGAATCTCTGCGATGACTGGCACTCAGATCAATTTTGCCATTGAAGCCGCGAAAATAGTCAGAAAATTGACTAACGGAAAGATTCCTATAATCTGGGGCGGACCGCATCCATCAATTATTCCGGAACAGACCTTAGAAAGCGAATACGTGGATGTGGTTTGTATCGGAGAGGGAGAAATGACTTTTAAAGAATTGGTCAATGCTTTCGCAAGAAAAAAATCGTTAAACAAAATCAGGGGAATCACTTTTAAAGAAGGCGGTCAAAAAATAATTACTCCTCCAAGTCCTTTGATTGACGTGGAAACGCTTTTACCGGTTCCTTGGGATCTTATAGACGTGGAGAAATACATTCATCATGATATGTATATAAAAGGAACCAATCGCAGTCTGGATATCGGGCAGACCAGCCGAGGGTGTCCTTTTAACTGCGGATTCTGCTCCAGTGCTTCTTTAAGGCAAAGAAAATGGAGGCCGATGTCCGTGAATAAAGCCCTTGAAAATATTCTTGGGCCCGTAAAAAAATTCAATCTGGACGCCATTTGGATAAGAGACGATGAATTTTATATTGACCGCGAACGGGCCAGCCGGATATGCGAGGGTATAATCAAGTCGGGAGTAAAAATCAGGTGGTATACGTCGGGCACGCGCGTGGATGTTTTCAACAGATCAACCGACGACGACATTCTTTTATTAAAAAAGAGCGGGGCCGACACTTTGAAATTTGGCGCTGAATCCGGTTCCAATAGAATTTTGGAATTAATGAACAAGGGGATTCGTTGGGAAGACACGGTAAAGGCGAATTTAAGGGCAAAGAAGCTCGGTATAATTCCGGCTTTCGCTTTGATGGTCGGGTTCCCGACGGAAACCTTTGACGATATCAATCAGACTATTGATCTTTACGTCCGGCTGAAAAAAGACAACCCGGCGGCCCAGTTTGAGACCATCGCCACTTACACCGCGTTGCCGCTGACTCCCTTATACGAATTAGCCTTAAAAATGGGGTTAAAGCCGCCGCAGACCCTTGAAGGTTGGGGCGATTGGATCTGTGATGATTACGACCTGAAAGGCGAGAAAATTCCCTGGTTTTCTTATGCTGAAAGAAAAAAGATAGGCAACGTGACTTATATGAGCATTTTGGCGAACAGCTCTTCAAATGTTATTCAGGGGGTCGGAAACGATTTTATGAGATCTATTTTGAAGCCGATTTTTAAGCCGATTAGCGCTTTTGAAAGATTTAAGCTGCGAAGAAAATTATACGGGTTTGCTCCCGAGCTGGATATCGCCAGATTCTTAAGAAAGAAGCTTTTTTATCAGAATCAAAAAACTATAGGATAAACGTAAATTACCGAATCCGGTGCAGCTGATTTTTTACTTTTTGATAAGCACGTAATAATCCGGCCAGTTCATCAGGTTTTTGTTCACCACGATTCCTTTTTCTTCCTGATCCTTTAGGGGCTTTATTGACAACAGATATTTTGCCAGAGTTTTAAGATTAATATCCGGAAAAGCCAACGGGCTGCGGGTTTCAAAAATCAGGTCATAATCCTTGAGCATAGATTGGACAAATGCCCCGTTGATATTCGCTTTGGTGATACGGGGCGAAATAACCAAATAATCGCCTTTTTTTATTTCATAAAATTTATCTTGAAAAACGCTGAATGGAGGGTGAAAGTTTTTGAAAGACAAAAGATAAGTGTCTTCAACTTTCTCGTTGGCTCTTAAATCAAACCTGTTCCAAGATAAGCCTTTGTATTGAAGAAACTCCGAATCCATATAATAGATGCCGCCCCCGCCCTTTGGATCAATGCCGTACAGAAAGATATTGGCGCGTTTATTAGGATATCGGGAATTTATGTCTTTAACCATAAAATCCAGCGTTTTATTGTAGTTTACGGGAAGGTATTTGTAATAAGTTAACTGGTGTATTCCTTCCGGAAAAACATTAAATAAAAGAACTAGTCCGGAAACGACGGCCGCTGCTTTGAAATAAAAATTCTTCAGCTCTTTTTGGCCCAGGAAATAAATCAGCGGCGGCAAGCCAAAAACATAAGCCGGCAGCATATACTGGGGAGTGTAGTAATTTATGGCGAGATACCCCAGCACTAATGTAGAGACCGATACCAACATAGAATCATAGACGGGATGCAATTCCGTTTTTCTCCTTAAGAATTTGTAAACTCGCCAAGCCGTAAAAGGCAGGACGATAAAGAAAATAATCGGGTCGCTGAAAAGACTGTAATTGAAAACATTTTTTACAAATATCAGAACGCGGCTGTAGTACATATATCCGTAAAGAGGGACGTTGGGATTAAGACGTAAATGGACGAAAAAGTAGTAAATCAAAAGATAGATTAGTCCGCTCAACAATATCAGGCCGCCGAATATTTTTATTCCGGTTCTTGGGGCCGGAGGTTCGCTGACTTTCGGCTGGATTTTTTTCCAGGTCAAAAACAGATACAAAACAACGAAAACTGAAGGCATAAGAAAAGCTATTTCTTTATAATAAATAGCCATGTTGACGCTGATCACTCCCAGAATAAGGTATTTCAATTTCGGTTTTTCAAGATACAACAGAAAAAAGAAAAGGAAAGCCAGGTAAAAAAGGGCCAGGTGCTTGTCGGTAATATGGGTTCTGAAAAAAGGAATAGTTACGGCCGAGATAAAAGAAAGAAAAATTGGGGTCAGGTATATGAGCGGTTTGCTCGAGGTGACCCGGGAAAGAATCTTAACGAATAAAATCATCAGCAGCACGTATTCAAAGGCGTGAAAAAGGAAATACCAGAAAGCTGAGGGTGATCTCATAAACAAACCGAAGAAGTTGTATTCCATCGGCGACATGGGAGTGAAACGGCCCTGAAGAAGAAGACTACCGTAGGGGAATGATGAGCTGTAGTAAAGAAACGGCAATCCGCTTTGAAGAGTGCGTATCATTTGAAAATCGTCCTGCGCGGTACCTAGTTGGGGATTAATAAGCATAAGCAAAGCGAAGCCCGCCACGAAAATTATAAAAATCAGGCGATACCAATTTATTTTTTTTCCGGAAATTTCCATTTTTGCGGATTTATTTTTTTATAAACACGTAATAATCCGGCCAACGCATTAAATTTTCATTTGTTATCACGCCTTCGTCTTTCTGGGCTTGGGATAATCTTTCAGACAATAAATATTTAGCCAGAGTTTTTAAATTAAGATTGGGAAAGGCCAGCGGGCTGTTGGTCCTGAAAAGCAATTTGTAATCTTTGCTTAAAGATTGAATGTATTCTTTGGTGATATTTATTTTGGTTGCTTCTGGTTGAACTATAAGATAATCGCCGCTGTGGATCTCTGAGGGTTGATCGGATTCAAAAACCGTGAAGGGGAATTTAATGTAAGAATATACTTTATCGGGATTGGGCGTGGGTACGTTTGATTTAAGATCGTAATGCCATGAGGGCAGTTTTCTGTATTCCAAAAAGTCAGCCAGGATGAAATAAGTTCCTATTCTTCCGCCTTTTAAGTCAGTGCCGGCCAGAAAAATATTCATTTTTTGGTTCGGGTAATTTGTATTAATATCATTAATTAGAAAATCCAGCATTTTATTGAAATTTACCGAAAAATACTTGTAATAAGTAAGCTGGTGTAATCCTGCAGGAAAGACGTTAAATATCAGAATTAAGCCGCAAATCACGGCTATAACTTTAAAGAACTTAGTTCTTTGTTCTTTTTGGCTGAAGAAATAAATCAAGGGCGGCAGGGCAAAAACATAAACCGGCAGCATGTAATTTGGGCCGTAGGCACGCAAGGCAAGATAACTCATGGCGTAGGCCGAGCCCGCCAGAAGCATTGAATCGTAAATCGGGTGCAGAGTAATTTTTTTCCTAAGGAAGCTATAAAATCGCCAAGCGGTAAAAGGCAAAAGCACCAGAATAACAATGGGGTCGCTGAAAAAGCCGTAATTTAAAATAGCTTTGATTAATACCAATAAAGTGTTAAAACTTGTATGAGTATAGATGGCGGCATTTGGAGCCAAATGCCGATATATTATTAAATAATAAAGCAGGAGATAAATAAAAGAACTTATCATTATCAGGCCGTCAAAAATTTTTAATTTAATTCCTGATTTTTTCCAAGTTAAAACCAAATGGAAGAAAACAAAAACGGATAAGGCAATAAAAGCATTTTCGCGGTAATAAAGAGCCGTATTGGCGCTGAGTACGCCTAAAACAATGTATTTTGTTTTTGGATTATCAAGATTAAGAAAATAAAAGAAAAGAAAGGCCGCGTACAAAAGAATGGCATTGCGGTCAATCATGTGAGTTCTAAAAAAGGGAATAGTCATTGCCGGCGTCAAAGAAAGGAAAATCGGGGTAAGATATATCAAAAACCTGTTGGAAGTAAAACGGGCAAGGATTTTTACGAAAAGCACCATAAATAAAACGTAATGAAAGACATGAACAAGAAAATACCAGAAAGCCGAGGGAGATTTAGAAAAGAAACCGAAGACGTTATACTCCATAGACGATAAAATGCCGAACCGGCCGAGCTTGGCAATGTCGCCGTAAGGAAATTCCTTGCTGAAGTAAAAAATCGGATGGCCGCTCTGGAGGGTGCGGAGCAGCATAAAATCATCAGTTGGCCCCAAACTCGGCTTAATCAGCATAATCAGAGAGTAGACCACCACAAAAATCACAAAAGATACTTTTAGCCACCCAATATTAGAAAGTTTGGCATTTTTAAACATGAATTAATTCTAAGTATTTTATCTTAATTTTGCAATGAGTATTATTAATTTTAGGGGCATTTTGATTGACAAAACTTAAAAGTTTATTTATTATAAAACAATCGCTAAAATGGAAAATTTTCATCAGCAAAAACAGGATACGGTTTCTTTTTTGAAAGAGAAATCCCGTTGGGTTAGGAAAGAAACTTTGAATATTCACGGCATAGCTCCGGGAACCCGCCTGGCTTCTTCTTTGTCCGATGTGGAGATTTTTACGGCTTTGTATTACGGCGGAATTTTAAAATTTGATCCAAAAAACATTAATTGGGAAGGAAGAGACAGGTTCATAATCAGCAAAGGGCATGGGGCGATTTCTTTGTATCCGATTTTGGCTGACTTCAATTTTTTCGATAAAAATGAATTGCTGAAAGTTTCCCAGAAGGAATCTCTTTTAGGCGACATTCCGGATAATCGCATTCCGGGATTTGAAACCATAAACGGCGCCTTAGGTCATGGCTTGGGAGTGGCTTGCGGCGTTGCTCTTGCTTTGAAAAGAAAAAATTCCGATTCAAAAGTTTTTGTTTTGATGGGAGACGGGGAATTATATGAAGGAGCGGTCTGGGAAGCGGTGATGTTCGCCGGCCAGCATAAATTAAATAATCTGATTTTGATTGTTGATAATAATAAAATTTCTATGCTTGATTACTGCAAAAATATAATTGATCTGGAGCCATTGGAAGAAAAATTTTCGGTTTTCAAATGGAAAACCGCCAGAGTAGACGGCCATAATGTGGGTGAAGTTTATAATTCATTAAAAAATCTGAAAGAAGAAAAAAACGATTCTCCCAAATTGTTGATAGCTGATACCATCAAAGGAAAAGGCGTGCCTAAATTAGAAAATGATGTTTTGTGCCATATCAGGGCGTTAAAAAAAGAAGAGGTCGCCGAAATAATTGAAAAACTGGAATGAACCCCGAACAACCGCCGAAAACAATGAGAGATGTTTTGATAGAGGCGATTTATAAAAGAATGGCCGATAATCCCCGCATTTTTTTCTTGTCGGCTGATTTTGGCGCTCCTGCTCTTGATAAATTAAGAAAAGATTTTCCTAATAGATTTATCAATGTCGGCATCGCCGAGCAGAACCTGATAAATATCGCGACCGGCTTGGCTTTGGAAGGCAATATCGTTTTTGCTTACGCCATTGCTCCGTTTTTAACCATGCGGGCTTATGAGCAAATAAGATTAAATCTATCAATATCAACCCAGATAAAGACCGTGAATGTGAATTTGATAGGAGTGGGCGGGGGAATGGGATACGATGTGGCTGGTCCGACGCACCATTGCTTGGAAGATATCGGTATCATGAGAATTTTGCCCAACATGACGGTATTCTCGCCAAGCGATTGGAAATTGGTGGAAAATTTTGTTGATTATTCAATTAGCAAAGAGACGCCAAAATATTTTCGGTTGGACGGCAAGCCGGTGCCCTCAATTTATGACGAGGTTAATGATTTGAATATTGAAAAAGGATTTTATGAATTAATGAAAGGCGAAAAGATTTGTTTGGTTTCAACGGGTTATCTGACTCATCGGGCCTTGAAAGCGGCCAAGGAACTTTTGGGCGTCGGTTTAATTGATATTTTTATGCTAAAGCCCATAAACGAAAAACAATTGTTTGAAGCAATTAAAAATTATAATTATGTTATTACCCTTGAAGAAGGATTCATAAACAACGGCGGTCTGGACAGCTTAATTTCAAAAATAATTTTTGAAAACCAAGTGAATATTAAATTAAAAAGAATGGGAATCAATGATAAGTATGCTTTCGATTTGGGGGACAGAAACCATTTGCATAAGTTGAATAATTTGGATGAAGAAAGTATTATTAAAATGGTCCAGCAATGTCGCGATAAATAAATCAAAAATGGAAATAAAATATCATCTCGCCGAAGACACCATTGATAAAGAAGACATCAACCAGCTAATTGAGTGGTTGAAAACCTATCCCCGCCTGACTAAGAGCAAACTAACTTTAGATTTTGAGAAAAAATGGAGCAATTGGGTAGGCAAAAAATATTCGGTATTTTGTAATTCCGGTTCTTCGGCTAATTTGTTGATGTTTAACGCTTTGCTGTTGTCCGGAGTCCTCAAAAACAAAAAAGTTATTGTGCCGAGCGTGGGCTGGGTGACTACCATTGCGCCCGCTATCCAGCTTGGATTTGAACCGATAATGTGTGAAGCCGATAAAGATACTTTTGGTTTGGACCTGAATCATCTGGAAAAATTACTTCAAAAACACAATCCGAGCACGGTTATTATGGTGCAGGTTTTGGGCGTGCCCCACAAGATGGATGAATTATTAGCGCTTAAACAAAAATATGGCTTTATTCTGCTTGAAGATGCTTGTGCCGCTATGGGCGCCTCTTATCACGGAAAGCGGGTGGGGTCTTTTGGCGATATGTCCAGTTTCTCTTTGTATTTTGGACATCAAATATCAACCATTGAAGGCGGCTTGGTTTCAACGGACAATAAACTTTTCAACGATCTTCTTCTTCTTTTGAGAAGCCACGGCTGGAGCAAAGATTTAGATAAAGAATCCCACAATCAATTGGTTGAGAAATATAACATTGATGATTTTCATTCGCCCTTTATTTTTTATGAACCGGGATTCAATCTTCGTTCAACCGATTTGAATGCTTTTTTGGGAATACGCCAGATTGATAAAATGGATTGGCTGATTAACAGGCGAGGGGAGAACCATGCGATTTACAAAAAGCTTTTGGGCGATTATCTTTATACGCAAAAAGCGCCTTCCGATTCAGCTATCTGCAGTATTCATTTTGGAGCTTTAGCCAAAGACAACGAAGAACGGAAAAAGATCGTGAAAGTTTTGGAAGAAAACGGAATTGAAACCCGTATTTTTTCCGCCGGCAATCTTGGTTTGCATCCCTTTTGGTATAACCGCTATGGCAAGGCATCTTTCCCGATGGCCGACAGGATTCACCACACCGGGTTTTTTCTTCCCAATAATCCTTCTTTAAATCCCAAAGATATTGAATTTATTTCTCAGGTCGTTTTAAATAGTATTAAATAAACATGGCAAAAATTTTAATCACCGGCGGCGCCGGTTATATAGGTTCTGTTTTGACCTCGGAGCTTTTAAAGCAGGGACACGAAGTGACTGTTATTGATAACTTTATGTATAACCAATCTTCGCTTTTGGATTGCTGTAATTATAAAACCCTGAAAGTGGTGCGTGGTGATGTCCGAAGCGAAAAATTGATTTCTTGGCATATTAAGGAAAAAGATTTTATTATTCCTTTGGCGTGTCTTGTCGGAGCGCCGCTTTGCGAGCGAGATCCGGTAGCGGCTAAATCAATCAACCTTGAAGCCGTCAAAATGATTTTGCGGCTCCGCGAACCGAATCAAAAAATAATTTTTCCCAATACCAACAGCGGTTACGGCGTTCAGCAGGCCGGAACTGCTTTTTGCGACGAAAATTCTCCGCTTGAACCCGTTTCGCTTTACGGCCAGCTGAAAGTTGAAGCCGAGAAAGCAATTTTAGAGAGCGGCAATGGTATTACTTTAAGATTGGCCACGGTTTTTGGCATCAGCCCCAGAATGCGTTTGGATCTTTTGGTAAATGATTTTGTCTATCGCGCTTTGAATGATCGTTTTATTATTTTATTTGAACCCCATTTTAAAAGAAATTATATTCACGTCCGCGACGTTGCCGGAGCTTTTATCCATTGCATGGATAATTTTGAACTTCTAAAAAATGAGACCTATAATGTCGGTTTGAGTGAGGCCAATTTAAGCAAACTGGAGCTTTGCCAGGAAATTCAGAAACAGCTTCCCGATTTTGTTTTTTTGGAATCAAAAATAGGTGAAGATCCCGATAAAAGAAATTACATCATCAGCAATGAAAAAATCGAGAAAACCGGATTCAAGCCGCAAGTTTCCCTGAAGGAAGGCATTTCCGAATTAATAAAGGGCTATCAGGTTATTAAAAGAAATCAATTCGCCAATATTTAAATAAAATTATGAAAAAAATAGACGCCTTATTTATTGTTCCAAGCTCTCGGAAGAAAATATTTCAAAAACTGGAGAATTTAGCGGCAATTGAGCCGCCGGCTTTCGCTGGCTTATTTGCCAATTATTTGCGCAAACGCGATTATACGGTTGGCATCCTTGATGCGCCCGCCCTTAATTTAGGGCCCGAAGAAATAGCCGAAAAAGTTGCCAAAATTAATCCTTTGCTGGCGATTATGATGGTTTACGGCCATCAGCCATCGGCTTCCACTCAAAGCATGCCCGCCGCCGGCGAAGTCTCAAAACAAATCAAAGCCAAAAACAAAAACATAAAAATTATAATGACGGGCACCCATCCTTCGGCTTTGCCCGAGCGAACTCTGAAAGAAGAAGTCATTGATTTTGTCTGTGAAGGCGAAGGGCCGATTACTTTTCTTTCTTTGATCAAGGCGTTAAAAAATGGCGGGGATTTCAAAGCCGTGCCCGGATTATGGTATCGGGAAGGCCATCTTATCAAATCCAATCCGCCGGCTTCTTTAATTGATAATTTGGATAAGGAATTTTCGGGGATTGCCTGGGATCTTTTGCCGATGGATAAATACCGGGCCCATAACTGGCATTGTTTTGAAGACATTAATCACCGGAGTCCCTACGCCGCCATCCATACTTCTTTTGGCTGCCCCTTCGGTTGCACTTTTTGCTGCATCAATGCTCCTTTTGGAAGGCCTTCTTATAGGTTATTCAGCCCCGAATACGTGATTAAAGAAATAGATATTCTTGTAAATAAATATAAAGTGCGGAATATCAAATTTATAGACGAGATGTTTTTCCTTAATGAAGATCATGTGGTGGGAATTTGTGATTTGATAATAAAAAGGGGATATGATTTGAATATTTGGGCTTATGCGCGCGTTGACACCGTCAAGGAAGAACTGTTGGAAAAAGTCAGGAGAGCGGGGATTAAATGGCTGGCGCTTGGCATAGAATCTGCCAGCAAGCATGTGCGGTCCGGCGCTAAAAAAATATTTACCAACAAAGATATTCTGGAAGTGGTCAAGAAAATAAGAAAATCGGGCATTTATCTAAATGCCAACTATATTTTCGGGCTGC
>Ga0210057_1008117_pt1 | contig 12523 bp, 10 predicted proteins | sample CryGeyCG2114_010_2_FD_183968 | JGI IMG/M metagenome (GOLD analysis project Ga0210057, IMG submission 183968) | Groundwater microbial communities from aquifer - Crystal Geyser CG10_big_fil_rev_8/21/14_0.10 (SPAdes) (version 2) | ecosystem: Environmental > Aquatic > Deep subsurface > Groundwater ... | reverse complement strand
AAATCTTTTGTTTTGGGATATACCGATGAAAACTTTGGAGTTTGCAAGGGTCTTCCAGTTATAATTTTTGATGATTTTACTATAGATATTAAGTATGTTGATTTTCCGTTTAAAGTTAAATCTTCTGCTATTAAAATACTGAGAAGTAAAAGCAACGACCAAAGCCTTAGATTTATGTATGAATTGATGAAGTTTACCAAATTTGTTACTGGTGGCCACAAGAGATATTACATTTCGCAATATCAAAACTTGGAAATCGCGGTTCCGCCACAGGATGAACAGAAAAATATTTTAGAAATATTATCTTCGGTTGATAAAAAAATTATATTAAATAAGCAGATTAAAGAAGAACTCACCAAGCTTAAAAAGGGTCTAATGCATGACCTGCTAAGCGGAAAAGTGAGGGTAAAAATATGAACTTAAAAGAACGCATGGAAAAATTTAATAAACGTTGGGATGTAACTTCCGACGACTCATATCAAGAGTCCTTCTCGAAATTTAAAATTAGAATTTTAAATATTTTTAAGGGTATAGACGGGCGTGTAGCAAAAACCAGTATTTCTTCATTTTGCCAGTATTATGGCATAAAAGAAGTTTGGCATTCACAACCATTCGGAGCCCGCTTTTGGAGCACCAATATTATTGATCGGTTGAATGGAGAATCTGGTGAAAAAGAGTTTTATAGATTAATCGAGATTATTTTTTCCTTGGATATAACTACAACGTTAAATTATGATGGTCGCCCCCTGTATAGTAAAAACACCCTTTTTAACGAGGTAGTTGAAGCTATTAATTTTTCAGATATTAATGTGTCTATCGTTAGTAAAGATGACGAGATAATTTTATATCCAAAAGGAGAACAAATGCTGGACGAGGAACTGGTGAATTTGCCAATTTCTTTTTTGAGCGAAGGAAGTGGTAATCATTTTGTACAAGCCTTACAGTTTTATCAAGAAAAAAAATATATAAAGTCAGCTGAAAGCTTGAGACGATCTCTTGAGGAATTTTTGAGATACAAATTAAAAAATACCAAAGGCTTGGATGCCAATATTTTAGAGCTACAAGCCAGATTAAAATCCGATGGTCGCGATGTACAGATAAGAAATATAGTAGGCTCAATCTTTAGTTATCTCGATAAATATTTTAATGAAAACAGTAAACATAATGATGGCGAAATTAACGATCCGGAAAATGAGTTTTTAATTTACCAGGCAGGCTTATTATTAAGATATATTAATTCAAATATATGAAGTTTAACGAACAATATACAATAGAAAATCACGTAATTAAGTTTATTCAAGAGAATTTTGGCTATCAGTATATTAAAGCTGATGAATTTTCTAAGCTCAGAACTTTTGAGACCGAGTATGTTATAACCCCTCATCTGCTAGGGGCCATAAAACAGATTAATGGTATTACTGATGAAATTGCTCAAAGCGTGGTTCGTGAGGTTAAGAAACTAGATACAAATGAAGATTTCTTGTTAGTAATGAGAAACGGAATTAATCTTAAAGACCCGATTTCTGGTCAATTTAAAGATTATAAGATAATTGATTTTGACAATATTAACAATAATAAATTTGTAGTGACTAATCAATTTTATTTTGAAGGTGTGACAGAAAATATTCGCCCCGATGTCATGATTTTTATTAATGGCTTGCCAGTCTGTGATATTGAGGCTAAAAGCCCAACCGCTTCTAGCAGTGTTAATTTCGAAAATGCCATCGATCAAATTAAGCGCTATGAGAAAGTCGCACCAAAATTATTTTTGCCTAATTGTTTTAACATCTCAACTGATGGCCTAAAAACTGTCTATGGCGCTACCTATTCGCCTAAACAATATTTTTTAACATGGCGGAATGATTTGCATGATGGTAAGAAAAAATATGAGGAAGAGCTGGATTTAACTCTTTATTATTTATTAGATAAGTCTCAGGTTTTGGATATAATTAAAAACTTTATCGTTTTTGAAAAAAAGAAAGATAGTTATACTAAGAAGATTGCTCGTTATCAGCAGTTTTATGCGACTAACAAAATCGTCAGTCGTGTTAAAGATTCGGATTTAAAGAAAGGTTTGATTTGGCACACACAGGGATCGGGAAAAACTTTGACTATGTTTTTTGCCGCCTGGAAACTTCGTTTTGATGATCAGTTAAAAAATCCTAAGGTTTTTATTTTGATTGATCGTATTGATCTTGACCAACAGGTTTTTGATGAATTCGATGCTTGGGGCGGAAAGAATTTAATTAGGGTTGAGTCTAGAAAGGATTTGGAGAAAAAAATTAAAGGAGCTGATCGTGGCATATTTATTTCCACTATTCAGAAATTTAATGAGTTGCAGGATATTGAAGCAATTGAGGGTAACGTGATTGTCCTCTCTGATGAGGCTCATCGTGATAATGAGGGTATCGCCGCCATAAAAATGCGTAATGCTTTTAAGAATGCCTTTTTCTTTGGCTTTACAGGAACGCCAATTGATAAACTTACCCTGAATACTCATCGTAACTTCGGTGAAGAAGGTGAGCGTTACCTTGATTATTATTCAATTCAACAAGCTATTGATGATGGCGCTACTTTGCCCGTTACTTATGAGGCTCGTTTATCTAAATTTTTTGTTGATGAAGAAAAGATAGACAAGCAATTTGCGGAAATGACTGCAGACTTAAATGATAGCCAACGAGAGTTGCTCATGAAAAAGTATGGTAAAAAAGAAGCATTAATTAAGCTCGAAAAACGCATGGAGGCCGTAATTCAGGATGTGGTTGAGCATTATAAGCTTTATGTTTTGCCTAATGGTTTCAAGGCTCAGCTTGTCTGTTATGACCGTGAGGCTACAGCAAAATATAAGGAGATGCTTGATAAATTGGTTCCAGCTGAATGGTCGGAGGTGGTTTATTCGCCAGGCGATCCAAATAGCGAAAGTGATGATTTAAAAAAGTATAATACCAATAAGCAGAAACGAGAAAAAGTTATTGAACAATTTAAGGATGCTAATCATCCGCTTAAGTTTTTATTAGTTTGCGACATGCTTTTAACTGGTTTCGACGCCCCAGTTGAACAAGTAATGTACCTAGATAAACCTTTAAGAGATCATAATCTTTTGCAGGCCATTGCCCGTACCAATCGTATTTATCCAAACAAGGGTTGCGGCAAAATAATTGATTATTATGGTGTAACCAAAAATCTGTATGATGCTCTTAATTTTGATGAGAGTATTGTTGATAGCGCCATGATTGATATAGATCGGCTTAAGAAGGAGTTTGTAAAGGTTGTTGATGAGGTTATGGAGTTATTTGTTGGCGTGAACATTGAAGACCCATCCATTGATAATTTGCGCAGATGTTTGAAGATTTTTATTGATAACCAGAATAAGCAGCAATTTTTTAAAGATAAATATGGAAGACTCAAGATGCTATTTGAAATACTCTCTCCTGACCCATTTCTAATGGAACATATTAGAACATTTGAGTGGGTTACTAGTTTTTATCTGGCCTTTGTTAAAGAATTTCAGGATAGTGATGGGGTTGATGCGTTCTCATTGGCTGAATATGGAAGTAAAATAAAAAGCCTTATTCAAGAAAAAATTGATTACGAGGGCATTACTAAGAACTTCCGTGAGTTGAGAGTTAATGATCTCTACGCCCTTGAACGTTTAGATAAGATGAATGAAGATGAAAAAGCTCTTAATCTTGAGAAAATGCTTAAGCGTGAGATCTCAATTAATATTGACACCCATCCGGCTTTCAAAAAATTTAGCGAGAGATTAAGCGCAATTCGCCAAGAATTTGAAAAGCATCAGATTGATTTAGCTGAACGAATTAAGCGCTATTATGAATTAATGAACGATATTAAGAATAAGGCGGAGGAGGCCAAGGAATTGGGCTACTCGCTTGGTGAATATGGATTATTTGTTGTGTCTGAGGAGTTTATTGTTGAATCTGATCAAACAGTTGTAAAAGAGTTTATTAAAGAAATGGCTGCTCGTTTGGCCGATATTCTTGATGAGGGTTGGCAGGACTCTTCAAAGCGCGAAGAATTCTTAAAAGAAGCAAAACGCACTCTCCAGGAGTTGATATTAAAAGATTATAAAGACCAAATTAAAATCTCAGATTTTAATAAATATCTTAACCGCTTGATTGATATAGTAATTAAAAAATTCTAGCTTATGAAAAAGCACATTGAGCTACATAAGAGAAAAGTTGAATATACTATCAAGGTGAGCAGCCGAGCTCGAAGAATGAGGCTGGCAATTTATTGCGATGGTGGTTTTGTGGTTACTACTCCGATTAATATCACTACTAACGTAATTGAGCAGTTTATAATTAAAAAGTCTCAATGGATTTTGGATAAATTGGATTACTTTGGATCATTCAGCAAATTATTAACTGTAAAAAATACTAAAACTGATTATTTGAAATATAAACAAAAGGCTCAAGCTCTGGTCGAGCAGAAGGTGAAGCAGTTTAATAATATTTATAAATTTAAGTTTAATAAGATAAACATAAAAAATCAGAAAACTCGTTGGGGGAGCTGTTCCAGAAAGGGTAATTTAAATTTTAACTATAAAATTGTCTTACTTCCAGATAAAATGGCGGATTACATCATTGCCCATGAGCTCTGTCATTTAAAGGAATTTAACCATTCGCAAAAGTTTTGGAATTTAGTTGCTGCAGCAATCCCTAATTATCTTGATATTCGAACTGAGTTAAGGGGTGGCGGATTAAAATTTATTTAATATTATTATGCCGGAATGTATTTACTGTGGCAAAAATGAAAATGAGGTAAGCTTTAATGGCAGGGAGCATGTTATCCCTCGGTTAATGGGCAGTTTTGAAAATAGCCCAATTTTGAAAGATTGTGTTTGTGATAATTGTAATTCAAAAGTTTTTAATTCTTTGGAGACAAAATTTAAAGAAGATACTGAAGAGGGTGTTTGTTGTCAGATGTTTAATTTACAAAATAGTTGCCAGATAAGAATTAAGGGCAATAATATAAAAACTAATTTTTCGCCTGGGCTAGGAGATGATTTTTTTAATGAGATGTTCCCGTTTTTAAAAATAGAAAATAATAGTTGGAAGGCTTTCCTTTTGCCCCAGATTAAAATAAAAAGATACGGTAATGATGGTTATTTAGTTCTTTTGATTGATGAGTTAAAAAAACTCAATCAAAAAAAGTTTTCAGATATTAAAAAGCTTCTTGTGGGAGTCCAGAGTAAAGACGTATCTATTTTTGTTGGTTGTGATAGAGATGCTAATGATGATCCACTCAAGGAAGCTGTGGATATTTTAAAAAAACTAGGAATCGATTATAAAGAGGGTAGAAGAAAATTTGTTCCGATTGATAAAAATGAATCTAGCAAACAATTTAAGGTTTCAATGGATTGTACCGTTGGAGCAGAAACTGGTCGGATCATTTCGAAAATTGCGTTTAATTATTTTTCTTATTGCGCGATTAAGGATAATAGGGCTGGTATTTTGTTTCATTCGAATTTTTCTAAAATTAAATCTTACATTATTGGTGAATTAGATTTGCCGATCAAACAAGTGATCATAAATCTTGGTAGTGAGCCTATTATTTTTGATGAAAAAGTTGTTAATACGCGATTCGTAGGCCATACTATTATTTTCAATGAGGAAAATGGTAATCTTATCTCAAAAATTAGCTTTCTTGGAAAAAGAATTTATACGGTCGTGCTTGGATTAATACCCGACGAACTTAAAAGGAGCGATTTCGGTTGTGGTCATTTATTTAATCCTGTAAACAAAAAAATTTATCAATTAACCCAAGACCCTAAAAAGTGGGATTCTGGTCTAACGGCAGGCTTTGGTCTATATAAAAGATTATGATAAGAAAAGAACTGCAAAATTATTTTTTAAAGTTAGATTCCGAAATAAAACCGGTTGACGAGTTTTCTGTTGGAGAAAAAATTGGTGAAATTCTAGATATAAAAAAGGTAAAAACTTCTGATAAAGAGGAGGTCGCTGACTATATAGCCTTTCAATTTGTGCCTAATTATAATAACAAGGAAAACAGTTGGGGTACTTATTTCGGGCCAAAAATTGTTTGGAAAGATGACGGAGGTAAATTTATAGAATTCCCGAGTATTCAGCAGGTTAATGAATATGTTCTGACGTATTGGAGAAAAAGAATAGATGAATTTAAAAATCCAATTCTGGTATATTGCTATGCTAATTTAGTTTTTGATTTTGAGTCAGTAATTTTAAAGAAGAATATTGATTTCAAATTAGCGCAAAAAATTATCGATCGTGGTATTGATATTTGTTTTGAGGGTTTAAATGATGGGTTGGGCTGTAGATTTAAATTGGAGCGCTGTCTTAAATTGGCGCTTCAAATTAATGATGCTGGAAGAGTACGGAAACTGAAAAATATTATATTTGATACAGAGATAAAATATGCGGAAGACAATAAACCTGGTCTTTGGGGCTACACATTCCAATGGTTAATTTTAGATGATAATAAGAATATTGTGTTGTCCGATGAAGATAAAACCAAGATTATTGCTAATATTGAAGAACGATTAGAGAGATTAATGTCTGTAGATAATCCTGATCCATGGCACGTAGAATGTGCCGTGAGATTACTTGCGCCATATTATTTTATTAAAAAAGACGAGGCTAATTTAAAGAGGGTATTATTGAGCTTCGAACAGGCGTTTAGAAAAAATCAGTATTCGAATTCAGACGGTATGCTTATTAGTAATTATCTTGAAAAACTCATAGATATTTACTCAGAATATTTATCATTTCAATTTTCAAAGGAGTCACGAGATAGAATTGTTAATGAATTGAGTAATCTCGGCGATAGTGGTAAATTTGATGGCCATGAAATATCTGTTGAAACCGAAATAAAAAATGAAGATATAGATAAATTTCTTGCTTCAATTTTTGGCGACAATGATTCTAATTTAATAAGTAAGGTGATAGGTAAAATTGCAGTCAATTTTGTTTTGAAAAAGGATATTGTTGAAAATCAACTTAATGATTTGTCGAAGAATTACCCCCTGTCTTATTTAATGGGGCATGTTTTGGCCTCTGAAGACGGTTACCCAATAGTTAAATTTGGATCGATAACTGATGATTATGACAAGCATTTGTTAGAAAACTTTTCTCGCAATCTGCATTTTCAGGCGGTATTTCTTGGAATGGCCTTTGAGAGGATGCGTAAATTATTTACTCCGGAAATAGTTACTGAGATGATCTTGCTATCCCCGATTTTCAGAAAAGAGGACGATGATTATATTTTAAAATTATTTAGATCATTTTGGGGCAAGGATTACTTGGGCGCTTGTTGTTTAAGTATTCCATTAATTGAAGATGCCATTAGAAATTTATTTAGAATTAACGGTCAAACGTACATAGTGCGCAATGAAGAGGGCGGCTATGACGTTCTCGGTCTTGCTAGGTTGTTGCGGCACGGTCTTTTAAGAGAGACTTTTCAAATAATGGGTGATGATATCGAATATTATTTTAGGGCGCTTTTGACAGAGAGAACTGGTTGGAATTTAAGAAATAATTTCGCTCATGGTATTAATAAGAGGCTGTTTGAGAATGAGGATGTGGCCAATAGATTGATCCATGTTCTATTTTGCCTCTCGTTGATTAGAAAAAATGAATAAGTTATAATTTATTATTAAAAATAATATATGCCAACAGATTTAAACAGTCTAATCCAGTTTATAACCCCGACAGTGTTAGTTTCAATACTGGTATTTTTGGTTATCTTCTTTGGAAAAATTTTAACTGATGAATTACCTTTTGCGGGTGACAGAAAGTGGCACGAAGAACTTTCGGGAATAATGTTTATTTTTAAATATTTTGTTTTTAATTTTTATTTGCTTGTTTTAGTGGCGGTGTTTTACAAAACAAACGAAATGTTAAATAATGGATATTGGATATGGGCTAGCGGTTTTATTCTTGTTGGTGTTTATTCGCATCTTATTAGCAGAATGTTTTTTTATTTTTTTAAGATAGATCTTTTTGCAAAGATTGCTACCGATGAAAAAATGATATCCACCTTAAAGGAAGCTAAATACCCGGCGATTAATGAATTTAAAAATTTTTTCTTGCGGCTTCAAAAAATATATTCTAAGAAAATTACTGTGTCAGAATTAAAGATTTTGTCCTCTCTGTCTCTATTCTTTTCTCTGGTGATATTTTTCTCGAGTGCTAATATTGTATGTAAGGTTTTATTTGGTTTTTTCCTTTTTATCTTTTTTACATCCATTGCGGTTGCAGATTCTTTTTTGAGAGCCAAAGACGTACTGGTAGATATTGTTCTGACAAACGGTGAGGTCTTGGAGAGGTGTATTTTGCTAAAAATGAATAAAGATAACCTTAAGTATAAACAGAATGCCCAGTTTTATATTTTAAATAAGGATTCCTTCTTAAAGTTTAAGGTAATAAAAGAAATGCCAAAAGAGTTTGTTAAAAAGAAGCAAGTAATATCTTCCGAGGATGTAAATAAAAAATAAATCAATATTTGTAATATCTTGAAGAGAGACGTTAATTACGCCTCTTTTTTGTTGACAGTAGATAACTTGTTGGTAACTAAGCTTTACTTCTAGAGCTTTTTGAGCTATATTTTAAGTGCGAAACAACAAGTTAATATCGTGAAGTGCGCTCTCATTTATTGAGAAGCCTTTGCTTATTTGTATACAGGAACGGACATCCCGACCGCATACAAGTAAGCGTCTTCACGGACACTCTTGTTGTTTCGCAACAAGGTCGGGTGTCCGTTTTTGTTTTATTCGGATATTCGTCCATTTATAATTAATCTTATAACTCTATGGACAACCAAGAGAAAAACAAGAAGAAGTTTTATAAACGTTGGTGGTTTTGGGCTATCGTGGTCTTTGTGCTTATTGTCATCGGTAGCTCTGGTGGTAATAAATCAGATAATTCTAATGTCACACCTACTGGCACTTCGGAGAAGCCAGCACAGCAAACGGTGGCCAGGCTAGAGGCGACTATTAAAGTTACAGCGCCTCAACTTTTGAGCGAGTATGAGGCTAACGAAGTAGCGGCTGATGCTAAGTATAAGAATAAGGTAATTGAAGTTTCTGGATCTATTAATACTATTGGTAAAGACATTTTAGACACTCCTTATGTTTCTTTAAATAGCAATTCCCCGAGTTTGATATTCAATGTCCAATGTATGTTTGGAAAAGGTGACCAAGCACAGCTTGCCGCCTTGTCAAAGGACACTAACATAGTGTTGAAAGGTAAAGTGAGCGGGAAGCTGGGCAACATATTAATCAATGATTGTTCAATCGTAAAATAGTTATTTTATAACAGTAGTCTATAACTAAAAATGAGAGGATTTTTTCCTCTCGTTTTTAGTTTGATCTTAATCTTTGCAAATTGGAATGGTGCAGTCTTGAAAACCATCTCCGCCGACAACATAAAATCCTATGGTATGTTGAATATGACTCCGATCAAGTATTTTAATGCATAATGTCGAAAAAGCATCGGCTAGATCGTCGTGTTTTTCTTTGCCGAAGTTTACTAGTTGGTTTATAAGTAAAGGCGAAACATCCTTAGGAAAAAGAATGGTGCCATTTTGAACGGCATGGCTAACCAAACTTAACCTGCTACGTTTGTCGCCTTTAGGTTTGAATTCCTCTACTCTGAACTTTTTCGATTCTTTCTGGTCGTTTACGTATTGGATGACAGATTTTTGGTAGCCGACATCCTCTACAAATAGGCGATATCTCTCATAGCATAGTTTTGCGGCAATCATTGTTTTTATTTGTAATACAGTTTCGGGAAATGATAGTTTTTGGTTGATAACATCGGGGGTGATATAAACCCTCAGTCTATCTTCATAGCCGAAAACGAGGGCTGATACCATGGCAGTATAATCAGCTGATTCTTCTTTCGATATGGCGAGATCAATGCCAGTCCCACAAAAACGGAATTCATTCTTTTTCGTTGGCTCTGGTATTTCGTCGTAGGTTTGTATCCACTCGGGATGAATAACTCTTTCGTGGTCGGACAGTATCTTTAAAAGAAATTCGCGCGCCCAAGATGAATCATTGGCTATTTTTTTACGTTCAATCTCGACTTCTTCCATGTTCTTAAATTTTCCTTTCCAGGCGATTCGGTTTTTGTCGTCTAATAAGGGAACTATTAATAATTTACCATTTAATGTGCCTTCTTCAATTTTTTCTCTTAATCTCATAAGTAGCGAGTCTTCGTGGAGCAGGTTGCCAACGAAGATTATTTTGGTATTTTTGTCACCAGCAGGTATTACTTCGCCTGATATCCATTGATGGATTTTGTCGCGACCTTCCTTGGTTTTGACGCTCTGCAAGTCCTCAATGTCATCGCAAATGATTAAGTCTGGCCGATACTGCATATGTTTCATGCCACGAATGGTTTGCTCCATTGAGGCGGCGGTAATACGGGCGTTATACCTTGGTATTACCAGCGACATTGATCCCCATTCATCCTCTATTTCCTTAAATGGTCCCAGATCAGACCTGAGTAGCTCGTTGTTCTCAAGTTCTTTGCGGATGTTTATTAAATGTTGTCTGGCTTGGCGTTGAGTTTGGCCAAGAATAATGACAAACTTTTTTTGTTGTTTGCCGAGTATTGACCATATAGGGTAGGACATTGTGAAAATGGTAGATTTAGCGCTACCTCTAAAGGCCATTATTAAAGCGGTGGTTATTTTTTCGTTTTCTGTTAGGGCGAACATTTTATAATGAAAATCAGCAAAGGAGTAAAACATGTAGTGGTTAAAGTACACGCTAAAAAACCATAAGTGGCTTTTCTTGGTTATCTCGGTTCTGGAGTCTCGATTGTTAATTAGCTTTTGAATTTCATCGTTTGAGATTATCATTTTATTGTTTTTCATAAATTTGTAGTTAGTTATTTTTATCTGGCTCAATTAATGAAGCTAAATTTAACGCCCTGGTGATTGCTTCTAATTGCTCGGGCGTTAGTTGGTTGTACTCAGTCTTAATTTTGCCATTCAATTCGATCTTAGTAGTGTACGTTTTATGATGATGTTTCAGCCAATACATAATGGCTGTCATATTTTTATCTTTAACAGCGTTGACCAGGTTTGTTTCGGCTAAATCATTTACTAATAAATTGCCTTCGAGTATTGCTTCATCAATTTTTTTAGCGAACTCGTCATCTTGCGTTTTCCAGCGATAAAACGTCGGCCTGGAAACTCCGAGTTTTTCACAGGCAATTTGGATAATTGGCGTTTTTTTGAGCTGTTCAATTAGCAACTCTTTGTCTTGTTTAATGTTTTTCATAAATTAGCCTAGGTTCTTGTTTACTTTGGTGCATCCAGCGTTTAATAATCGTTTCGCAATACTCGGTGTCATATTCAATCATTAAACAATGCCTTTTGGTTAATTCTGAGGCCAGAAGACAAGCGCCTGATCCGCCAAAGCCATCGTAGACAATCTCACCAATATTTGTAGAGTTGAGAATTAGGTGGCTGATTAATTCAATAGGCTTAGTCGTGGGATGAAAACTGCTTTTGTTGGGCTTAGGATAGCAGAGAACTGATTTGTCCTTACTCCTTCTGAATAGATGAGTACCAAACCAGCCAAACAGTATTAGCTCATGTTGTGGCAGATAGTCTTTGCGGCCGATGACTGCATGATTTTTTATCCAGATTATGAGTTGAGAGAAATAAATTCTCAACTCATCAAGAGCTAGTTTTAAGGCAAACATCATTTTGTCGGAGTTAAAGATATAAATACTATTCTTTTTGGTGAGATGTGGCAGAACTATTCCCAGCCATTCCTTGGTAAAAGTACAATAGTCTTTTTCTGATGAAATATTATCGTTTAGAATTTTCTTGTTTACCTTTAAGTGTGAAAATCCTTCTTTAGATTCAACCACGCTGACGCCATAAGGCGGGTCGGTGATAATGGCATTGATTTTTGAATCACCAATTAACCTATTTACCAGTTCGGCGTCTAATGAACTGCCACAAGCTAATCGATGATCGCCTAGTTGCCAAATTTGGCCAGCCTTAACTAATCTTTTTGGCTTTGTTGCCTGTAAGTTTTTCATATCGGTGGATTATTAAATCAACAAATATTGGTTCGCGTTCGACCATATACGCAGACCGTTTTAATTGTTCACAGGCGATCATTAGACTGCCTGAGCCAGCAAACATATCTAAAATCAAGTCACCGGGCTTAGTGCAACGACGTAAGGCCTTCTCGTGAAGAACTGGGGGTTTTTCAGTCGGGTGTTGATAGTCGGCGCCATTGATACGCTTAACCAGCCAAATGTCGATGAGATCGTAAATATCCTCGATTGTTCGGTTGCCCGTGCCAATTTCTTTATTCATTATTTCTGAGAGATTTAAGACTTTATCGGATAAATAAGGACTGCCAATTGTGCCGTAGATGCATGGTTCATATTGTTTGTTGAAGGCTACCTGCGGCGTGGGCGTACTGTTATTTTTTATCCAAAGAACTACTCGCTTGTTTTGAATTCCCAGCTCCTGATAAAGTGTTTGTAAGAGCCAA
>Ga0210057_1008115_pt1 | contig 12524 bp, 10 predicted proteins | sample CryGeyCG2114_010_2_FD_183968 | JGI IMG/M metagenome (GOLD analysis project Ga0210057, IMG submission 183968) | Groundwater microbial communities from aquifer - Crystal Geyser CG10_big_fil_rev_8/21/14_0.10 (SPAdes) (version 2) | ecosystem: Environmental > Aquatic > Deep subsurface > Groundwater ... | reverse complement strand
AGCTGTAAGCTTTATTTCAGCCTTACCAGCTTGAGAAGCAGAAAAGCTTTTAGCAACCTGACCTCCGAAAACTGCAGGAAGGAAGCCTTTAAAACCAACACCTTTTTCATTGATCAGGTCTTGAGCCTCACCCATAACTGCTTTAACAGAATCTTGCAGAGATTTGATGAGAGCAACATCAGTGGAGCCTTTGTAAGCAGCATTGGCTGCGGAAACAACTGCATCACCGCTCAGGCCCTTGTCACCTTTGCTTGCATCATTTATTAAAGCTTGGTTTTTAGCAATAACACCTCTTGCAGCACGGAAATATTCCGCGAGAGCGAGAGCTGATGCTTCATCATTTGCCATTGCCTTTAAAGGCAGAGCAGAGAGGGCGAATACAAAAATCGCCGATATCAAAGAAAGTTTTTTATTCATATCAAAATACCCCTGGTTAACTAGTTAAAATTTATTAAGACCACCTTTATTAAACTGAAATCGGCAATCTGCACGAATTCAGCTTTGCTTTTTTGGCAAACTAAGTCAACCAAAAACGCGGTGTAAATATTATCATCTTACCCGTAAAAGTTGAATTTTTTTAGCTAAAAATTTCAGTGTGTGACATTTTATCAATAGGCTGTGACATTTTCGCAAAAAAACTGCATGTTATTCGATTGGATTGTTTACTTTAACGCTCATTAATATATAGAATTACACATGTTTCCTTACAAACACGAGGAAACGCAAGGATTTTTTAACTAACTATCTTTTAAAGATCAGGGAGATTAGTAATGAAAACTAAATTTTTAATGTCGACAGTGTTAGCCGGCTTAACGGCTCTTTCTGTTCCGGCTTTTGCAGGCGGTGAGCCAGCAGGAAGCGGAATGGGTGCAAGTAAGGGTTCATCACCTCAGGTTGTGAACAGCCTTGCTGATGCTTTCAAAAATGGTAAAGCATATATAGATGCCCGTTACCGTTACGAAACAGTTGATGATAGCACAACAGGCATCACCCAGGATGGTGAAGCTTCCACTCTGCGTACCAGAGTTGGTTTTACAACTGCAAAGTTTTATAACCTGCAAGGTTCATTGGAAATGGAAAACGTTTCTCAATTGGGCGATGAAGATTACGATGACGGTAGCAATAGCAAAACCACTTATGGAAAAGTTGCTGATCCAGAAGGTAGCGAATTAAACCAGGCGTGGCTTTCTTTTGATGGAGTTCCTGCTACTACAATTAAATATGGTCGTCAGGTTCTCAATCTTGGCAATCAGCGCTTCATCGGAAGTGTTGGCTGGCGCCAGAATGACCAGACTTTTGATGCTGTAACACTTACTAACAACAGCGTAAAAGATACTGAGTTGTTTTATGGTTATTCATACAATGTAAACCGTATTTCCGGCAGCAACGCTTCTGGTGCAACTGCAGCTTTTAATGGTGACATTCATATGTTAAATGCAAATTATTCTGGCCTTGGTTTTGGTAAAGTTGGTCTTTATGGTTACTGGCTTGATCTGGAAAATTCTCCAGCAAACTCTTCACAAACAATTGGTGCAAACTTTGTTGGTTCCTATGATATAGGAAGTGGTGCGAAAGCTCTCTATGACTTAGAATTTGCTCAGCAGAGTGATTATGGTGATAATACCAATAGCTATGATGCTAATTACTGGAAAGTTGAACCAGGAATTTCCTGGAACGGCCTGACAGCTAAAGCAGGTATGGAAGTTCTTGGCGCTGATGTTGCTGGCGATGCCGGTCGTGTATTCAGTACACCTCTTGCTACGCTGCATAAATGGAATGGTTGGGCCGACAGGTTCCTTGCTACTCCAGCTGGCGGTTTAGAAGATAAGTATGGTTCTATAGGCTACAAACTTTCAGGTGTTCATGAATATCTTGATGGAACAAAATTTACAGTTGTTTATCATGATTATTCAGTTTCTGAAGGTAGTGGTGATATCGGTAATGAGTGGGATTATGATGTTACTCAGACCGTTTTCGGTAACTATACAGTTGGTGTTAAATATGCTAATTATACCGGTGAAACCACAGTACCAACAACAGCTCTCAGTAGCGATGTTGATAAGCTGATCTTCACTTTTGGCGTTAAATTTAGCCAATAATTTAAGCTAATTTAAAAATTAGGCCCGCCGGAAATAACCGGCGGGCTTTTTTTATGGAAAACCGAGAAAATAAAGATTATAAATCCGCTTCAATGTCAAAAAACAAAGGTACAGCCCTTGTAACTGGCGGCGCAGTTAGGATTGGTAGAGCATTGTCTGTTGCTCTGGCTGATGCTGGCTATGATATAGCTTTGCATTATAACTCTTCTAATCTTGAGGCAGAAAAGACTGCTAATGAAATAAGAAAACAGGGAAAAGATTGCATTCTTATCAAAAAAGATCTTAGTGACCTAATCCAAACCCGGGAACTTATCAGAGAGATCACAGAAACTGTGAAAGATCTTGTACTAATTGTTAACAGCGCTTCAATTTTTGAGCAGGCAGAGTTTTTAGAAACAGAAGCAGAACAGTTTGAAAGACATATGAACATAAATTTCAAAGCGCCTTTCTTTATAAGCCAGGATTTTGCCAGAATATGCGGGAAGGGGAATATAATAAATATACTTGATACTAATATAGCTAAAATAGGAAGTAAGCATTTTGCCTATTTGCTTTCTAAAAAAGCATTATTTGATTTTACAAAAATGGCAGCACGCTCTCTTGGGCCGGATATAAGGGTTAATGGCATAGCTATAGGTACTACTGAAATATCAGAAGACATTCCGGAGGGGTATATAGAGAATAAAAGAAAAAATCTTCCTATGAATAGAGTGGTAAAAATCTTAGATATTACAACAACTTTATTACAAATTTTAGAAAATGATGTTCTTACTGGACAGTGCATATTTATCGACGGAGGAGAGCAGCTCATATGATAGTAAGAGTAAAGAATATCAAGGCTGAAGCGGTTATCGGGGTCTATGAGTGGGAGAAGAAGAAACTGCAGCCTATTATTATAAACCTAAAAATGGAATATGATGCCAGTGTAGCTGTGAAGTCTGATAAAATAAACGATGCGGTGGATTATTGTGAGTTAACGAAGAAAATTGTTGAGAAAGTCAGCAAAACAAATTTCGAACTTTTAGAAAAACTCGTTGATTTTGTACTTGCGATTTCCATGGAAGATAAGCGTGTCACTTGGGCAGAAGTGGAAATAGATAAAATAAAGCCAATCGAAGAATATGCAGATTCTGTTTCTGTAACTGGTCAGGCAGAAAGATAGATATATTTATAAATAGCGGTAAGAGGAATTCTCGCCTTTTTCCAATATATCAGAAGATTTTTTATTTTTTCTAACCTTAATAGAAGGTAATTCACTAAATTTTTTTTGTTCTCTTATAATTTCTTGAGAGCTGCTTTCTAATTTATTAACAAAACTAACTTCTATCTTATCTAATTTACCAACCCTTCCATGCAGAAGATCATCAATATAGTCTTTCCTGTTTATATTTATAGTTGTGATTGGAATTGGACCTCTTCTGAGAATTTTTACATCCTTATCTATAGTAAATTCATAATGAACTATGCCAATTTTATCACCCAAGTATATATCTCCTTCTATTTTGTTTTCTCTAGAAAAATCATTCAAATTTTCAATGTTATTCCTAACCGATTTGTAAAGAGTCATTAGTTTCTTGGAATCGACGCTAATTTCCTTTGTCATTTGTACATGGCTTTTGAATTCTGGAAAATCTTTGCTGTCCTCATATTTTGGAAAGACTTGTCTAAATGTATATACCTCTGTTTCGTTAAGACAAAATGTGAGAACCACTCCTGACTTACGGTAATAAGCATTTTTCCTTGGTATATATTTATTCAAAAGCTTTGAATGGAGAAATTCATTCTTTGTATTGTCAAACTGATCTTTAAACTCATGATAAATATCCCTAATTTTAGTATCAGTCATGCCCAATTTTCGGCTCATTGTGACAATGGTAAAATCCTTGTCGTAATTAATCTGCTCTTCCCTTTTATAAAAATTTTCAGCAATATAATCAGCTCCCTCAAGAGTATAATATAAAACATCTCGGCCACTTTTCTTAAGGAGCTTAAAATAACTAGAAGGTAGAGTTATATTCTCATCTATGTCGGGGCGTTTGAACGTTATTGCTTCTAGCTTGTTTTCCACTACTTGCTGGATATATGCATCTTTCATTACTTGATTTAGTTTTTCCATTCCAGTTTGTAATAGGCCTCGGCTTTTTGTTAAATCCCCAAATGTAGTAAGCCCAAGGATAGTTTTGGCATCTGACTCAATAATTTTTCTATCAAATATTCTGCGCTCATTGAAGGTAGTTATTTCTTCTACAGTGGAATAAACATAAGCATTAACAATGGCTTCGTCTTTAGAGACAAATTTCTTCTGGCAAACAGATTTTTCCTTTAAAAATTCTTTTTTTGAATTTTCTTCAATTTCTGGGCTTAATATTGTTTTGTTGGAATGTTGTGTATCTGTCAGTATTTCCTCTTCATTAATTAATGAAGAGGGGATTTCATCTACCCCAACCTGGAAGGCACCTAATATATCTGAATAGAGCAAAGCATAAGGGTCATTGCTATCCACTATGCTTACCACTTTAAGTACTTTTCCATCCTTCTTTCTAAGTCCGCGTCCAACCATTTGTGTCAATAATGCTTCCGATCTTGTGGGGCGAACGACAAATACTGATTCAATTGAAGGGTCGTCAATTCCTTCAATAAGGAGATCGGCATTTATTAGTGCTTTAATTTTTCCATCTCTGAAGTCAGACAGAGTCTTTCTTAATTGAATATGGTTGGTTTTTCCGCTTACAACTTCAGCAAATTTATAATTCTGCGATGAATCAGGAAACAAATCAGCAAATTGGCTATTTAATTTGCCAGCTACTCTTCTGGCATGCTCAACGCCATGACAGAACCATAAGGAATTTTTGTCATATAGAGGAGATACCGAACCCTTTTTGCCAAACCAGAAAAAATCAGTTGCTGCCTGATCTCTTCCCTCTCTGTCCACTATTTCTTTAAGCTCCCTGTGGGTATATTCCTCACCATTCTGTATATTAATACTATCATTATCGACTTTGAATAATACGGCAAATTGCTTTATTGGGCTTAAATTGCCTTTTTCTATCTCTCTAATTACTGGTGCTTCATACGCTGGTTTTTTCTTGCCATATATTGTTTCAAGAATGTTGCGGCCATTTATTTTTTTTGTTGCTGTAAAGCCAAGCAATGTTGATTTTTTAGATGCACTCCTCATTATCGGTGCATATAAAGGCCCGGCATAACGATGCAGCTCATCGGCGATTATTAATGGCCTGTCATCTATATTTATCAGACCCTTTCTAACCATTCTCAGATAAAGGGAACCTGTCATTATAACAACGGGTTTTGCAAAATTTTCCAGAAGCTGTGTTCTTGATGTGCCCCTAAGACTTATTTTGCCAATGTCATTTTCAGTAAATTTGAAGAAGCCACTCTCTACGAATCTCTTATATGTCTGATTTATAAGCTCCTTACGTGGAACAAGAACAAATGCAGGTAATTTTGTTTGTTCGATAATTTTACCAAAAAGTACCGTCTTTCCCCAACCTGTAGGCATTATTGCTGCATCTGCCGCCTGATGGTATCCTGCAATGTTTTCAAGTAAGCTTCTTGCAACCTCCTTCTGATCATCACGCAAAATGCTTTGGTTGCAGGATACTTTTTCTAAGCCGTTTTTAATTTTTTCATTAGATTCCTTTTTTGTAATATTGAAGGTGGTTTCTGCAAGATCTGAAAAAACCTCACTTTTTGCAAGGCGTCTTGTATTATCAATCCAGTTATTAACAAATAGCTTTTTATTTTTTATACCAAGGATTTTGGCAAATATTTTAAGAGTTTTTTCATCTAATAACCCTAGGCCATTTTTTGCCATCAATAATTTATGATAGCTAAAATTTTCCAGAGATTTGTTTTTACGAAGCTCTTCTAAAAACTTTTCATCTGTATGTTTAACATCCTTTATAAGGAAATTTAGTATTTCTCCCGGAGCAGAAGAGGGGCGTATTTTTATACCTTCTTTTGTATCGAGAACTCCTATTTTATTTAAATACTTCACCGTTTCAGGAAAGTTTTTCAGACCTGATTCATCAATATTAAAAAGTTTCTTCACAAATAAGCAGTGCTCTTCCTGTCTAACACTCAGAAAATTTTCTTTGGTTGCTTCATCCATGCTTATAGAATCAATCAAAGAGAATCTTTCCGTTTTCTTTAATTTCAGGGAACTAAATATCCCTTTTATTTCTTCTTCACGTATGTTCGTATTTCCAACTCGGATTTGATTTAATCTGAGATGATCAATTCCGACTTTTTCAGAAAAATTTCTGCCATCGATATTCAACCTGAATGAAATTTTATTCAAAATTGCCGAAAATGAAGACTTTGCATGATAAGACATATTAATTACAAAATACTAAATGTTATTATTTAATAAAAATAGATGTTTATGCATTATTTATAACAGCAAAATGTTACAAAATTATTAAAAAACAACATTTGGTAATTAATTGATAAATAGGGAGAAAACTACTTTTTTAGCCAGCGGCTACCGGGCTTTACGGCTGGTACAGCCTTAAGAGAATCTGGAACCTCGACTTCGTGGTAGGTTTTGACTGTTATTTCGGCAAGGGGAATTAAAGGTATGCCATCTAGAGGATCGGACATGCCGCTGCGATTTATAAGACAAGCCTCACCAATCACTTTTCCGCCATTTTCTTGAACACAAATTACAGTTTCGAGAGAAGATTTTCCGGTAGTGACGACATCTTCAACAATCAGAACACGTGCACCTTTAGGAATTTCAAAACCACGCCTTAGAACAAACTTTCCATCTTCTCTTTCACAAAATATGGTTATTATTCCGAGCTGGCGGCCCATTTCATAGCCGACGACTATTCCACCAGTTGCTGGCGCTACAATCATATCTATAGAGTTTCTACCAATTTTTTCTTCTATCTTTTCTGCTAGAGCAGAGCAGAGTTTTTCAGCTCTTTTAGGGTCCATCAAAGCTCTGGCGCACTGCATGTAGGTGTCGCTATGTAAACCTGAGGATAGAACAAAATGCCCGCGAATTATTGCTCCTGCACTCTCAAATTCTTTTAATATTTCTTCATTATCCATGGTGTAGCTATATATTATATAGATACAATATAGTCGATAAAAAAAAGCCGCACTGTTTTACGTGCGGCCTTTTTTAAAAATAGAGGAATAGTTTTATGCTGCTTCTTCTTCGCTTTTCTTTCTTGGTGTATTGTCATTTATAGTTTTAAGCAGAAAGCTTGTAGCCTGCAAAATATCAATATTTTCTACAGCAGATATTTCGCCAGCTAACCTGTGCAGCGCATTTTCATAAATTACACGCTCGCTATAGGAACGATCAGGATCATCAACATTTTTATGTAGATCGCGGACAACCTCAGCAAGAGAAATTATGTTGCCAGAGTTAATCTTTGATTCATATTCTTTTGCACGCCTGCTCCACATACCGCGACTAGTTCTGGCGCGACCTTTAAGAGTAGAGCGAACTTTATCCAACTCATTAACTGAGCAAAGAGGGCGTAGACCGGAACTTTCGGCGCGAACTACGGGTATACGTAGTTTCATCTTATCTTTTTCGAACACTACGACATAAGCTGTAATTTCAGAGCCGCCTATTACTTGTGTTTCAATACCATTAACTTCCCCAACACCATGTGCAGGGTAAACAACTTTAGTTCCTGTTTTTAGATTAAAATCACTCATTTTTAACAAATGCCTCCTCGCTAGTTAAAATGACAAAAAAGCCCTCCAGCCGGGAACAGCCAGACTATTAAATTATAGCAAATTAGGACAACAGAGCTTCGGGAAGGAACACAGAGATGCTGCACACCACCAAACTGCCCTGATTACTATATATACCATAAAAATCGCTTAAAAAAAACATCAAATATTATTAAATTTTTATGAATGTAGAATTTTAAATAAGAAAAAGCTGATTTTTAAGTGCCTTGACCCGGTTTTGGATTGAGGAATTTTTCTTTTCCTTCTTCACCTTTATGCGCATCTGCGTCGGGGAGGGCACCTCTATTTACTGTAATATTAGGCCATTTGGCTGAATATTCGCGATTGATTTCCAGCCATTTGGCAAGCTCATCAGATTCTGGCTTTATTGCCTCAGCCGGGCATTCAGGTTCGCAAACACCACAGTCAATGCACTCATCTGGGTTTATAACAAGCATGTTCTCACCCTCATAAAAGCAATCAACCGGGCAAACTTCTACACAGTCAGTATATTTGCATTTTATGCATTGTTCGGTTACGATATAAGCCATGATCAGCCCCTAATAAATTCTAAAAGAGCGGGGGCTTATAACCTGAAAAGCTACAAAAGTAAAGTCATAATAAATGAGTTGCCAGAGTACGTAGTTCGGAGTTCAGTATTTTAAAAAACCATCAACTATCAACCATAAACCACTTTCTTATGTGTGACCTAATTACATATTGCATTGTGGAAGTTTCTCTGGCATCTTGCGCCCGTTTGCACATCAGGCAGTGTACTGTCCGGGGGTGTGTTTGTGTTTATATAAACAAGAATTCAACCAAAGATAAGGGATTAGCAATGGACAATTTAAACTGGTTCATCATAGGCAGTGGCGTTCTGGCACTGGCCTGCGGTTTATTCATGATAATATCGGTTATGCGCGTTGGTAGCGGTACAAAGAAGATGCTGGAGATTGCATCTGCAATTCAGCAAGGTGCAAGTGCATATCTTAACAGACAATATAAAGTTATTGGGCTGGTTGGCATTGTTATATTTGCTCTGCTGGTATGGAAGCTCGGAACATATGTTGCTGTTGGCTTTTTAATTGGTGCCGTTCTTTCGGGTGCAGCAGGCTATATAGGAATGAATATTTCTGTACGTGCTAACGTGCGTACTGCTAACGCAGCTCGTGAAACTGGTATGAGTGACGCTATGAATGTAGCTTTCCGCTCTGGTGCCATTACTGGTTTGTTAGTTGTTGGCCTCGGTATAATCGGAGTTGCTGGCTATTATTTTTATCTTATTGAAAACAGCATTCCAATGAGATCTGTTGTTGAAGCTTTGGTTGGTCTAAGCTTCGGTGCCTCATTAATTTCTATATTTGCCCGCCTTGGCGGTGGTATTTTCACTAAGGGCGCTGACGTTGGTGCAGACCTTGTTGGTAAAGTTGAGGCTGGTATTCCAGAAGATGACCCGCGCAACCCAGCGACCATTGCAGATAACGTTGGTGATAACGTTGGTGATTGCGCCGGTATGGCAGCAGATCTTTTCGAAACTTATGCAGTTACCATGGTTGCGACCATGCTGCTTGCTTCAATTTTCTTCATTGGTAATGCCCAACAAGAATTGATGATTTATCCTTTAGTTATCGGGGCTGTATGCATAGTTGGCAACGTGCTTGGTATTTTCTTTGTCCGCTTAGGTAAAGGAAAAAATATTATGTGGGCACTGTATAAAGGTCTCATAGCAACCGGAGTTTTTTCAGCAATAGGAATAGCTGTTTACACATATAATGTTATCAAATTTGATACAGTATATTCCATGCAGGGGAAAGATTTCACCGGTCTGGATTTATTTTACTGCTCTTTGATTGGTCTGGTTGTTACCGGTCTTATAGTATGGATAACGGAATATTATACCTCCACCAGCTATCGCCCAGTGCGCAGCATTGCAAAAGCTTCGACAACAGGTCATGGAACTAATGTTATTCAGGGTTTGGCAGTCTCCATGGAAGCAACTGCCCTTCCAGTCATTGTTATCAGCGTTGGTATCATTGCAACCTTTCTATTTGCAGGTCTTTATGGCATTGCGATAGCAGCGACGACGATGTTGGCTCTGGCAGGAATTATTGTTGCCCTTGATGCTTATGGTCCAGTTACAGATAATGCTGGTGGAATTGCAGAAATGTCCGGTTTGCCTGATAAGGTCAGGGAAATTACCGATGCATTAGATGCTGTTGGTAATACCACAAAAGCTGTTACAAAAGGTTATGCTATTGGCTCTGCTGGTCTTGCTGCATTAGTTCTTTTTGCAGCCTATACCGAAGATCTGAAACATTACTTCCCAGGTCTGAATGTAAACTTCTCACTGCAAAATCCTTACATAGTAGTTGGGTTGTTTATTGGTGGTTTGTTGCCATATCTTTTTGGTGCCATGGGAATGATGGCAGTGGGCCGCGCAGCTGGAGCTGTCGTAGTTGAAGTGCGCAGGCAGTTTAAGGAGATCAAAGGCATTATGACTGGCAAAGGCAAACCAGATTATAGCCGTGCTGTTGATATGCTTACAAAAGCAGCAATTAAAGAAATGATTCTGCCTTCTCTGTTGCCAGTTGCCGCTCCAATAGTTCTTTACTTTATAGTGAACTCTATAGGCGGGCAGGAAGCTGCATTTGCTGCGGTTGGAGCATTGTTGCTTGGCATAATAGTTACTGGTATTTTTGTGGCAATTTCTATGACTTCCGGTGGTGGTGCATGGGATAATGCTAAAAAATATATAGAAGATGGCCATCATGGTGGCAAAGGTTCAGAGGCTCACAAAGCAGCTGTTACTGGCGATACTGTTGGTGACCCATATAAAGATACTGCTGGGCCAGCAGTTAACCCAATGATTAAAATTGCCAATATTGTGGCAATTCTTTTATTGGCACTACTTTCCCACTAATTCTTTATATTAGACAACAAACTTCTGCGGGGCCTTTTGGCCCCGCTTTAGTTTCTAGCTTCTTCTTATAGAAAAAGACGAATGATTGTCATATAATGCAAACTAGTAGGATTAGGTTAGATGTCAGGAAATAAAAAAATAGAAGAAAAAAAGATAGAAGAGGGCGGCCAAAAACTGGATTATGCCAAAAAGGCAATGGATCTGGCCAAGATACGTTCACGCCGCCTTATCGCTAACCTGCTTATAATTACAATTGTAGTTACAGTTGTTGGTGTATCTATGACATCCGTTAACATGGGAAGAGTTTTTGCTTTTATGTTAGTTGCCATGTTGCCAGGATTAGTCACATCTATATTAGATCGCAGGCCAGGCAGATTTGCGGCAAAAACAGTTACTGCATTTAATATTTCTGGATTATCACCACATCTGGCAGCTATTATTGCAAGCGGCAGCCCAGATAGCACAGCGTCTTCAATATTTCAAAATCCAGAAGTATGGCTTCTTATTTATGGCTTTGCTGCTTTTGGTTGGGGAGTGGTTTATTTGATTCCTCACATTGCTAAACTCTATTACGAAATAAAGGCTAGCTTTACTATAAAAAAACTCTCATTTTTTCAGGAAAAACTTGTAGAAGAGTGGGGCGACGAAGTTAAGTAGCTTAAATAGTTGTCAGAGTTCGGAATTCAGAGCTCAGTATTTTAAGGAACAATCAACTATCAACCTTTTCAAATTAAGAAATATTCCGAAGCTGTAATCTTGTTATTTTGCGAGAGAGCACTTCTGCTTTTACGCGGATGGCCAGGAAAACCAGATAATAACATGTAAAGCCGGCAGCCATCAGCAGCAGTGGCAACAACATAGAAGGATCAATTGCCGGGCCAGAAAATTTCACCACACTAGCAGGTTGGTGCAATGTGTTCCACCAATCCACAGAGAATTTTATTATCGGCACATTTACTGCGCCAACGAGGGCAAAAACGGCAGACGCTTTAGAACCGCGTTCATAATCATCAAAAGCGTTGGAAAGAGCAATATAGCCAAGATAGAGGAAAAAAAGAATGAGCATGGAAGTTAATCGTGCATCCCAAACCCACCATGCTCCCCATATTGGCTTGCCCCACAGAGAGCCACTTACAAGGGTGAGAAAGGCAAAACATGCACCTATCGGTGCACTTGAGCGTGCAATCATATCAGAAAGTGGGTTGCGCCATATCAGGAAGGAAGACCCGGCAGTTGCAACTATCATATATATAAAAAGAGACATCCATGCGGAGGGAACATGAACATACATTATGCGCACACTTTCACCTTGCTGATAATCTGGCGGAGAAGCAAAAATGGCAAAATACATTCCGCCGCCAATTAGCAAAAAAGAAAACGCAATAAAAAAAGGCATTGCCTTATCTGCAAACCTAACAAATTGTCCTGGCTTTAAAAAATGCAGCATGTGACAGATTTCCTTTTTAAATATTTTATTGTATAAATAATCGTTCTTAAATTTTCTGGTAAGAAAAATTATAAGAGCAAGATGATGACATTACTAACCATAAATTATAAAAAGTTAAAATGATAAAAAAAGAAAAAGACGAAAATGAAAGCAGTGATGATTCTTCACCAAAAGGTCCGCCGCCCACAAAAATGACACAAAGCAGGCCACCTTTGATTCTTACTACCACCGTAAAAAGAGACATAGACCCTAAAGACAAGGGAAGGAAACGCTGATTTTCGGGGTTTATGCCAATTTATACCCAAGTGCAGAAACTGGAGCTTGATGATAACCACGGCAT
>Ga0210057_1008114_pt1 | contig 12526 bp, 7 predicted proteins | sample CryGeyCG2114_010_2_FD_183968 | JGI IMG/M metagenome (GOLD analysis project Ga0210057, IMG submission 183968) | Groundwater microbial communities from aquifer - Crystal Geyser CG10_big_fil_rev_8/21/14_0.10 (SPAdes) (version 2) | ecosystem: Environmental > Aquatic > Deep subsurface > Groundwater ... | reverse complement strand
AAAAAAGTAGAATCACCAATGAAGGCAATCAGCTTCTGACCAGTAGCTTTTTTAATCCCGTGAGCAATTCCGACTGAAGAACCCATACAAGAAAGGTAATCTTGGATATTTAAGGGGGGGAAACCAAATAGCATATAACAACCGATGTCGCCGCCAAAAATTACTTTTTTTGTATCTACTGCTTTTTTGACTGCAGCAAAAACAAACCAATAAGGACAGCCTGGGCAGAGCTGAGGCAAACGTTTTGGAATTTTGAATTTGAAATTTGGAATTTGTTTCGAATTTCGAATTTCGGATTTCGAATTTGTCATTTTAGCAATTGCTAAAATGACTTGTTCTGGTCTCAGTTCCCCTACTTCGGGAATTAATTGTTTTCCAATAATTTCTAATTTACAGTTTGTATCCTTAGATAATCTTTTAACTTCTTTTTCTAAATAGGGTTCTAATTCCTCAACCACCAAAACTTTTTTCAAATTTTTGATAAAATTCTTAATTTTCTTTTCTGGTAAAGGATAAAAAAAGCCCAGTTTCAAAACCGGCAGCCCCCCACCAAGATAGTGGTAAGGGGTTAATTCCTCTGAGGCTTCCATTACATATAAGTAAGAAATCCCAGATGTGATAATCCCTATCCCCTTTTTCCGGGAAGCCATCCCGTAGAAGGGGTTTATTTTGCTTTTTTCGGAGAATTCTCTTATCCGCTCAATTTTTCTTAATAATTCTTTTTTCATCTTTAAAACTCTTGGCGGTAAGGTAACAAATCTTTTTGGCTCTTTAATAAACTTCCCCTTTTTGATTTTTGACCTTGAGCTTTGAATCTTTCCTAAAATTACTGGCATTCTCTGATGAGCCACCCTGGTAGTAATTCTTAGCATTACCGGAATTCTAAATTTTTCTGAGATTTGAAAACCTACTTTTAGAAAATCTTTACATTCTTGAGGGTCAGAAGGTTCTAGGGTTGGAATACGGGCTATCAGAGATAACCCCCGCGTATTTTCTTCGGATTGAGCCGAACTATGACAAGAAGGGTCGTCGGCAACAATAATCACAATAGGCCCCTTGCTGCCCGTGTAAACGAAAGGAAGTAAGGTGTCTAAACAAACATTTAATCCAAAATCTTTCATTACCACCAGGGTTTTTAAACCAGAAAAACTAGCTCCAATTCCGGCCTCCAGAGCCACTTTTTCATTTGTTGAGTACTCAAAGTAAACTCCGGCTTTTTTGGCAATTCTAAAAAAAGTGTCGCCAATTTCTGAAGCTGGTGTTCCCGGATAAGTCGAAACAAAATTAACACCTTCTTCCAAGGCGCCCCTGACAATGGCTTCATTTCCTAATAAAATAATTTTTTTACCGGATTTATTTAAAAGAATTTCCTCCATAAAAAGTAATATATTTTAAGCGATCACTTTATTTATATTAGCGACTAATTCTTTTCTCAATCTCAATCCTTTACTCGTCAGTATGATTTACTCCACTGTAATAACCTTACTCAAATTGCGAGGTTTATCTACGTCTTCTCCAAGTAAAACCGCCATATAATAAGCAAAAAGGTGCAAAGGAATAACAGACAACATTGGAGTTAACATTTCTAAAGTTTTAGGAATATAAATTACATCGTCTACTATTCTTTTAATTTCTTCATTACCTTGGGTAGCAATAGCAATTACTGGTCCACCTCTGGCTTTTACTTCTTCGATATTGGAAACCATCTTTTCATATACTGAGTCTGAAGAACAAATAGCAATGGTGGGAAAATTTTCATCAATCAAAGCTAAGGGTCCGTGCTTTAATTCCCCTCCTCCCACTCCTTCAGCATGTAAATAGGAGATTTCTTTTAATTTTAAGGCTCCTTCTAAAGCAATTGGGGAATTATATTTTCTGCCAATGTAATAAAAATTTTTAAAATCTTTATATTTTCCCGCTAACTTCTGAATTCGAGGGGCTGATTCTAAAACTTTTCTTGCTAAATCAGGCAGTTTTGCGAGCTCGGAAACAATTCTCTGTCCCATTGCTAAAGCCATATCTCTTTGCCGTCCTAAATAGACTGTAAACATAGCTAAAGTTGCCAATTGACCAATAAATGCTTTTGTTGAAGCAACGGCTATTTCCGGACCCGACCTCGTATAAACCCCGGCATCGGTTTCTCTAGCCTGGGTTGAACCAACTACATTGGTAATTCCCAGAGTTAAAATTCCTTTCTTTTTCATCTCCCTTAAAGCAGCTAAAGTATCAGCAGTTTCTCCGGATTGAGAAACAAAAATGGCAGCTGTTTTTTCATCAACAATTGGTTTTCGATAACGAAATTCTGAGCCAATATCAACTTCAGTTGGAATTCCAGCATACTCCTCTAACATATATTCTCCAACCTGAGCCGCATAATGGGCAGTACCACAGGCCACTAAAATGAGGCGATTAATTTTCCGAAGCTTTTCTGAAATCATATCTAAACCTCCCAAAATTGCTGATCCCTCTTCAACTTTTACTCTTCCCCTTATCGCATTTTCAATCGCTTCTGGCTCTTCCATTATCTCTTTTAACATAAAATGGGGGTAACCACCTTTTTCTGCCTCTTCGGGAGTCCATTCAACAGTTGTTAAGGGTTTTTCTTTTAGAATAAAGAAGTTATCAGGTTTCAAAACCGCGATTTCATTATCATCTAAATTAATTACTTGGCGAGTGCGAGTAATTACGGCTGATGGATCAGAAGCAACCAATAGCTCGTCATTTCCTATTCCCAAAAGTAGAGGAGACGATAATCGAGCGACGACAATTTTTTCTGGATCTTTCTTTGAAATAACGGCTATCCCATAAGCTCCTTTTACTTCTCTTAAAGCTTTTCTAACCCCCTCTTCTAAATTCCCTTCAAAATATTTTTCGATTAAATGACATAAAACTTCGGTATCGCATTCGGAAGTAAATTTATGACCTTCTTGTATTAATTTTGCTTTAAGGTCTTGATAATTTTCAATAATGCCGTTGTGGACTAAAAAAATCTCTTTGTGGCAATCGAGATGAGGGTGAGCATTGGCTTCGGTAACCTCGCCAGTAGTGGCCCAGCGAGTGTGGGCAATTCCAATTTCTCCACTGGGGTCAGGAAAATTTTGCTCAAACTGGGAAATTTTTCCCACCTTTTTAAACAAAAAAGACTTCTCTTCGTCAAAAACAAAAAAGCCAAAGCTGTCATAACCCCGATATTCCAATCTTTTTAATCCAGATAACAAAATTGGAAAGGCTGGTTTTTTGCCAATGTAGCCAACAATACCGCACATATTTTAATTATATTACTATATTTATAAGTTTTCCGGGGACAAATATTACTTTCTTGATTTCTTTGCCCTCTATCCAATTTTTAACCTTTTTTTGAGAAATTACAAGCTCCTTAGCTTTTTCTTCTGAAATATCAACTTCAACTTCAATTTTATCTCGAACTTTACCGTTAACCTGAATAACCAGAGTTACAATTTCTTCTTTGATTAATTTGGAATCATATTCTGGCCATTTTTCCAAAAAGATACTTTTTTTATTCCCTAACTTCTGCCAGAGTTCTTCAGCGAGATGAGGAGCCAGCGGCGCCAACAGCTTTAACAATAACTGATAACTGATAACTGATAACTGATTTTCCTTTTCTAACTCATTGGTTAAAATCATTAAGGCAGAAACTGCCGTATTAAATCTAAAACTTTCAATATCTTCAGTCACTTTTTTAATAGTTTTGTGAATCAATCTTTCTAATCCCCGATTTTCTGCTCTTTGTTTTTTGTCCGCTGTTTTTTGTCTTAAACCCCAAATCTTATTTAAGAACCTGTAGCACCCGATTACTCCTTTATCCGACCACTCAGTAGCCTGGTCAGCCGGGCCCATAAAAAGCTCGTAGAGCCGCATCGTATCTGCTCCAAATTTTCGAATTATATGGTCTGGAGCAACCACATTACCCTTTGATTTGGACATTTTTGCCCCCTGACGATAGACTATGCCTTGATTAAATAATTTTAAAAAGGGCTCCGGGTAGTCTATGAGTTTTTGGTCAAAGAGAAATTTGGTAAAAAAACGAGCATACAAAAGATGCAGGGTGGCGTGCTCGGCTCCCCCAATATATAAATCAACTGGCAGCCAATTTTTAATTTTTTCTTTTGAAGCAAATTCTTTTTTATTTTTAGAATCAGCGTATCTTAAAAAATACCAAGAAGAACAAACAAAAGTATCCAGGGTGTCAGTTTCTCTTTTGGCAAGGGCTCCGCATTTTGGGCACTTAACCTTAACAAAATTTTTTGATTTAGCTAAAGGGCTTTCCCCTTTGCCGGTTGGTTTAAAATCTTTAATCTCGGGCAGCTTTACCGGTAAATCTTTTTCTGGAACCGGCACCTCTCCGCATTTCGGGCAATAAATAATTGGAATGGGGGCTCCCCAATAACGCTGTCTAGAAATTAACCAATCTCTCAGCTTATAATAGATAGCTTTCTCTCCTAAATTTCTTTTTTCTAAATATTTTGTAATTTTTTCTCTAGCTTTTTCTGATTTTAATTCTGAGAATGGCCCAGAATTAATTAAGACTCCGTCTTCTTCGACAGCTCTTTCTGGGAAAGGAGAAGTTCCGGTTTTTGGTTTGATTACTTCGACAATTGGTAAATTATGCTTTTTGGCAAAAACAAAATCTCTCTGGTCGTGAGCGGGAACAGCCATTATGGCTCCCGTACCGTACTCCATTAAAACATAATCGGCTACAAAAATTGGCACTTCTTGATTATTAACTGGATTGATTGCCTTTCTCCCTTTTAATTCTATTCCGGTTTTTTCCTTATCTTCAGCTAACCTCTCAATTTCGGTCTTCTTTTTTGCTTTTTCAACATATTTTTCAACTTCGTTCCAATTTTCAATCTCAGATTTTAATTCCTCAATAATTGGGTGTTCCGGCGCAACAACCAAATAAGTACATCCAAATAAAGTATCTGCCCTGGTGGTAAAGACATCGATTGAAGTCGAAGAAGGTTCCTTCTTCTCCACCTTCACTGCGACGCTCGGTAATTGAGAATTGGAAATTGAAAATTTTATATTGGTTCCTTCTGACTTGCCGATCCAATTTCTCTGCATTATTTTAATTTTTTCTGGCCAATCGATTTTATTTAAATCGTTTAATAATCTCTCGGCGTAATCGGTAATTTTAAAAAACCACTGCTCCAAATATTTTTTTTCAACTAGATTGCCGCACCTTTCACATCTTCCCTCAATCACTTGCTCATTAGCTAAAACTGTTTTACAAGAAGGACAAAAATTTACTGCCGCCTCTTTTTTATAAGCAAAACCGGCTTGGTAAAGCTGTAAAAACATCCATTGAGTCCACTGATAATAATCTGGCTGGCAAGAGCAAATTTCTCTTTGCCAATCATAGCCAAAACCGGCTGAAAGAAGTTGTTTTTTAATGTTAGTAATTGATTCTTTGGTTAATTTAGCCGGATGAATGCCAGTTTTAATAGCGAAGTTTTCAGCCGGTAATCCAAAAGCATCCCAGCCCATAGGATGGAGACAATTAAAGCCTTCCATTATTTTCTTTTTGGCAATCAAATCAGAGAAAGTATAGCCCCGAAGATGGCCGACATGGACTCCTTCAGCAGAAGGATAAGGAAACATATCTAAAACATAAAATTTCGGTTTTTTTGATTTATCTGGAGTTTTAAATAATTTCCATTTCTCCCATTGTCTCTGCCACTTCTTCTCAATTTTTTGCGGATTATAGTTAGTCATGCTTTTAGAAGTCAAAGAGAGATTTGCTCTCTTTTCCACCTTCGTCCCTGCGAGGGGCTCGGATTTTAAATAAATTTTTAGCGTTTTCGGTGGTAATTTTGGCTATTTCTTCAAAAGCCGAGTTTTCACGAAATGAAAACGAAGGTGAAGAAGAGAACAAAGTCCTCTTCGCTCTTAAATTTTTGATTTTAGCAATCTTCTCGGCCACATATTTCACATACATAGGTTCATTTCGCTGATTTTCAAAGGGTGGCGGAGTTAAATAGGGACAATCGGTTTCGACTAAAATTTTATCTAAAGGAGTGTTTTTAATATTTTCTTCAAAAACGACCGACTGAAAGGAGGGAGTGCCAATGACAGCTTTGCTGTCATTGGGCTTAATTCCTTCAATGGTTTTGAAAATTATTCCGTTAAATCCAATATAAAATCCGAAATTTAAATATTTTTGAAGCTCTTCTAAATTTCCTACAAAACTATGAGCTACTGCTCTTTGAGGTCTAATCTCCGAATTTTCTGAAAGAATTTCAATTAAATCCTGATGGGCCATCCGGCAGTGAAAAATTACTGGCAAATTTAATTCCTTAGCTAAATTTAATTGTTTCAAAAGAGCTTCTCTTTGTTTTTCTTTAAAAAGTTCTAATTTTCTTCTGGTTTTTGGTTTATAATAATAATCTAAACCAACCTCGCCAACAGCTACCACTTTTTCCGACTGGGTTAATCTTTTATATTTCTCATAATCAAAATCTTCTTCGCGCGAATTAAAGGCGGCTTCTTCTTTGTCTAATTTCATTTTCACCAATCCGGTGTTTAAATGAATAGGATGTAAGCCAATGGCAGCATAAACCCCCTTTTCGTGCTTTTCTGCAATCTCTACTGCTTTTTTGCTGGTATTGTATTGAGTACCAACATTAATCACCCAGACGCCATTTTCCAAAGTTCTTTTAACAACTTCTTCAGAATCTGCTTCGTAGGCATCAAAATTTAGGTGAGCATGGGTATCGATGAGCATAAACTAAATTCTCGGAAATAAAGGTTTACCTTTTTTAGTTTTTAGCTGCTTAGAGATTTTTTCAGAAGTCTCTGGTAAAAATGGCCGAAGCATCTCGGCGATATTATTAATAGCAAACAATAAATTTCCAATAACTTCTTTTTGTTTTTTACTTTCTTCCCAGGGTCGTTCTTTTTCGATGTATTTATCGCAAAAACTAATTAATTCCCAAATTGAAATTAGGGCTTCATTGAATTTAAACTCATTTAAAGCCTTACGATAATTTTTCCATGTTTTGTTTGTTATCGTTTTGAATTTAGGATTTGAGATTTGTTTAGGGCTTAGGATTTGGAATTTAGAATTTGATTTGGCGACCATAGTGATTACTCTTGAAACAAGATTTCCGATTCCGGACGCCAAATCACTATTATATCTTCCCTCAAATTTCTGATAAGTAAAATCTCCATCTTCGGTTGGCGGAATTTCCCTCAAAAGAAAATACCTTACCGCATCGGTGCCATATTTTTTAACCAACTCAAAAGGGTCAATAACATTTCCCAAACTTTTTGACATTTTCTGCCCCCCTGAAGTTATAAAACCGTGAACTAAAATGTTTTTTGGCCTCTCTAATCCCACCGCAATAAGTATCGCCGGCCACAACAAAGCATGAAAACGAAATATGTCTTTCCCAATAAAATGAACATCTACCGGCCAGTATTTTTTAGGGAAAAGATAGTTTATTAATGCCTCAAACCAAATATAGATAATTTGACTTTGGTCGCCGGGAACAGGTATTCCCCATTTTAAATTCTCCTTTGACCGGGAACAGCTAATATCTTCTACGCCTTGTTTGATAAAACTTAAAATTTCATTTTTTCTCACTTCTGGCACAATCTTTATTTTGTCGGTTTCTATTTCTTTTTTAACTTGGTCTCCATATTTTGAGAGTTTAAAGAAATAGTTTTCCTCTTCGATTAACTCTGGCTCCGTTTGATGAGTAGGACATTTCCCGTCGACTAAGTCTTTTTCCTTTATGAAAGCCTCACATCCCACACAATATAATCCTCTATATTTTTTCTTATAAATATCCTTTTTCCCCTTCAGTTCTTCCCAGATTTTTTCTACATTAGGCCAGTGCCTTTTTTTATCTGTTGTCCGGATAAAATCATTGTTTGAAAGATTAAGAATGTTTCTTAGCTCCTTAAATTTAGACGAAAGTTCATTTGTAAATTCCTCGGGTGCCTTACCGGCTTTTTCAGCCGCTCTGGCAATTTTTAATCCGTGTTCATCTGTTCCGGTTAAAAAGAAAACTTCCTCACCTAAAATCTGGTGATATCTTGCGATAACATCGGCCTGAATTAATTCTTGACTAAAACCGATGTGAGGCGGTGCATTAGTATAAGCTATGCTGGTAGTAACATAAAATTTTTTCATATAAACAAAAAGGAGGTATAAACTCCTTTATTTTAACAAATTTTTTACTAAATTTAAACCTTAATTTTTACCTTCAACAACTACTACAAATTCTCCTTTAATTTTGTCTTTTTCTATCTCTTTTATAACTTCCTCAATTTCCCCTCGATAAACTGTTTCGAATTTTTTGGTTAACTCCCGGCAAACTACTATCTCTCGCTCATTAATAAATGAGATTAGCTCCTTTAAGGTTTTTAAAATTCGATAAGGAGATTCATAAAATATTACCGGGTATTTCGAATTAACTATTTCTTCAAAGAACTTTTTTCTTTTTCTTTTAGTCGGAGGGAAGCCCAGAAAAATAAATTTATCCATAGGAAATCCAGAAATGCTGGCAGCTGCAGTTACTGCCGAAGGACCGGGGACAGGAACAATTTTTACTACGAGACCCGGACTCGTAATAATAGTTGAAATTAATTTATTTCCAGGATCAGAAACTCCCGGAGTGCCAGCATCAGACACTAAAACTAAGTTTTTATTTTGTTTTAACAAATCCAAGATATAATCCACTTTCTTTAATTGGCTGTGCTGATGATAACTTAGGGTGAGAGTTTTTATCTGATAATGGTCTAATAATTTCTTGGTCACCCTGGTATCCTCGCACAGAATTAAATCAACCTCCGATAATATCCGGAGGGCACGAAATGATAAATCTTCTAGGTTGCCAATTGGGGTGGCAATAATATAAAGAGTGCTCATAAAACCGTGGTTTTCTCCTCTTTCTTTTTTTTCAAAAAGTCTCTTAGAAATTCAAATAAAATCCCGGCCAAAGGAATAGCCAAAATTGCTCCTAAAATTCCTAAAAGTTTTGCTCCGATGGCTAAAGAAATTAAAACTAAAACTGGAGGAAGACCAACGAATTTTTTAGTTAAAGCCGGAGTTACAATGTTTCCTTCAATTTGTTGAATCAGAATAAAAACAATTAAAATGAAGAGGGCTTTTAACCAAGAATCTAAGGCAACAAACATAAAAGCTATTGCCCCGGCTATAATTGGACCTAAGATTGGAATAAAATCTAAAATCCCAGCCAAAAAAGCTAGGGTAAAGGCATATTTTACATTAAATAATTGAAGAGTAATAAAAATGGCTATCCCAACAAAAAGACAAGTTAGAATTCTGGCCCCAAACCATCTGGAAACCTTAGTTTGAGACCTTTCCCAAAGAGATAATATAGAAGCTTCGTATTTCTTAGGAGAGAAAAGCCCTAAAACTCTTTCAATTCCTTTTTCTTCTAAAGAAAGAAAGAGGGCGATGGCTAAAATAAAAATGGTCGAGCCAATCCCGCCAAAAAAAACAGCCAGAGCGCTTAGAATATCGGCGGAAGCCCTTTGAAGCATTACTCCCAAGGTCTGAGTAAAACTTTCCATGCTTTCAAAGGCCTCAATCCCCAATCCTTTTAAAGGAGGAGCAATTCTTTCGAAATATTGAGGAAAAAGTTGAGAGAATTGTTGAATTTCAGAAATAAACATTGGGGCCGTCCCGTAAATGACGAGCCCTAGAATGCCAAAAATGGCAAGATAAACAAAAATTACAGCCAGAACTTTGGGTAGACGGCGGTGTAAAAAATTAATTGCTGGATTAAATAAAACTGAAATTATTAAGGCGAAAATAACCAAAACCAAAATATCTCTTATTAAATAAAGAATATAAAAACAAAGAAAGGCAATGGCGATTTTCAGGATTGTCCCCCAAGATATATCTAATAATTTTTCATTAGCCATAAAAAAATTAAATTCGAAATTCGAATATCGAAATTCGAAACAATATCTAAATTCTAATTTTCTAAATTCCAAACACGTTTTGAATTTAGAATTTTGGTCATTGGGATTTGTTTCGGATTTCGGATTTCGTGCTTCGGATTTTCAAAGTTTCAACAGTTGTTGAAACTTTGATTTATCTTCAAATGGACCAATTAAGGCTAAATTTAATTTTTGGGGCTGGAAAATATCTTTAGCTACTTTCAAAATATCTAATTGACTAACTTTATCAATTTTTCCAAAGATTTCCTCTGGAGTTAAAATTTTCTTTTCTAAAAGTTCTTGACCAGCATAAAAAGAGGCCTGAGCATCAGAAGATTCCAAAAGTAGAGCCGTCTTTCCTTTAATATGGTCCTTGGCTTTTTTAATTTCATTTTGGGGAACTCTTTTCTGAGAAATTTTTTTGTACTCTTTTAAAATTGTTAAAATAGCTTTCTTGATGTTCGCATTATCTATCCCGGCCTGGGTAACTAGAAAACCGGTTTCTGGGTCAATCGAAACATTGGTTTGGACATAATAAGCGATACCCAGTTTTGTTCTAATTTCTTCAAACAAACGGGAGCTCATCATTCCCCCAAGAATAACTCCCAAAAGCTCCAAAGTATATTTTTGAGGATGAAAAAGATTGTAGGCCCTTACCCCGAGAGCTAAGTGGGTCTGGTCGGTTTTTTTTGAGAAAAGAAGTATTTGAGGTTTTTTCTGTTTTTCAATTACCGGAAGTTTTGATTTTGGCTTGGTAATTTTAATTTTAGAAAAATATTCCCTTATTTTATCTACTGCTTGAATTAAGGATATTTTCCCGGCTATACAAATTATAGTATTTGAGGCAACATATTGGGATTTCATATAATTTAAAACTTGTTCCCGGTTAATCTTAGATACCGTTCTTTTAGTCCCAGCTACTTCCCAACCTGCCGGTTGATCGCCATAAAGTATTTTTTTCCAAAGTTCACTAACGTAAATCATTGGCGTATCTAAATACATATTTATTTCCTCAATAACGACTCCTCTCTCTTTTTCTATTTCTTTTTTAGACAGTAAGGAATTTAAATAAATATCTGATACTAAATCTAAAGCTAAATCAAGATGATTTTTGTCAACCTTAACAAAATAGCCAGTGTAATCTTCCGAAGTGAAAGCATTAAAAATTCCTCCTACTCTATCTAAAGGTTCTGCCACCGAGCGAGGGCTCGGTCTTTTTTTTGTTCCCTTAAAAAATAAATGTTCCAGAAAGTGGGAAACTCCGTTTATTTCTTTAGTTTCATATTTTGAGCCGGTGCCAACTAAAACCAAAACCGTTACCGCCCGCGTCCCTTTTTGGGGAACAGTAATAATCCTTAAACCATTTTTCAGAGTCTTTTTTTCAAACATATCTAATTTTGGAGTTTTTCTTTTAAAACATTAACTAAATCTGAAATTTTTACCCTCTCTTGTTTCATTGTATCGCGATAGCGAACAGTTAAGGTATCGTCTTCTAAGGTCTGGAAATCGCATGTTAAACAAAACACGGTAGCAATTTCATCTTGACGACGATAACGACGACCGATTGAACCTAATTCGTCATATTGGCAAACAAAATGAGGTTTTAATAATTGGTAAACTTCTTTGGCTTTTTTGACCAATTCTGGTTTATTCCTGACCAAAGGTAAAACTGCAACTTTAATCGGAGCAATTCTTTTATCTAATTTAAGCAGGGTTTCAACTTCTTTAACGGCTTCAGTGGTTTTGGTTCGACCTCCCTTTATTTCTTGATAGGCATCGCAAATAAAGGCCAAAAAGCTTCTATCGGCACCGCCAGAAGTTTCAATAATATAAGGAAAATATTTTTCCTTAGTTTCTTCGTCAAAGTATCTTAAATCTTTTTCTGAATATTTTGAATGATTAGATAAATCAAAATCTCCCCGATTATGAACCCCCTCAATTTCTTTCCAGCCAAAAGGAAATTTATATTCAATATCTATTTGTTGTTTGGCATAATGGGCTCTTTCTTCAGCCGGAACTTCTTTAATCCTCAAATTTTCTTTTTTAATCCCTAAACTTAAATACCATTCTACTCTTTCTTTTTTCCAGAAATCGAAATATTTAATAGCTTCTTTGGGACGACAAAACCACTGCATCTCCATTTGTTCAAACTCTCGGGTTCGAAAAATAAAATCTTTAGGGGTAATTTCATTTCGAAAGGCTTTGCCAATCTGGGCTACTCCAAAGGGAATTTTTAATCTCATCGAGTTTAAAATATTTTCAAAATTAACATAAATCCCCTGGCAGGTCTCGGCCCTCAAATAGGCAGTGGCGGCCTCCTCCTCTACTGGCCCAACTGATGTTTTCATCATCAGATTAAATTTTCGGGGCTCGGTTAACTTTCCACCGCATTCCGGACACCCCCCACCAGTGCGCTGGTGGGGGGTTAGTTCATCTTTTTTAAATCTTTTATGACACCCTTTGCATTCCACTAATTCATCGGCGAAACCAGCCGTTAAGTGACCGGAAGCCTGCCAGACTCGAGGACTCATTAAAATTGCCGCATCCAGGCCAACTATTCCGCCAGCTGGCGGATCCTGTTTTTTTGTCA
>Ga0210057_1008110_pt1 | contig 12534 bp, 14 predicted proteins | sample CryGeyCG2114_010_2_FD_183968 | JGI IMG/M metagenome (GOLD analysis project Ga0210057, IMG submission 183968) | Groundwater microbial communities from aquifer - Crystal Geyser CG10_big_fil_rev_8/21/14_0.10 (SPAdes) (version 2) | ecosystem: Environmental > Aquatic > Deep subsurface > Groundwater ... | reverse complement strand
ATGAAAGAAGCAGTCGAGATAATTAAAACAAAAATTTGAGCAATAAACTTTTGTCAAGTCATTATAGAATAAAAATAGTCCCCGACATAAGATGTCAAGGGCTATTTTAAATGCCTGAGCGGGAGACGGGAATCGAACCCGCGTGGCTAGCTTGGAAGGCTAGTGCACTACCACTGTGCTACTCCCGCAGTGGTCGGGGCATCCAGACTTGAACTGGAACTAAATCCTCCCAAAGGACTCGTGCTGCCATTACACTATGCCCCGTTAATTTTGGTGCGGGACGGCTAGCCACTACACCATGCCCCGAAATCTCTTTTATTATAGCTTTTTATCGTTTCAGGGTCAATTTTTTTCCAACCCCATGTGCTTGCGGCCTTGATTTATGTTATAATAGATATGATATGACCCTAAAAAACATTCTACAACAACTAAATATCTTTGCCGAGAGCAAACGGTATAAAATCCCCCTCTGGCAATGTCCGAGTTTTCTTTTTGTAATAATGGGAGCAATTATTATTGGAGCAATGTTGACTACTTATTATATTGGTATCCATTATTTTACTCCAGAAATGCTCATAGTGGTTTTGGGAACAACCACTATAGTCTTATTGATAGTTGGGCATACAATCGTGGCGAGTTTTGAAAGAATAGCCCAAGCAAACAGAATGAAAAGCGAATTTGTTAGTATTGTCTCTCATCAACTTAGAACTCCTCTTTCCAGTCTACGGTGGTCTCTTGACCTTTTAAGGGGTGGGAGGCTAGGAGAAGTTAATAAAAAACAAGAAGAGTATCTCAATATAGTTAATGAAAGTAATAACAGGATGATTGATTTGGTAAATGACTTATTAAACGTAAATAGAATAGAGGAAGGAAGATTTGAAATAAAACCAGAAATGTTTTCTATTGAGTCATTATCGGAGGAAGTAATTGAAGAATTGCGACCAATAGCCAATAAAAGCGGTGTAGTTATTAATCTTTATAAAGATAAAAATATTCCTTCTACTTATGCTGACCCGAATAGAATTAGAATGGTGGTTGAGAATTTAATTGACAATGCAATAAAGTATTCAAAAAAAGATATTAAAGATAAATTTATTAATGTTGGTTTAAAGCAAGAAAAAGACGAAATTAGATTTAGCGTTGAGGATAATGGAATTGGCATACCAGCTATTTTGCAAAAACAAGTATTCGGTAAATTTTTCCGAGGGGATAATTTAATCAAGCAAAAAGTCGAAGGAACTGGCCTGGGTCTCTTTATAGCTAAAGGAATTATAAATCTCTCCGGCGGAGAAATAGGTTTTAAATCCACAGAGGGGCAAGGAAGTACTTTTTGGTTCACTTTGCCAATTAAAAAATAATAATTAACCAAACAAATCTATGAAAAAAATTTTATTTGTCGAAGACGAACCCACCCTTCAAAAGGCAGTTGGAGAAATTCTTACCCAGGAAGGCTTTCGGGTTTTTAGCGCCTTGGACGGAGAAAAGGGATTAGAACTGATAAAAAAAGAAAACCCTGATTTGGTTTTGTTAGACCTGATCTTGCCAAAAAAAGATGGCTTTGAGGTTCTGAAAGAAATAAAAGAAAACGAAAAATTGAAAGACATGCCAGTTATTGTTTTGACTAATCTTGAAGGAATAGGTGATGTTGAAAAAGCCCTGAGCTTGGGAGCTACCACGTATTTGATAAAGGCGAATTATGAATTGGATGATGTGGTAAACAAAATAAAGGAAACGCTTAAATAATAAATAACTTATTTATAATATGGCAAAAAAAATACTTTTTATTGAAGATGAGCCGAATCTCCAAAATACAATGGAAAAAATTCTTATCCAGGAAGGATTTGAGATACTCGGTGCCCTAGACGGCGAAAAGGGACTGGAATTAATCAAGAAAGAAAAGCCCGACTTAGTTCTTCTAGACCTAATCTTGCCAAAAAAAGATGGCTTTGAGGTTCTGAAAGAAATGAAAGAAAACGAAGAATTGAAAGACATCCCAGTAATTGTTCTAACTAATCTCGAAGGAATGGGTGACGTTGAAAAAGCCCTGAATTTGGGAGCTACCACGTATTTGATAAAGGCGAATTATGAATTGGGTGATGTGGTAAAAAGGATAAAGCAAATCTTAGGAGAATAAATCTAAATGCCAAAATTATATGCAGGTTGCCCTCGAACAACTCAAGGCGTTTTTATTAGATAAAAAACTCATTACTAAAAGCCAGCTTGAAAAAGCTGAAGAAATTGCAAAAAAATCCGGCGAGAGATTGGAGGATGTTTTGATGACAAATAAAATTATTTCCGAAAGAAAATTAATAAAATTAAAGGCTTATATTTTAGGTATTCCTTTCATTGATTTAGAAAAGGCTGACATTAATCCAGAAATTTTACGAATTATACCGGAACCAATCGCCAGGAAACACAATATCGTAGCCCTAAAAAAGACAAAAGATGAATTAGAGGTAGCAATGCTCGATCCGGATGATTTACAGACTATTGATTTTATTAAAAAGAAAACTAATCTAAAAATTAAGCCTCGCCTTACTTCTTTAAAAAGCATTAAAGCAGTTCTATCTCATTACCAAAAAAGTCTGGAAGCAGAATTTGGTGAGATAATAAAAAAAGAAGCAAAAAAAACAAGTTTTCCTAAAATCAGTGTAATTGAAGGAGAAAAAGCAAAAACAGTTGAGGAGAAAAAAACGCTTGAACAAGCTGCCGAGGAATTACCAATAATCAGAATCGTTGACACCTTAATAAAGCACGCGGTTCTTCAACAAGCGTCGGATATTCATATTGAGCCGGTTGAAAAAGAAGTCATTGTTCGCTACAGGATTGATGGGATATTGCACGATGCAATGATTCTGCCAAAACAAGCTCATCTCGGAATAGTAGCAAGAATAAAGGTCCTTTCTAATCTTAAACTTGACGAACATCGCCTCCCTCAAGATGGGAGGTTTAAAATTGAGACAGAAGACCAACAGAAAATTTCTTTCAGAGTATCCATTCTGCCCACTTTCTTTGGCGAAACAACTGTTATGCGACTCTTAGTTGAAGGAGCTCATCAATTTACTCTAGAAAGTCTTGGTTTCTCCGGCGAAGCGATGGAAAGAATCTATCGGGCCATCAAAAAACCTTATGGCATGATTTTAGCGACTGGACCAACTGGCTGCGGGAAAACCACGACTCTTTACACAATTTTGGAAATTTTAAATAAGCCGGGAGTTAATATTTGCACCGTTGAAGATCCAATTGAATATCAAATTCCCCGGGTTAACCAAACTCAGGTGAAGCCGGAAATTGGTCTAACTTTTGCAAATGGTCTAAGAACTTTAGTAAGACAAGATCCCAATATTATTATGGTCGGAGAAATCAGAGACCGTGAAACAGCTGGCTTGGCAATTAATGCCGCTTTAACAGGCCATCTGATTCTTTCAACATTACATACCAATAATGCTGCTGGAGCAATGCCGAGATTATTAGACATGGGGGTTGAACCATTTTTAATTGCCTCAACAGTTAATATAATTTTAGCTCAAAGGTTAGCAAGAACTCTAAATCCGGAAAGCAAAGAAAAATACCGTTTAACCAAAGCTCAAATAAACGAAATAAAAAAAGATATTAATACGGATGAATTGCTTCAAATTTTAAAACGAGAAAAAACTGTTCCTCAAAATGCTGTTTGGGAAACAATTGATTTTTATAAAGCAAAACCATCCAAAGACTATCCGGATGGCTACAAGGGCAGAATAGGAATTAGAGAGGTTTTGGAAGTAAGTGATTCTATAAAAGAGCTAATTGCCAAGCGGGCAACGACCGATGAAATTGAGGCCCAAGCCAGAAAAGAAGGGATGTTGACTATGTTGGAAGATGGATTTGTTAAGGCAATTCAAGGGATAACTTCATTAGAAGAAATACTTAGGATTACCCAAGAATAAAAATATGCCAACTTTTTACTACACTGCTAAATCCCAAGAGGGGAAAACAAAAACCGGGACACTCGAAGCAAAAAATGAACATGCCCTAGCTCAAGTCCTTCGAAACGAGGGCTATATTTTAACCTCTGCTAAAAGTTTAGAGATAAAAGAAAAAAAGCCAGCCCGAGGCTGGTCCGCCTTGGGCGGAAAAATAGGTTTAGCAAGAATATTTAAAAAAGTTTCTCTGGTTGACAAGCTAATGTTTACAAGACATCTTGCGGTAATGATAGGGGCTGGCTTTTCCCTTAATCAGGGCTTAGGGGTTTTAGCAAAACAAACTGAAAATCAAAATTTTAAAAAGATTATTTGGAAACTGGTTGAAAATATTAAAAAAGGACAGACTCTGGCTGATGGTTTGGCGGAATACCCCAGAATTTTTAATGAATTTTTTGTTAGCATGATAAGAGTGGGGGAAAAAGGAGGAAATTTAGAAGAGGTGTTAAAGATATTGGCACGGCATTTGAAAAGCGAACATGATTTGCGTTCAAAAGTAGCAGGGGCGATGTTTTATCCGGTTGTAATTTTAGTGGCAATGGTCGGCATTGCCATTTTGATGATGCTGGTTGTAATACCAAAATTAACTGCAATTTTTAAGGAAATGAACGTAGAATTGCCATTAACCACAAAATTGCTTATTCAATTCAGCGGTTTTTTAAGCAATTATTTTTATATCGGCGCGATAGCGCTTGTAGTTTTAATAGTTATTTTAGGAAAGTTTTTGCGAACCGAAAAGGGGAAGCAAATATTGAGCTTGATCTATCTTAAATTACCCTTATTTGGAAAAATTACTAAAAAGATAAATTGCGCCAGATTTTCTCGCAGTTTATCTTCATTAATAGAAAGTGGTGTGCCCATTATTGAGTCTCTAAAGGTTTCTAGTCAAACCATTACCAATACTTTTTACTCTGATTCATTGATGAAAATTGCTGATGAGGTTCAGAAGGGCAAAAAAATTCAGGAGTGTTTGGAGGGATACGGCAAGCTTTATCCGGTTTTGGTAAGTCAAATGATTGGCGTAGGAGAACAAACCGGAGAGCTTTCAAACATTCTGGAACGATTAGCTGATTTTTATGAAGAAGAAGTAAAAAATATTACTGACAATCTTGCCTCGATAATTGAACCTGTTTTAATGATTCTTTTGGGCGGGGCGGTTGCATTTTTCGCAATTTCAATAATTCAACCGATGTATTCAATGATGGGAACTTTATGAACAAGGGTTTTACATTAGTTGAACTTCTAATTGTTTTAGCTGTTTTAATGGTTATTTTAGTTTCCTCAGTTGTTGTTTTTTCTAATTTAAACAAAAGAACAGATCTTGATACTTCTCGGGATAATATTATAGGCACCTTAAATGCGGCAAAAAACAAAACCCTGGCCTCCGAGGGCGCTGCTCAATATGGAGTTTATTTTGATGATTCTTCTAATCCTGATAGATATATTTTCTTCCAAGGCCCAACTTATGCCACTGCTTCTTTTGAAGAAATACATAATCTGCCTTCTTCTGTTGGAATTTCGGCCCTTAATTTTAATGGTGGTGGCAGCGAAGTGGTTTTTAAGCGTCTTGATGGCAGTACCAATAATTACGGTTCGCTTACTATACAATCTTTATCTATCAACGAAACAAGAAATATTTATATTTATTCTTCTGGCGAAATAAGCACCCAGTCAGAATCTGTTTCTGGTCTGGGAAGAATAAGCGATTCAAGACATGTTCATTTTAACTTATTGAATTGGAGCATAACTGGAGCAACTACTTTAAAATTTGATTTTATTAATGCAGGAAAAACAGAATTGGTTTCCATGGCTGATTATTTTTCCGGTGATAGCTTTGATTGGGAGGGACAATTTACCGTAAATAACAAGTTACAAAAATTTAGAATACATACCCATCAGTTAAACCCCACTACTTTATTATGCATTCATCGAGATCGCAACGAAGAAAAAAATACCGAGGAAGTTTATGTTTATATTGTTCAAGACAGTATTGAAAAAGAAATTGCTCATTATTTAGCTGACGCAGATGATACTGTGGAAAAAGGCCTCTATGTTTCTACAATGGCAAAACAATAAAAAAACCGGGTTTACCATCATGGAAATTATTGTGGTTATTGCCGTAATTGTTACGGCATTTTCAGCTATTTTAGGATTTTTTGTTTTTGAATCCAAGACCGCTGAAAGAGGCCGAATGAGATTAGGGGCGATTTTTCTTGCGCAGGAAGCAATAGAAGCAATTCGTAATTTTCGAGATAATACTACCTGGACATCTGGTGGCGTGGGCAGTCTTACTATTGGTGTTGATTACCATCCGGTTATTTCTGGAAATAGTTGGAATATTATTTCAGATAGCGAAATTATCAATGAATTTACCAGAAAGATAGTAGTTGATCGGGTTTATCGCGACAGTAATGATAATATAAGTGACTCGGGAACCGAGGATTCCAATACTCGAAAAGTCACAGTCACTATAAGCTGGACAGATCGTCAGAGAGGTACAGAGGAGAGTTTAATAACATATATAACCAATTGGAGAAAATAATATGAAATCAAAAGCCATGCCTGCCGGCAGACAGGGTTTCACTTTAATAGAATTACTGGTCTACGTAGCTGTCTTTGCCATACTGCTAACTACCATCTCTCTTTTTGCTATTGCTTTTATAAAATCTACTGCTAAAAGTCGAATTAAAAAAGAAGTTTCTTTGGGCGCTTATTCGGCAATGAAAACAATGCTTTATGAAATAAAAAGAGCAAATAGGGTTTATACTCCTACCAGTATTTTTGATAGTCATCCAGGTCAGCTAAGCTTAGAAACAAACCAAGAAGCGCCCGAAGGGGAAGAAATAACTTATTTAGATTTTTATTTAGATAGCGCTAATAAACTTTATATAAAAAGAGAAGGCCAGGATTCCCGGCTCTTAATTTCAGAAAATTTTAAGGTAACAAACTTGGAATTTGAGCGTCTGGCTTCCTCTTCAGAATCAGTCCGAATTAATTTAACCTTAGAATATGATACTTCTGCTTCTGAATATCAATATTCTTATAGTTTAAGTTCATCGGGGAGTATTAGAAAATAACACTAGAGGCTACAAAAGTACAAATTTCTACAAATTTACAAATTATTTGTATATTTGTATTCATTTGTAATTAGTAGACACTTGTGAATAAGGGTTTTGTTGTTATTTTAGCCACCATTTTGGTTTTATCAGCCGGCTTAGTAATCATTTTAAGCGCCGGATATGTTAGTTTAAACAACATTAAAGCAGTAAGAAATAATCTTTATTCGGTTCAGGCTTATTATGCCGCTGAAGCCGGGATTGAAGATTCACTCCTCCGTTTATTAGATCCTGATATGGAAGACCCCAATCCTGCTGGTTATTCTTTAACTACGGGCGAGGCAAATGCCACATTAGAAATCTCAAAAGACCCTATTGCCCGTTCTTATACTATTATTTCCGAGGGTGATAAAAGTAATCGAATTAGAAAAATAACAATAATACTTAAAATTACAACTACTAATGTAAGTTTTCATTATGGGGTCCAGATAGGCGAAGGGAATCTCACCATGGATTCAGGCAGCAAAGTTTACGGCAATATTTATTCTAATGGCCGAATTGTTGGAAGTTCTAATACTAAGATTTATGGTGATGTTTATTCAGCTTCTTCTTCTGGAAAAATTGATAAACTTAAAGTTTTAAAATCTAGCCCTGAAGCAGAAGATGGCAATGCTCATGCCAATACTATTTCTGACTCCAATATTGCAAATGGCGCTTATTACCAGACTATTATTAGCACTACTGCTGGCAGTTATTTCCCGGGCAGCCCAGATTCACCGGTGGAACAAATGCCAATTTCGAAAGAAGAAATTCTTAATTGGAAAAATTCAGCTGCACCTCCTCTGGGTGAAGAAAGGGATAGTTATTTACTGGGAGGTAATGACGAAGACAGTCTGGGACCTGTAAAAATTAACGGGAGCCTAACCCTTGCCAGTAATGCCGTTTTAACAATGACTGGCACTATTTGGGTCACCGGCAGTATCATTCTTGAGTCAAATGCTGTTCTTCAGTTAGACTCCACTTATGGAGCTTTGAGTGACGTAATAGTGGCAGATGGAAAAATTTTACTTGATAGCAATATTATAATTTGTGGTTCAGAAGGTTATAATAAAGGGACAAAGAAATGTAATCCTTCAGCAAGTAGTTATTTAATGCTTCTTTCTACTGATAATTCGCTTGACCCCAGAAATCCAGCAATTTTATCAAAAAGCAATACTGCTACTGCTGTTTTGTATACCAATCAAGGCATTATAGTTCTTGATTCCAATTCAAAGCTCAAAGAAGCAACAGCTTATGCTCTCCATCTTAATTCCAATGCCGAAGTGACCTACGAAACGGGATTGGCGAATGCCCAGTTTACCAGTGGCCCCGGTGCTTCTTATCAAGTGGTCGAATGGAAGGAAATAGAGTAAAATATAAGTATGAATCTAAAAGATATACTTTTTCACAATTTATCTCAAATTACCCCCCCGGCCTTTGGCCTGGATCTTTCGGACTTGTCTTTAAAAATTGCTTTTTTGAAAAGACATGAGAAAGAAATACGACTAGAAAGTTTTGGCAGATGCGAAATTCCCCAGGGCATAATTAAAGAAGGAGAAATACAAAAAAAAGATGAGCTGATAAAAATTATTAAAAAGGCACTAGAAAAAGAAGTTAAAGGTAAAAAACTCAAAACCAGATACGTTATCTGCTCTTTACCCGAACAACATGCTTTTGTCCAAGTAATTCAAATGCCGAAAATGAAATTTGCTGAAGCAAAAGAAGCGGTAAAATGGGAGGCTGAAGCAAATATCCCGATGTCTATTGATGAAGTTCATATGGACTGGCAAATTGTTAAGCCAATTGCAAACCGCAGCGGGGTAGATCATTTGGATGTTTTAATCAATGCTGTTCCCAAAATTCTTGTAGACGATTATGTGGAAGTTTTAGAAAAAGCCGGTCTTTGCCCAGTTGCCCTGGAGGTTGAATCTTTGGCTACGGCAAGAAGCTTGGTTAAAGACCAAGTCAGCCCCAAGCCAATTCTTATTGTTGACCTGGGTGCTACCAGAACCAGCTTTATTATTTTTTCCGGCGACGCTGTCCGTTTTACAACCAGCACTTCTATTTCTAATCGAGAGATGATAAACACCATTGCCCAACATCTAAAAATAACAAAAGAAGATGCCTGGAGACTTAAGGTTAGGGTTGGATTAAACGGAAACAAAAAAGATAATAGAGTTTTAAATATTTTACTGCCAACCCTACATGGTTTAGCTCAAGAAATTGAAAAATATCTTGTATTTCATAAAGAACGCGCTGCCCCTCACGAACACGGTTCTGTCAGTGAAATTTCAAAAATACTTCTCTGCGGCGGAGGAGCCAATTTAAAGGACTTTCCTCAATTTTTATCAGAGAGATTGGAAATACCGGTTGCCTGCGGTAATCCCTGGGTCAATATCCTAAAGCCGCCAATCAAATCGATTCCGGAATTATCCTATCAGGAGTCACTAACCTATGCCACTGCCCTGGGACTAGCCCTGAGAGGTTTAGAAATATGTTAAATCTACTCCCCCCTCAACAAAAAAGAGAATTGAAACTGAATCTTTTAAATCAGGCTGTTATTCGTGTAGCCATATCAATAATTTTTATGATTTTAGTATTAGTTTTATTGCTTTTGATTGCCCGGGCAATTATAAACATCAATTTAACTAAAACAGAAAAAGAATTAAGTTTTTGGCAGTCTAGGGCTGAAATCAAAGAGCTTGAAATCTTAGAAAAAAACATAAAGGAATTAAACAAAAATCTAATATTTCTTAACGGGCTCTATCAAAACCAAAATAAATTCTCTTCATTTTTGGAAAATTTAACCAGAGACGTGCCTGTTGATATTTACTTCGATAGCGTTTCTCTTGGAGAATCTGGCGCAATAAATATAAACGGTTATGCCCCAACCAGAAACACACTTATAAATTTCAAGAATGTTCTAGAAAAGGCCTTATATGTTAGCGATTTTAATTTCCCCATATCAAATCTAACCCAAGCAACTGACATTAATTTCGGATTAAATTTTAAATTAAAAGAGTAAAAAGTGAGCTACAAACAAAAAATTTATATAACTTTAATTATTTCAGCAATAATAATTATTGCTCTTATATTAATTTTGGTTGCTCCCCTTGTTGGAAAGATTAAATCGTTGTCGCTTAATTTAATAGAAAAAAAGAATTTTATGTCTTCTTACGAACAAAGGGGTGGCGACTACTTAAAAAATCTAAAAAATAAATATGCTGAACTTGAACCGCAAATTTCAAAAATTAATAAATCTTTTGTTGATTCCGGGCGAGTTATTGATTTTATTTTAGCCGTGGAAAAAGCCGCTGCCCTAACTAACAACTATCTGGAGATTAAAGAAATAAGTTCTTCGGCCGAAGAAAAAACATTGCCCTTCCAAATTTCTTTATGGGGGAGCTTCTCAAATCTGATTAAATTTTTAGTCCACCTCGAAAATATGGATTATTTCGTTGATGTGAGCTCGCTTCAAATAACAAAAATAGAAGAAAAAAGTCTTAAAAATTTAACGGATAAAGGAATTATGATTTCAGCGGAGGATATAAAAAGCATAATTAGTATTAAAACTTACACTAATAATAAATGAGAAGCATTTCTAAATCACTCAATAAATTATTAAAGACCCTGGAAAATCGCTTGGGTTTGGTAATTTTAATAATTTTTGTTATTATTATCTTGTACGCCACCTGGATATTTTATAATTTTGTCTATAAGTCTATTTCAGCATTGCCCAAAGCTTCTTTTGAAACAGTAGAGATAAAAAAAACGGTTTTTGAAAAAATAACAGAGCGAATAGAATTAAGAGAACAGAATATTTCAAAAGCAATGGGGAAGGAGTACCCTGATATATTTAAATAAATTTTCCGCCCGAGGCGGATCAGCCTTGGGCTGACTAATTTCTAATTTCTAATGTCTAAATATTTCAAAATCACAATTTTAGTTATTTTACTTGCTTTACTAATATTGCCACAGGCAGCTTCGGCTGGGTTGGTTCCTTGCGGCACAAGTGAACATCCTGAAAAATGTAATCTCTGCCATTTTTTTAAACTGCTTCAAAATATTATACGGTACGCCTCAATATTAATACTTGCTTCAGCAGGATTATTTATTGTTATTGGCGGAATGATTATTTTAAGCTCGGCTGGCTCTCCCGATAGAATATCAGGAGGAAAAAGAATGATAACCTATTCGATTATTGGCATATTAATTACTTTTGGCGCCTGGATAATAATTAATACTGTTATGAATGCTTTGGTTAAGGAACCGGGGCAGCCAGGAGCAATTCCCTGGCCGTGGAATAGAATTCAGTGCGTACCAACCCAGACACAAACACCACCGCCACCACCCGAAGAACCAACCGGAGAATACTGCATTTGCGAGGTGCCGGTTTATGCAACTGCAGCCAGAACCATTCAGTTGTTTACCGAAATAAAAGGAACGAATTTAAACGATGCACAAAATTGCGAAACCAAATGTATTTCAGACAATGCCGAAGCTTACTGCCCGGATCGCGCAACGGCCATTAATCCCAAGCTTTATTGCGCCGAACAAAGCGATTTAGAACAAAAAGAAACTTTTTGCTATAAACAAGAGGCTACAACGGATTCTATCACTGGCGCCTGTTCTACGAATTCAAGCAATTGTTACGATAGCATTCTTTCCAATGATAATTATGCGAGAAAATGCTGGCTTGATGATCAGTTATATTGCCGCTGTACCGAGGGATTGGCAACCTGGTGCACTCAAAGCAAGCCAAGCGGCTTGTATCAAATTGCCAAAGAAGTAGGCGTGGGCGGCCTGTTTAATGCCTGGGATTGCGTGAGAAGCTGTGAATACTCCGGGGGTTATTGTAAATTGGGCAGTCTTACTACAACACCAACCCAATGGTGTCAACGCTCAGCGCCAGCCGGCTCAGATAAATGGATACTTAATCCTCCACCAGGCGGAGCTGATTCGCGACAAAAAGGAGATGCCTCTCCTGCCTTAACTAGTTTTTTAAACTGCATGTATTCCAAAATTCCTGATTTGAAGATTAATTCCATCTCAAGCAATGCTTTATGCTCTGATGGGTCTTGTGACATAACAGGGTCCGGTTGTGGCCATGTCGCAAATTCGTGCCATTTTGGCGGAACCCAATGCGCGGAAATGTCTTATGCGGTTGATTTTCATACTAATATTGCTTGTTCGCAAATAAAGAATGCTGCAATACAATGTGATTCGACGGCTTGGGTAAATTGGGAAACAAATCATACTCATATAAGTATTAATAACACGGGCTGCGGATGCGCAGAATCAGGTTCCGGAATTCCTTGTCCTTAAGAGAAATGCTTAAAGCGAAGATTTAAACATCTGGGCTTGCCCAAAGCAAGCTTTTTTTGTTATGATTTTAGTAAGCCCCTGTCCCCATAGTTCAACGGATAGAACGGGAGCCTTCTAAGCTCTAGATGTAGGTTCGATTCCTACTGGGGGCA
>Ga0210057_1008104_pt1 | contig 12537 bp, 11 predicted proteins | sample CryGeyCG2114_010_2_FD_183968 | JGI IMG/M metagenome (GOLD analysis project Ga0210057, IMG submission 183968) | Groundwater microbial communities from aquifer - Crystal Geyser CG10_big_fil_rev_8/21/14_0.10 (SPAdes) (version 2) | ecosystem: Environmental > Aquatic > Deep subsurface > Groundwater ... | reverse complement strand
AATGATTTCGCCAGAAGGCTGAATAATTTCAAGTCTCTGATTTTGTTGTTTTTGTAGTGCAGATACTATACCTATCGCACAGGTACCACTACCACATGCAGTTTCGTCAAAGATAGTGTTTACTTCCTTAACCCAAACACTAAATTCAGATTTATTGGATATTGCGTCAAAGAAGGATACACCTACTGCCGGTTCTTCTGCTAAACCATACTTGTTTTGGGATACTAATTCCGTTAGTAACTTACGAGGGGTAATCTTATCTTGCTGTTCCTCTTTAGTTACGACTATTTGAACAATTCCATCCAAACGAACGAGGGTTCCTTCTTCTATATCCGTATATAACTCTCCCGTTTGTGGTAACGGCATCTCAACAGCAACAGAACCATTCCTAGCATTGAAGTTCAAAGGCCGATCTACTCCCGAGACCTCGATTAATCCTTGGTAATCTTTGCCTTCAGTTATTAGCTGGATGACACTACGTGTAGCATTTCCACAAAATTCACCACCAAACATCTCAACCCTTGCAATAGTTCGTAAGTCTTTTGGTATAGTTACAAAACAACACTGTTCAATTTCCGGCTCGCCAAATGACTTTCTTTTCCACGCTTCCATTACTTGAGCGTTTAGCTGTTCTCGATCTGCATCTAACATTTGGTCAAATACTACTGCCGTAGTATTACCAGATGGATAAACGATAGCAGTTCTTTTTAATATACTGGGATTCTCCATACTTAACTCCTTTATTTCTTTAAACAGGTAGACTCTCTCATCAAGAGCTAGTTTTCCGTCTTGTCGTGCTTGTGCTACAACTTCACTGACAGATTCTTTTATGAATCCTTCGGATTCATATAGATTTATAGCCTTGTCGTTACGAATTGTTGTTCTAATTTCAAGTGCTCTTGGATCTCGTTCCAGAGCTATATTTATCAAAGCTTGAAGAGTGATGCGTCCGAATCCTAATCCTTGTTGATCTGGATTTACTGCAAGCTCCTCAATGTAATAGACACATCCATTCTTTATATAGCCACCAGCTAACGATACGACTCCGTCCTTCGACTGACCGATTATCACATCCCCACTCTTGTCTAAGATATACTTCATTGCACCAACAGCTTCTTCGTTAGTGAATGATTCTTGATATGGTGGTTTCTCAAACGCTCTTTGATATATAGTCGCAACACTATCCACCGTAGATTGATCTAACTCTGACAAATTACTTATCGGTATAATTTGTAATACCTCAGTATTTTCAATTTTCATTATTTAGTTCCTTATAGATTAAGTATTCGCAAATATTAAAAAAGCCAGCGTTGTGCTGGCGTTTTAGCTTCTATAAAAGCAATTAATTACTCAGCACGAACTGGCGGAATATGGTTATGGTGAGTACTTATAGTTTTTAGTACAATTTGGTAGCCATTACAGCCATTCTGTAACCAATTGCTAATGCGAGCAACCGTCCGACTGCTAAGCTTTGTAATTGCCACAATATCAATATATTTATTACCGGCTTGCAACATACGTGCCGCTTCAAGCCGTGAGCTAATTTCTAAAATTTCTTTTTCGGTCATAACATCACGTAAAAAGTTTTGCATATCCTTGGTATTATCAATACAAAGCAAAGCCTCAGCTAGTTGTTGTGCGACATCGTTCTTCCAAATTGTGGTCTTATTATTAGACATGCCGTACACTTTATCAAAGTAAAGCGTTTTTGTCAATAGTTTATTTATAATGTTTTATACTATAGAATCATAATTATGAAAAAGAATACGTCAACCACAGCTCAAATGCCGGTTAGTTCGTTTAGCTTATTTAGTAAGAGTTACGATTTGGTAGTACGCAATTGGCAGATGTTCGCCATATTATCAATAATTCCTTTTTTGTCTCTTCTGGGAAACTCCAAAGCCAGTAAGTACGACTTTAACAATGTTCCATCAATTACAGTTACTACAATCCTGTTCATTGCAGCAGCAGGTATAGTTTTTGGAATTGCATCTATAATCATCCAAGTCATGACTACGGCACTGGAATTAGAGGCCGGACAAGACAAAACGCCAAGTTTTAAGCATTTATGGGAAGTTGCCAAAAAATTCTTGTTTCGTCAGATTGGTCTTTACATCATGATGGGCTTAATGATACTCGGCGGATTAATACTCTTGATAGTTCCTGGAATCATTATGATTCGGCGCTACTTCTTGGCACCGTACATTATGATTAATGAGGATTTATCCATTACAGAAACTATGCGTCGAAGTGCCGCCCTCAGTAAACCTTACGCTGCCTCAATCTGGGGTGTAATAGGTGTTTTTATTCTTCTTAGCCTACCAGGTGGTATCCCGCGCGTAGGCCCATATATTGCGTTCATTCTTGCGCTTTTCTATTCTATCGCTCCCGCCCTCCGTTACCTTGAACTCAAGAAACTCGCATAAATATATATTATTTCCAAATCTAGTGTATTAGATGTTAGTATAAGCGATATACATTGAACGTAAAAGGTTGTAAACTACTAGATGTGACAATAGATTGGACTGAAATTTATAAGACATACAAGGGCAAATGGGTTGCTCTTGCTGATGATGAGAAAACAGTAATTGCTTATGGCACAAATGCGAGCAAAGTATGGAACGAGGCTCGCAAAAAAATGTCTAAACCAATTCTTATGCAAGTACCATCTGAGTTAATTGCATATGTCGGCTAAAACAAGCGACGGAATTAGTTTTAACTATAAAAAGTTACCGAATGGCATTATAAGACCGATTATTAGAATTGAACTCACGTCTAGAAAGGGATTGGACGGAGTACCATGCGAAGTATTGGTAGATTCGGGAGCAGATTTTTGCATCCTAAAAGCAGAAATAGGTGAGATTTTAGGATACGACATTAAGTCTGGTGAAGAATTTGAATATGTCGGCATTAGCGGCGCTAAATCCATTGGGTATTTACACGACGTATGTATAGTGGTTAAGAATATATCGATTACGTCCCGTGTTGTTTTTAGCTACGATATACCTAAAGGCGGACATCAAGTTGTAGGTCAATTTGGTTTTTTTAATCATTTTAAGATCAACTTTGACTACCAAAAAGCCACTGTTGTATTAAGATATAAATAGTAAATATCAATTGATTAAAATTGAAATCAAGTTATTTGGTGGGGATGAAAGGACTCGGTCACCTTTGGCGACCCCAGAACTTCATCTTTGAAAACAGGTTTTCAAGAGAAGATTCCCGTCCGAACTGCCAACGGCAGTTCTCCCCTTCACGCCTTGGGTGAAGATTCAAATTCTTAATTCCACCAAACTATAAAACGGCTAAAGTCGATTTTTAGTTTGGTGGGGATGAAAGGACTCGAACCTTCACGCCTTACGGCACTAGTTCCTAAAACTAGCGTGTATACCAATTTCACCACATCCCCACGTCTACCCCACCTTCGCTAAAGCTACGGTGGGCAGGCAGTTTCGCCACCTCGGCATAAACAATATAATTCTACGCAATTTTACGGTAAAAAACTAGTGTGGCATCGCCATAGTCTTTGGTAGTTAATAGTTTGTGGTTGGTAGTTGGTAGTTGAAAATCATTATTCGGGGGGAGAGAAAATACTGCAATTCCGTCGATTATTGCATGATTTGCTAATTTTGATAGTAAATCTGGCTTAATATCGTCATATGGCGGATCGCAAACCACAATATCAAATTTCTGATCCTGATTATTATCAGACCAAGTACTTACGTTAGCGCGAATTGCTTTGATGGATGACGAGTTGGCTTTAAGCAATTGTTTTATGTTTGATTGAATCGATGCATGGGCTTTTTTATCTGACTCAACAGCCACCACACTTTTTACGCCGCGGCTAATGGCCTCAAAACTAATCGCACCGCTACCGGCAAACGCATCAAATAAAGTAAGACCTGATATGTCGCCTAGCGCATTAAATAAACCGCCGCGAGCTTTCTCGCTCATTGGATGTGCTCGGCTATTATCAGAGAAACTAAACTGCCGTCCGCCCAATTTACCAGTAATAATTCTCATTTCTTTACGAGGCCCGACTCAACCATAGCTGCATACCAAGCAAGTGTAACGGTCCTAATGATGATCGGCATAAGTTTGTGCCTGACATCTAATGATAATTTTGTCGACCAGCCGCTTTTGTAGTAGCGCTTATACATATCAAGCACGGCAATCTCGCGGGCTGAACGTTTAAACGTTTCGACTACGCCTAATTCAAGAAACTTGTCTATATCTTCCTGGCCGGGATTTGTATCAGAAAAACTAATCGGTGCAATCAATACGGCAACGCCTATTTCGAATAGTCCATGTGTCATCATTAATCCTCTAGGCCCCCACATTTTCCAATTATTTTTGAGCATTATTCTACGGGTTTCTCCGGGCAATACCAGCTTATTTTTTACTGAATTTCTATTTTTCAGGCTATTACCTTCGTGCAGTTCAATCAGTTTTTCTTCGTACGGGTAGTGATGGGCTGGCGTAAGCCCGTCAACCAAAGCATGGGCCAGCCAGGCGGCCTCAAAGGCAGCTTTCTCACTATTGTGCTCCTTTAATTGCTTGATAAGTGAATCGTAGTGATGACGAATTGTTTTTATCAGCTTTGCATCATCATCATCAAACGGACTATAAAAATGCCATGGTTCATCGCGGGCTGGACTTTTACGTTTAATGGCGTCGGGACCATTTTGGCCTTCAAAGTGCAATATCTTGCGAATTCCAGGAAACAAACGAGTTTTACCGACAATTTGAGCTAATTGTTTGCGAGCAATACGGTCAATCTTTTGATGAACGCCCATCATTCGCCCCGATAACAGCGTGATTGTGGAGCCGGAGTACATCACAAACCTCCGGTTTGTACAACTACAAAATAGCAACTAGCAACTAGCAAAGATGATTTTTTATAATATTTAGTCATTATTTAAGGGTGTTAATTTAGGTTGGTGACGGTACGCAAAGTTTTTATGCGTTCTTTTAACTGCTTATATTGTAACAAATCTTCTTGCTTTTCAATAAATTCTTGCGCGCTTTGCCTGGCAGATGCAATCAATTTTGTATCGCTAAGTTTAGCCACTCTAAGATCTAGCTGGCCATGTTGCATCGTTCCATAAATCGCGCCCGGACCGCGTATTTCTAAATCCATCTCGGCCAATGCAAAGCCGTCATTTGATGTTTCCACGGCCCGCAGGCGTCTGGTAGGCACTGAAGAATCACTCATCATCAGATAGCAATAGCCCTGTGCATCACTGCGTCCAATTCGCCCGCGCAATTGATGGATTTGTGCCAAACCGAATTGATCGGCGTTTTCTATCAGCACAACTGTGGCATTTGGTACATCCACGCCTACTTCAATTACCGTTGTCGCTACTAAAATATCTAATTTATGAGCCACAAAATCCGACATTACCTTGTTTTTATCTACTGATTTCATCTTGCCATGCAATAATCCTATTCGGCGATGTTTGAACACGCCACCTTTTAGCTCTTTATATACCGCTTCGGCTGATTTTGTTCCCTGGCTAATTTCAGATTCAATTATTAGCGGGCAGACAAAAAACATTTGATGTCCGGCTTCAAGCTCTTTGTCTATTTTGTTATATAATTGCGCTTTAGAATTCGGCGAGCAAACTTTAGTAATAATTGGTTTTCGCCCGACTGGTTTGGTGTCAATAACAGATAGGTCTAGATCACCATAAAGTGTCAGAACTAGGCTGCGCGGGATTGGTGTGGCTGTCATGGTTAGCACATGAGGCATGTGTTTAGCTTTGGCCATAAGTTTCTTGCGCTGGTCCACGCCAAAGCGGTGTTGCTCGTCGATTATTACCAAACCAAGTTTGTGCATATCTACCTTTTCTTGAATCAAGGCGTGCGTACCAATTAATAATCTGGCTTCGCCAGACTTGATGCGCTTGTATGCCTCGGTCTTTTGGGCCGGTTTCATATTACCGACCAGCAAACAGACCTGTTTTTCGTAGCCCAGCGGTTTTAATAAATTATGAATGGTGTCGGCATGTTGGCGGGCTAAAAGCTCAGTTGGAGCCATAAATGCTACCTGAAAGCCTTGCTCCATCGCCATCAGAGCCACCATGGTTGCAACTACAGTTTTACCACTACCAACATCCCCTTCCAACAGTCTGTTCATTACGTGACCTGTTTCGCTGGATATATCTTTATAAATTTGCCAAATTACCTTGCGCTGTGCATCCGTTAATTTAAACGGCAAATGGCTAACAAACGCTTTAGCCAGCTTTTCTTTAAACGGAATTATTATTGATTTCTCACTTGATAATTCATTTTTATTAAGCAAACTGGCAAGACTTAGCGAAAATACTTCCTCAAAACCAATCCGTCGCCAAGAAGCTTGTAAATTTTCTGAATTTTCGGGGAAATGCATTTGCCGCAGTGCCTCGCTAAACGACAATAGTTTATGATTTTCTATTAGCCACGGTGGCAAAGTTTCTTCTAAATCGTTAATTGCGGGCATTACACTACGCAGTGCACGACGAATGTCTAGAGATTTCAACCCTTTCATAACTCTGTAAATTGGCACAATTCTGGCGGTATTTATTGGAAAATCACTTACCAGCTCCATTGATGGGCTTGTAATTGCCAGTCGCTGGCTGCGCAGCTCAAAATTACCGGACACAAAATATTCGCAGTTTGGTTTGATTGAAGTTGCACGGTATGGTTGATTAAACCAAACGAGTCGTACGCTTCCGGTATCGTCGCTGGCCACTGCCTCGGTTATATGCATTCCTCGTCGAACATACCTGCCTTTGGCTTGTATAATTTTTGCTTGAATTGTAACCACTCCGGGTCTAAGTGCAGATATTTTACAGATCTGCGAATAATCTTCATAACGTCGCGGATAATAATCGATTAAGTCAGCGACGCTGTGAAGTTTTAAACTTGCAAATTTCTTTGCCAGCTCCGGTCCTACTCCTTTTATATCCGTCAGAGGACTATTAACTGTCATATCCTTAGTATACTCGACAATTAATTGTTATCTGTAATCCGTAATCCGTTATACGTACTACATTATACGTTATACTATTTTGCTCTTTACTTTAGAGTTAAACTGTAATAACATCGATGTATTAACATAAGCTTAATCAAGGACATCATAAAATGAAAAAAATATTATTTATAGTAGCGACAGTGCTGGTAATTGCCGGCGGGCTAACCTATTGGGGAAGTATGTTTGCCGCGCAAACCGTTGGCGAACAGTTATCAGCTCAGAAAATTACTTTTCCGAATAAGGCAACATTAGAAAAAGAAGGCGACACGACTCTAGTAAAATTTGCCAGCGCGAAAGTGGATACTGGCGTAGAAGCTAAGGCTTACTCCGAATACATAGGCGGTCATTTAAAGAAGATTGCTAATGGACAAACATATTCAGAAGTTAGCACGGCATATCAGAAAGATAAATCCAACAAGGCACTATCAGGACAGCGCCAGTCTCTGTTTATGGGTGAAACACTTCGTGGTTTGTTACTAAACGCCTGGGGCTGGGGCCTAATCGGAACAATCGCTTTGTATGCTTCTTATGCAATGTTTGCAGCTGCCATATTAGTGTACGTTGTTGCTCTGTATCCAGGAACTCTGAGCAAAAAGAGTGCTAGAAAATCCCGCAAGTAAAAACAGTTTATTGTTTTTAGTTGGTAGTTGATTGTTATAGTCTATTATCTGATTTTGGTTGTTCGGGTAAGGCTTGTATAACGCGATCAACTAAAGTTGTAAATACTTCAGAATTAAATGCTGGACACTCTACTTCACCTTGCTGTGATGCTCCATTGCATAAACAAATTCTACCTAGTAGTTGATGTGGTACAACATTGTCAGTAACAATTTCTGTTGTTTCCGTAGCGATATCTAATTTTCCGTCTGATTGTTTCTAAAAAAATCTTCCTTCCATCCCGTATACTACTGCTCTAGATGAAAATCCATCTTTATCAATAAATACGAAACCTATACCACGCACATCCGCAAAAGTAGGACCACCATAATGAGAACGATAACTTCGTCTTTCCCTGTCTGGACTTAGCTCACCTACAACACTACCTTTATTGGGACAGCTAGGGCAAAATTCTGGTTTACCATCTACGTTTTTCATTATTATCCTTTTATTTACTTAATATTCCAAGAATAGCTATATAAGTCGTAAATTGCAAGCATTACCATAATATTATATAGACAAATTTATTATTACTGTCGACTGTTTACCCCGAAGTAAACACTGCGTGCTAATACGGGGCAGGCTGTAAACTGTATACTTTTTATTCGGCTTTTTTGGCGAGGAAAAACACACTGGGGCCGAAGTACATCTTTGATAGTGTTGGCTGTAAGATGTTTTCCGCCATCAACATACCCGAACGAGGCATGACCTTCTTTAGTAACGGAGAGCGCAGGTTTGATACAGACAAAGTCTTTACCACCTTAAAACCGGCGTGAGCTAACTGTTTTGTAACAGTTTTCGGATTGTGATTTACAAATTGAATTTCATCTTTTATTTTATTCTCGGCCGAGCGAATATCAACTGGTTCTTTAGGCAATAGTTTTCCGCGCATAAAGTACTTTAGTCTATTTCGAAAATGCGAGTAATTAGCCACTTCCAGGATGAGTAATCCCTCGTCAGAAAGCACGCGGTGAATCTCTTTAAATTCCACGCCCGGGTCCGGTAAATGGTGCATCACCCGCACCATTATCGCCAAATCCACGCTGCCGTCGTCAAACTTCAAATCATCGGCCTGCATCAGTTGCTTGTCTATTCTTTTGTGATCTTTTAGAAAATCATCGGCAATATCAAGTTGTTGCTTGGATGGTTCAACCAACGTTACTTTACTGGCAAATTTTTCTAACAAAACACTGAGTCGGCCATAGCCGCCGCCAATATCTATGGCAGTTTTGAAATGTTTATTCTTTATTAATCGGTTTATCGCTAATTCTTCGGCGGCATTTTCGTACTCGCGGCCCTGCCAATACTTTAGATAGTTATGCGTTGGGTCGTTATATTGATCGGCTTTTTTATGTTTCTTGCTCATATAACTAAAAGAGTATAGCAGAATTTATTTTATTTTAGTTCAATTATCGCAAAATCGTTCTTACCGCGTCTGAGTAAATTGTCTCCGTCTTTAAACAACATGTCGCTTACCTGGGTTGTTTTAACGTTATTTATGTATATTCCGCCAGATTCTATAAAACGATTGGCCTCGCTATTTGACGTAGCTAGACCAGCCTTTACGATAATACTCGTAAGATCATCTCCCTTACTTACACTTACTACGGGCATTTCAGCTTTTAGAATATCAATCTCGTCTTTAGCCAATTTCAGAAAATCACCCTGCCCGAATAAAACTTCGCTGACTTTTTTTACTTCATCCGCACGTTTTTGCGCGTGGACTATCTTTGTAACTTCGTAAGCTAAAGTTTTTTGAGCAATTCGTTCGGCTTTATTAGAATTGAATTTAGCCATAACACCGTCAATTTCATCTTTGTCTAACTCGGTATAAACTTTTAGATAATCTTCAACGCCCTCATCATCAACGTTCAGCCAATATTGGTAGAACTGGTAAACACTGGTTTTTCCTGCATCTAACCAAACCGCACCTTCTTCGGTCTTACCAAACTTCTTGCCGGTTGTTTTGTTTATTATCAGAGGTAAAGTAATAACGTGAACCTCTTTTCCGCGAGCCTTTCGAACCAAATCAACTCCAGACAGGCAGTTGCCCCATTGGTCGGTCCCGCCAAGCTGTAAATCTACGCCGTATTTATCATGTAGGTGCAGGTAATCCATACCTTGTAATAAAGTATAGCTAAATTCCGTATAGCTTATTCCGCTGCCGCCCTCGCCCATGCGTTTTGCAATATAATCGCGCTGGACAAGCGGTGTCATACTAAAGTGTTTACCAATATCGCGTAAAAACTCCATGACCGTCATATCTTTTGTCCAGTCGAGGTTATTAACTAGTTTAAAATCGTAACCAATAAATACTTTATTGAGTTGTTCTTCAGCCTTTTTTACATTATGATCTATGATTTTTTCACTCTGTAATTTTCGCTCCACATCCTTGCCGCCCGGATCGCCAATCATACTAGTAGCACCACCAGCCAATAATATAGCCCTGCAACCGTGACGCATAAAGACCTTGTCAAACATCATCGCCGCTAGATTACCAATGGTTTGAGAATCCGCCGATGCATCAAAACCGTGATAAAAAGTCCATTTTTTATCATCAAGTTTAGATAAATCGCCAAATGTCGTGTGGTCTACAAATCCGCGCCACTTTAATTCTTCAGATAATGTCATTTTTGCCATATAGAACAAATTATAACCCAAACTGGTCCAACTCCAATAATTAATAGCTCTTACGATAATTTTTCATATATATAAGACGAAATTTGATATAATACATTTATCTCTTTTTAGAGATTTAATGTATATGAGAAAATCCAAAATAGCCAGAAACAGGGTACGTAAACCTGTTAAAAACAGTTTTGTCATGAAAAGCGGCAATGTTATTAAAATACACCGCAACCTGACCGAACGATGGGTAGCCCGGCGGGATCAGAGAGAACGTCGCCGAGCCGAGCGAATGATTGGCTTGCCAAAGTCGCGCATCAAACGCTTGCTTTATCATATGCAACCCAAGCGGATGTACAGATACTGGACTAGCCGCGACGGCGGCATAATGGCGCTAAAGATATTAGGCGTATGTTTTGCAGTTGGCTTTTTATTAATGATTGGTGTTTTTGCCTACTTTAGAAAAGACTTGCCAAACCTAAAAGACGTATCTGGCAGCAACATCGGCGGGAGTACCCGTTATTATGATAGAACCGGCCAAACTCTTTTATGGGAAGATTACGATGCCGTTAAACGTATCCCCGTCAAAAACGACCAGATTTCAAAATTCGTTAAGGATGCCACCGTAGCCGTAGAAGATAAAGATTTTTTCAAACACGGTGGTTTTGATGTACGCGGTATTATGCGAGCCGGTATTAACGATGTATTTAAAAAAGGAAGTACCCAGGGCGGTTCCACAATTACCCAACAGCTAGTCAAATTAACCCAAGATTGGACCCGCGACCGCAGTATCACCCGTAAAATTAAGGAAGTAATTTTAGCCGTAGAGCTGGAACGAACTTATTCCAAAGATGATATTTTAGCCGGCTATTTAAACACAGCGCCATACGGCAACATAGAATACGGTGTGGAAGCTGCCGCTAGGGATTACTTTCATAAATCTGCCAAGGATTTGTCTCTAGACGAGTCGGCTTTTTTGGCAGCTATGCCAAAATCACCCTCTTATTACTCGCCTTACGGTCCGTACTTTAAGAAAGAAGCTTTAGTGGGACGCCAGCATTACATAATAAATCTAATGCTAGAACAGGGTAAAATTAATAAAAAACAACATGATGATGCTATAAAAATAGATACCGTTGCCGCGGTTCAGCCTAAACCAGCCAACAAATTTACCGGTATTCGATCACCTTGGTTTGTGATGGCCGCCAAAGCCCAACTGGAGGAAAAATACGGCGAACAAACCGTAAAACGCGGCGGCTGGACAGTGATAACTACGATGGATATTGGTTTGCAAGATATTGCCGAACAGCAGGTTCAAGCTGGTCTGGCTCAAGTTCGCCGCCAGGGCGGAGATAACGCTGCCTTCGCAGCTGAAGATGTCAAGACCGGACAAATGGTTGCTCTTGTCGGTGGAGGCGATTTTAACAACCCAGACTACGGCCAGATTAACTATGCTCAAACCCCCCTGCCACCCGGATCAAGCTTTAAACCCTACGATTACACCGCATTAATTGAAAACAAAACTACTGCCGGAGCCGGCTCTGTGTTATACGACACGCAAGGACCGTTAGAGGGCTATCCCTGTACAAACAAAGCCTCGCCTAAAGCTGGAGGAAACTGTTTGTGGGACTTCGACTTTAGATTCCCTGGACCCTTAACTCTTCGCTACGCGTTAGGTGGTTCTCGAAATATACCAGCTGTTAAAGCTATGTTAGCAGTAGGTGTTAATAAAACTATAGAAACTGCAGAAAAATTAGGTTTGAAGAGCGGATATAATTGCTATACAGACGATAAATTAACAAAAGAAGGTCCTTGTTACGCATCATCCGCTATAGGAGACGGTGCTTACTTACATCTTGACGAACACGTTCATGGCTTTGCGTCAATATCCCGTAACGGGCTAAACATCAAACAAACCTATATTCTGAAGATCGTAGATGCCAATAATAAGACTAGGGACGAATGGAAGCTAGAAAAAGGCACTCAAGCCGTACGTCAAGAGTCAGCTTATATTGTAGCGGACATATTGTCTGATCCAAACGCCAGCTACTTCCCCGGCGGCAATAAGCCGCAGAGATATGGCAACTGGAAATTTGGTATGAAAACCGGTACCACCAACGATGGAAAAGACGGCTGGATGATGGGCTTTTCAACCCAATATGCTGCCGGAGTTTGGGTTGGCTACCACACTCGGCGAGTCGTAATGAGAGGCTTTATGGAAACTATGACCCAGCCAATTT